>Ga0255343_1002857_pt1 | contig 19257 bp, 21 predicted proteins | sample wastewater_treat_4_FD_192413 | JGI IMG/M metagenome (GOLD analysis project Ga0255343, IMG submission 192413) | Wastewater microbial communities from Lulu Island WWTP, Vancouver, Canada - plant16 | ecosystem: Engineered > WWTP > Wastewater > Unclassified | place: Canada: Vancouver, British... | reverse complement strand
AAATTTTTTGAAGAAGAATTAAAATTTTATTTATCTCAAAAAGGTTATAAAATTAATAAATTAAGAATTACTTTTTAATTTTCTTTTTTGAAAACAATTATTGATTTTTCTTCGCAATTATTTAAGGCGTCACAGAGTTTAACTTTTAATTGATTTTGATTTTTGAAAGAAGTAGGGACGAATTGAAGAATATAACTATTAGCAATATTAGCATTTTCTTCTTTAATTAAATCATCATTGAAATAAATTTGTAAAGATTTTACTGGATTTTTAGTTTGGAAATTAAGAGATAAATTAATAAATTGACCAATAATAAAATCACCATTTTTAGGACTAACAAATTCAATATTTATGTCTTTTTGATTTTCTGATGAAATAATTTCAGCGTAATTATAGGGTAGTTGAATATTATAAATATTTGGATTTTCTAAATTATTTTTTACCCATTGATTTACTGACCATTCCCAATTAGAAGATTGAGGATCGTTGAAGTTTAATGGCGATGGACCTAAGGGATCGTCTTTGTTTATCCAAAATAAAATATTATGAATTTGAGGATAAATTACATCGCCAATTTTAAGATTAACAATATATTCACCGTTTAATATTGGTTTGTTGGCATTAGATGGCGCTGGTTTAGGAAATGATTCGGGTTGATATTTTTGAAGAGCTTCAATCATAAAATTATGCCAAATAGGAACAGCTGCTAAAATACTTCCGCCTTCTTTTTGCATGGAAGAAAAATCATTATTTCCTGCCCAAACTACTGTAACTAAAAAAGGAGTATATCCAACAGTCCAAGCATCGCGGTAATCTTGAGTAGTTCCAGTTTTAGCAGCGATTTCATAATTAGGAATTTCTAATTGATTGCCCGGGCTGAATAATCCTAATCGCGCTTCTTTATCAGAAAGAATACTATTAATTAAACGAACGTATTGAGGATCAATAACTTGTTCACTTTGATCTTTATATTCTTCTAAAATATTTCCTTTAGAGTCTTCAACTTTTAAAATAGCTGTTTGGGTATGTTTTATTCCATCTTGAGCAAAAACTGAATAAGCTTCAGCCATATCAATTGGTTTAACGTCGCCACCGCCTAAAACCAAAGATAATCCATATTGATCAGGATTATCAAGAGTGGTAATTCCCATTTTGTGGGCAGTATTAATAGTATTTTTGATTCCGGCCAAATAAAGAACTTTTACGGCTGGGACATTAATTGATTGGGCTAAAGCATGCCTTAAATCAATAGGACCCTTAAATGTTAAATCAAAATTTTTCGGATGATAACAGTCAAGACCATATTTATCTGTGGCACCGTCAGCAGTAGGAGAACAATTTGGATTAAATTCAGTTTTTAAATCAAAAACAATTGTTTCTGGCGTTAAACCTTTTTCAAAAGCGGTTAAGTAAGCAAAGGGCTTAAAGGCAGAACCCGGTTGGCGATGAGCAGTAATAACATTATAATTTCCATCAACTTCTAAATCAAAATAATCACGCGATCCCACCATAGCCAAAATTTGGCCGGTTTTAGGATCTTGGCTAATTAAAGCAGCATTTTTTCCACTGTATAATTCTTCATTTCTTTTAGCTCCTTCATAAACAACTTTTTCGGCAACTTGTTGAAGATCCCAATCTAAGGTAGTGATAACTTTTAATCCTCCATTTTCTACTGTTTCAATGCCATATTTTTCCTCTAAATATTGTTTAATAAACATTACAAAGTGAGGAGCAGACATTCCATTTTTTCTATAAGCGAATTGAATTTTTTCTGTTTTAGCTTTATCAAATTGTTCTTGGTTGATAAAACCAAGTTTAAGCATTCTTTCTAAAATAAAATTTTGACGATCAAATAATTTATCTTGATTATTACCATAAGGAGAATAATAACTAGGAGCATTGGGGAGAGCGGCTAAAATAGCTGCTTCGCCTAAGGTTAAATCTTTAGCGCTTTTATTAAAAAATGTTTGAGCAGCAGCTTCAATACCGTAAGCATTAGATCCATACGGAATTTGATTTAAATACATTTCTAATATCTCGTCCTTGCTATAATATTGTTCTAATTTTACTGCCAAAAGGATTTCTTTTATTTTTCGTTGAATAGTTTTTTCTGGTGTTAAATAAATATTTTTTACTAATTGTTGAGTAATGGTTGAACCACCTTGAGCAAATCTTCCTTCTTTTAAATTAACAAATACGGCTCTTAATAAAGCTTTCCAATTAAAAGCCGGATGATTATAAAATTCGGCATCTTCAATAGCTAAAGTAGCTTTTGGCACATAATCTGGTAGATCTTTTAAAGATATAATTGTTCTTTTTTCTTCGCCGTGAACTTCATATAATAAAATCTCGCCCGTGCGGTCATAAATTTTTGTGGATTGATTAACCATTTTTTGGCCAATATTGACAGGATCAGGTAGGGTGAAGTAAAGATAAATTCCATAGCTCAAAAAAACAAAAATAATTAATATCACCACAAAAATTATCCATTGAAGAAAGGTTTTTTTGTTTTTGGGTTTTGATGATTTATATTTTTTATTTTCTTTTGAAAAAGATTGAGTTAAACGTTTAACCATTAGAATAAAACTTAAAATTTATTACTCTGTTTAATTTATATTAGTAAATATATTTTAATTATTTTTTAATAAAAAACCAGCCCTTTTGGGGCTGGTTTAAATAAAATTATAATTCTTCGTCGTCATCGTCATCATCTGCTTCTGTTTCTTCATCTTCTTCAAGATCTTCGTCTAAATCTTCATCATCAAATAAATCCTTATCAAAATCATCACTGTCAAAATCATCTAAATCATCTTCTTTTTCATCTTCGTCTGATTTCTTTGATTTTTTTTCTTCTTTGTCTTCATCTAAATCTTCGTCTAATTCTTCATCAAAATCTTCATCAAAATCAGCAAAATTGATAATCTTTCTGATATCAAGAGCTAATGCACTCATAGGTTTTATATAAAAGCGACCTTTTAATTAAAAATAGTGAAATAATTATTTTCTAAATTATTGAAATTATACCGATTGATTTTTTCTAAGTCAATAGTTATTTAATTAAATCACCCGGCTCCATCTTTTTATCAGGAACAAGTAGAGCAATTTTATCATTCTTTTCATTGACGGCAGCTAAAAGCATACCATTGCTTTCTACTCCTTTTAATATTTTTGTTTCTAAGTTGGTTAAAACAACGATTTGTTTACCTATCAATTCTTCTGTATTGTATTGAAGAGCAATTCCTGAAACGATTTCTTGAGTTTTTTCACCTAAGTTAATGGTTAACTTTAATAATTTATCAGTATTTTCAATTTTTTCTACTTTAATAATTTCGGCTATTCGTAAATCTAATTTTTTAAAATCTTCGTATTTTATTGGTTCCATATTTATTCTTTAAAATTTTCGACTTCATATATTTTAACTTCTAATTTTTCTTTTTTCCAGGCATCAGCTGGTAATTGAGCTTTAAGACACAGTGAACTAAGAAATAATTCTTTATCGGGAATTTCTTCCCAAACTTGAGGTAAATAAGTAGCCTCATGAAAACCTTTTTTAATAATAACGCCATGTTTAAAAGATTCAAGTTTTCTGAGTAAATCAGAAGTATCATTATAAATTAATTCTTTAGGTGGAGTTAAAAGAGAAATTTCAATTTTAATTTGATCTAATTCTTCTTTTTGAACTGGGAAAAAACGATAATCAAAAAAAGCAGCATTAATGGCCATTTCTATTACAGTTTCACACAACGATTTATTAGTTTGAAAACAACCAATACAACCTCTTAATTCATCATTAATAGTTAAAGTAACAAAGCAGGGAATTTTTTCTTTTAAAAGAGGGGAGTAGTTTTCTAAAATCTTTTCATCAATTTTTAAAATTTGATTCGTTTCTAAATAATTTTTTATTGCTTGACGGGCCAAGCTTAACAAAAAATCTTTATCTTTTTGATTGAGAGAAAAATTATTCATAAAAAACAAAAGAAGAATAACCGACCACCGAATTTTTATCACCACTACTATTAAAAGAAGTTTGATAATCAATTAATTTTACTTTCCATTTTAATTCTTTGGCTAAATACATCAAAGTTAAAATTCCCGGTGCACCACAAGCATCAATATTTTCTATTTCATCTGTTTTTAATTGAAGAATTAAATTTATTGTTTGAGCATCAATTTTTTCAGCTATATTTAACGGGTAATAATGACTTAAATCAGAGCTAATTATTAAAAGAGTTTCTTTATCTAAAATGGAATTTAAAATTTCAGCTAATTTTTTACTTTGATTTTCATTATTAATTAAAATTGGTAAAATTTGAAAATTAGAAAGAATAACTTGTAAAAATGGTAATTGCACTTCAAGGCAATGTTCTAATTGAAAGGCTAAATCATCAAAAACAAAATTATCTTTGTTTTCGAAAGGAAAATAGGTGGGGATTTTTCCTAAGGGAGTTTCCCATTGATTGGCTGAAGAAAAAACAAAATCAGTAATAGGAAAATGGTGAGAGGGACCAATAAGAATAATTTTTTTGGGTTGCCACAAAGATAGAGAAAGAATTTGATAAGCACTTGCGGCAACAAAACCAGAATAAATATAACCGGCATGGGGAACAATAAAAGCTTTAATTTTATCGGGAATAAATAATTTTTTTGATTGATTTTTTAAAAAATTATTAATTAAATTTTTTAATTCATTAGGATTTTTAGGATAGAATTGGCCACTAACAGCTGGCGGTCTAATAAACATATTTTATTATTGCCAAACGCCTTTAATTTCAGCGCCGCATTTTAAACATCGGCCTTTAGAAAAATTTTCTGTTATTTTTATATTATAATTATTACGAGCAACAAGGAGAGCGCCACATTGAGGACACCAAGTATTTTCTAAAGACGAATTAATAATATTTCCTCCGTAAACAAAATTTAAGCCGGCTTTTTTTCCAATTTTATAAGCTTTTTTTATTGTTTCTATTGATGTTTCTTTATAATTAATCATTTGGTAACTAGGAAAGAAACGAGAGATATGCCAAGGAATATTTTTATCAATTTGAACAATAAATTGAGCAATTTCTTTTAATTCTTTTTCACTATCATTTTCTTCAGGAATTATCAAAGTCGTTAATTCAATCCAAACACCTTTTTGGTAAAAAGTTTTAATATTTTTTAAAACTGGTTCTAAATGAGCGCCACAAATTTTTTGATAAAACTTCTCACTCATTGATTTTAAATCAATATTAATAGCGTCTAAATACGGAGCAATTTCTTTTATGGTTTCATTTGATTGATAGCCATTAGAAACAAAAACATTCTTTATTCCATTTTTTCGGGCTAAAATCATAGTCTTTAAGGCATATTCAATAAAGATTGTTGGCTCATTGTAAGTGTAGGCGATAGATGGAATTTTATTTTCTAAACAATAATTAACAATTTTTTCGGGTGGCCAAAATTCAGTAGTTTTTTCAATAAACTCTCCAAAATCTTTATTGCCTTTGGGAAGTTGGCTAATATCCCAATTTTGACAAAAGGCACAGCGGAAATTACAACCAAAAGTGCCAAAAGAAAAAATTTCCGTGCCGGGTAAAAAATGAAAAAGAGGTTTCTTTTCTACAGGATCAAGGTTAATAGCAATCGGCCGATTTTCCACTAATAAATTTAATTTTCCATTTTTATTTTGACGAACACCACAAATACTGACCTGATTATTTTTAATCCTACATTGATTAACACAGGCGAAGCATTGAATTTCATTATTATTTAATTTTTTATAAAAATTTTTCATTTTTTAATTTAATGGATTATTCATTATAATTTTAGCAAAAAAGATAAGAAATTCCAAATTAAAAATATTAGAAATAATGATTGTTAAAATGGTCGATTATTGCCGATTATTAATCATAATAAAAACAATCAATAGCTAATCTGCTAAATAAAAAATACTTTTTTATTTTTATTTTTTAAAAAAATAATTACAATTATTTTATATGGCAAACAAAAGAAAAAAAGTGGGATTGGCATTAGGAAGCGGTTCATTGAGAGGAATTGCTCACGTTGGCGTAATTAAATTTTTAGAAGAAAATCAAATACCAATTGATTTTATTTCTGGTTCTAGTATTGGCGCTTTAGTAGGAGGAATTTATGCGGCCAATAAAGATATAAAACAATTAGAAAAATTAGTTTTAGAAACTGATTTAAAAAAGACTTTGGCTCTACTTGATCCAACTTGGAAAGAAGGATTATTAAGGGGTGAAAAAATAAAAAATCTTTTAAACCAATATATTAATCATAAGCAATTTAAAGATTTAAAAATTCCGATGGCAATTGTTGCTACTAATTTCAAATAATCTTTATAATTATCCGCGGCGAAGTGAATATCTAAAAAAAATTAACAAAGCTATGTTGGGAAATGAATCAATTGAAATTTTACTTTATCAATTAAGTAAAAGAGATATGGTTGAGGCCGATGTTTCTATTGTGCCGGATGTGAATAAATACGGGCTCACGGATTTAATTAAATACCGTCAAAAAATTGTAAAAATAGGCGAAGAAGCAACGCATCAGCAATTAAATTTAATAAAAAAATTAATCAAATAAATTTTTTGTTTTAGCAATAGAAGGATCTTTTTGTTTAGAATAAAGAGATCTTTTTCTTTTATTATAAGGAACTTCGGCTGGAGAAGAAAGATATTCAACAGCCACTTGGCAAATATACATGTTAGGGTAAAGAGCTATTGGTAAATTAGATTGATTAGAAATTTCTAAAGTTATTGTGCCCTCAAAGCCGGGATCAATAAATCCAGCTGTGTGCACCAAAATTCCCATTCTTGCCAAACTACTTTTTCCTTCCACGCGTAAAATAATATTATCGGGAACAACAACATATTCTTTGGTAGCGGCTAAAACAAAAGAATTAGGATGAAGAATAAAAGACTCTTCTTTTTTTAAACGTCGAGTGATTATAAAGTCTTTATCAGGAAGACCTTTTTTAGTATCTAAAAGATATTGTTTAGAAATATTAAAAGACTTAAAAGTTGGACCAAGTTTTAAATCAATAGAAGCTGGCCCAATTTGATGAGGAATTAAAGTTGGTTTAAAAATTAATTTTTTCTCTTTGATTAATTTTTTAATATCTCTATCTGAAAGAATCATACACTATTATTTTAAACAAAATTTAAAAAATTAAAAATATAGCAACAAAAAGTATCAGAAAGTTTATTATATTTATTGTGCAACTTTATTTTTGATATTTTTCAACAGCATATCATTTGGATAAATTATTTTAATTTGATATAATATTTAAAATAAAACAAAATATGGCAGAAGAAAAACGAAAATATAAAATTAAAGATTTACCAAAAGTTGATAGACCGCGTGAAAAATTAATTAAATATGGGCCAGAAAAACTTTCTAATTCCGAACTTTTAGCAATTCTTTTACATTCAGGTACAAAAAATGAAAATGTTATTGATTTAGCTAAAAAAATTTTAAAGAAATTTAATAAAGAAAAATTACCTAATTTAGCCTATGATGATTTAAAAAAATTTCCTGGTTTGGGCCCAGCTAAAAGTTGTGAGATAATAGCTTGTTTTGAATTAGGTAAAAGATTTTTAAAAGAAAAGAAAACACGAATATATTTAAAGCCTGAAGAAGTTTGGCAAGAATTAAAAGACATTAGAGATCATAAAAAAGAACATTTTATAGTTTTTTATTTAGATACAAGAAATCAAGAAATCAAAAGAGAAGTAATTTCTATCGGTTTGTTAAACGCCAATTTAGTTCATCCACGAGAGGTGTTTGAACCAGCAATTAAAAATTTAGCCGCTCAAATTATTTTAGCTCACAATCATCCATCGGGCGATCCCGAACCATCTGAAGACGATATAGAAGTAACTAAACGTTTAGTTGAGGTTGGAAAAATTTTAGGCATTGAAGTAACAGATCATATAATTGTGGCTAAAAATAAATTCTTTAGCTTCAAAGAAAAAAAATTATTGTAAAATAATTGACAAAAAAGCAGGTGTACATTATTATGTACATATAAAGATAGAGTAAAATTAATAATAAAAAAAACAAAAATATGAAAATAAAAACAACCATACCTATTTCTGAAGCAAGAAAAAGAATTTTTGAAATTGCCGAAGAAGTACAAAAGCCAAGCAATTATTATACCTTAACTGAGAAAGGTCGGCCCAAGGCGGTTTTAATGTCTGCCGAAGAGTTTGAATCTTGGCAAGAAACCCTTGAAACAATGCATGATTTTCCAAATTTAGATAGAGATATAAATGAAGTTGAGGAAGCGATTAAGAGTGGGGAATATAAAAACTGGATAACGCTTGAAGAGCTTCTTTCAAAAGAAGGATTTATTATTTCGGACAAATCTGCTAAAAAATATGGAATATCAAGTAAAAATAAAACCAAGCGCTCAAAAAGAATTAAATAAATTACCAAAAGACGATTACTATAAAATTTTAATAGCGTTAACCGCAATTGCCAAAGATCCATTTTTAGGTAAGAAATTAAAAGGAAAACTTAAAAATCAATGGTCAGTACGTGTTTGGCCATACCGAATTATCTACTCAATCTATAAATCAAAATTATTAGTCATTGTTATTAAAGTTGGTCATCGACAAGGAGTTTATTAATCTATACACCAAGATTAAAAAATTTAGATTTAGAAAATTTTTTAAAAAAGCAAAATCGTGATAAAATAAAAGCATATGGCAAAAGAAAAAGTTGAAAAAATTAAAAACGAAAGAAAAAAGAAAATGAAATCCCCGAAGATTTCTAACGGTAAAGATTTAGATTTTGAAAAGGAATTGTGGAAAGCGGCAGATAAATTGCGAGGCAATATAAATGTTGGCGAGTATAAAAATGTAGTTTTAGGTTTAATTTTTCTTAAATATGTTTCCGACTCTTTCTATCAAAGAAAAAATGAATTAGAAAAAGACATTTCAAATCCTCAAAAAGCGTTTTTTATTCGCGATGAAAGTTCTAGAAGCTATTATTTAACTCAAAAAGATCCGTATCAATCAGCGGGTATTTTTTATATTCCAGAAAAAGCTAGGTGGGAATTTTTAAAAACCAAAACCCTTCAGAAAGACATTGGTAAATATATAGATGAAGCAATGGAAGCAATAGAAGAAGAAAATCCAAAATTAAAAGGAATTTTGCCGAAAATTTATGCCCATACTCAATTAGAAAGCAATGTTTTGGCAGAGCTCATTAATATTTTTTCTGGCATTAAATTTAATTACGACGAAGAAAAAGAAAAAGATACATTGGGTCGCATCTACGAATATTTTATTGGTCAATTTGCTTCGGCTGAGGGTAAACGTGGTGGAGAGTTTTACACTCCAAAACCAATTGTTAAATTGTTGGTAGAAATTTTAGAGCCGTATGAAGGAGCAAGAATTTTTGATCCAGCTTGTGGTTCAGGAGGAATGTTTGTTCAATCAGGTGAATTTTTAAGAAAGCACAAACAAGATCCTTCTAAAATATCATTTTATGGCCAAGAATTAAATTCAGATACTTGGCGTTTATGCCAAATGAATTTGGCTATTAGAGGTATTATTGGGCAAATTGAGCAAGGAAATTCTTATTACGATGATAAATTTTTAGATTTAAAAGCAGATTTTGTTTTATCAAATCCTCCATTTAATGCTGATTGGAACCCCCAACGTTTGGCAGAAGGAGACCCCCGTTTAAAATACGGTACACCGCCTGCTTCCAATGCTAACTTTATGTGGATTCAGCACTTTATTCACCATTTAGCGCCAAATGGTATGGCGGGTTTTGTTATGGCAAATGGCGCTTTAGCAGTCGGAGGCAAAGAAGGAGAAATTCGCAAAAAAATTATTGAAGATGATTTGGTTAATATAATTATTTCCTGTCCGCCAAAACTTTTTTACAATGTTTCTTTACCTGTTTCTCTTTGGTTTGTCACTAAGAATAAAAAGAATGGAAGGTTTAGAAATAGAACAGGAGAAACATTATTTATTGACGCGCGAGAAATATACACTCCAATTTCAAGAAAGCAATATACTTTTACCGATGAGCAAATTCAAAAAATTGCTGATGCGGTAAGAAGTTGGCGAGAAGAAAAGGGTTATAAAACATATGAAGACATTTCTGGATTTTGTAAATCAGCCACTTTAGAAGAAATTAAAAAAAATGGCTATGTTTTAACCCCGGGGAGATATGTAGGAATAGCGCCAGAAGAAGATGATGGAATTCCTTTTGAGAAGAAAATGCAAAAATTAACAGACGAATTAAAACAATATTTTGAAGAAAGCCACAAATTAGAAAAAGAGATTGAAGAAAATTTAAAGAAGATAAATCTATGAAACATAGAGAAAACAATTTTGCTTTTATAGATGGTCAAAATCTTAACCTTGGTATTAAAAATTTAGGTTGGAAATTGGATTTTTATCGTTTTAGAAAATATCTTACTGAAAAATATTCTGTTACTACATATTAAAACTTGCTCAACCTTGCTAAAAAAAAGAAGCAAAAGAAAAGATAATTTTTATGGATAATTTAAGAAGAAAACTTGAATAAATGAAAAAGCACTGCCAAGGGACGAAACCCGAGGAAGTGCTTTTCCGTGTGGATACTATAATAATATCATAACAAGTTTTAAAAAGTCAAGGGCATTAAATAAAATTTTATAGGGTTTGATGAAATCTATTTAGTTTACTATAATAAAAATATTAAAGTTTATCATTTATAAAATTATAAAATCACCCTGCTCAACAAAAAAATTATAAGAAGCAATAAAAATTCAAAAATTAAAATGAAAAAACAAACAAAAAATAAAATTTGGCGAAAAGTGAAGTTGGGAGAAATAGTTGATGTATATGGTGGAGGAACGCCTAGTACTTTAAATTCGAAATATTGGAGTGGTGATATTGCTTGGCTTACGCCGGCAGAGGTGGTAGCTTTGAGTGGTCATAGATTTATAGATAAAACCGAAAGATATATTACGGAAGAGGGGTTGAAAAACTCATCTGCAAAGGTGATGCCTATTAATTCTTTACTACTTACAAGTAGGGCAACGATTGGCGAGATTGTAATAAATAAGGTTCCAATGGCGACAAATCAAGGTTTTATTAATATTCAACCAAGAAAAATTGATTTAATGTTTTTGTTTTATTGGCTAAAAAAGAATCAGAAGTTTTTAAACCAAATGGCAATTGGTTCAACCTTCAATGAATTATCAAAGTCGGTTTTTAAGAAAATAGAAATTTTTCTTCCCGAAGACATCAGCGATCAAAAACGCATAGCTTCTATTCTTTCTGCTTTTGATGATAAGATTGAGTTGAATAATAAAATCAATCAAATTTTAGAGCAAATAGCACAGGCGATTTTTAAGGAGTGGTTCAATAAAAGTTCAAATTTCAAGGTCCAAATCTCAAAGTTGAAAAGGTGGGAAATTGGTGATCTTTATGAGTTAATTGAATTCGAAGGCGGTTCACAACCTCCAAAAGAGGAACATATTTATAAAAAACAGCCGGGGTATATTAGATTTATTCAGAATCGTGATTATACATCTAATGCTCATGTAACATATATTAAAGAAAGTAAACGAAACAAGATGTGTGACGAATACGACATTATGATGGATAAATACGGTGAAGCTGGAAAAGTAAGATTCGGTATTAGAGGTGCTTATAATGTAGCTTTAGCAAAAATCATCCCGAAACCTCCACTAACAAGGGAATATTTAAGGTGGTTTCTGAAACAAAGAGAAATTGAAGAACTTATTAAAGCATCGGCCGTAGCTTCAACTAGAGCCTCTGTGAATAAAATAGTTTTTAAAAATATTAAAATTTTTTTACCACCAAAGGAATTAATGCTTAAATTTGAAGAGATAGGAAAAAAATACATTGAGTACCATTTATATCTTAAAAAAGAAAATCAAAAATTAGCCGAACTTCGCGATTTACTTTTACCAAAATTAATGAGCGGAGAAATAAGAGTTTAAGATATGGACTTAAAAAAGAAAATGGAAAAATTTAATAAACGATGGAATATAACTTCTACAGATTCCTATGAAGAAGCTTTTAAGAAGTTTAAGACCAGAATTCTAAATATTTTTCAAGATATTGATGAACATGTCACTAAAGAAAGTATTGTTGCTTTTTGTCAATATTATGGTATTAAAGAGATTTGGCATAGCCAAATGTACGGATACTCATGGAGTACAAATATAATTGATCGTCTGAAGGCGGAGGAAGATGAAAAGGAGTTCTATAGATTAATAGAATTAATTTTTGCTCTAAATATCACTTCAACGATAGAATATGGCCGTCGCTATGATACTTACAGTAAAGACATTTTATTGCGGGAAGTTGTAAATGCCATTGAGTTATCTGATGTGAACATAGCGATAACCGTTTCTAATGATGAGGTAATACTTTATCCTAAAGGAGAAAAAAAGTTTGACGAGGCACTCGTGAATCGTACCTTGTCGTTTTTAGATCATAAAAGTAATAAACATTTTGAACAAGCCTTAAAATTCTATCAAACAAATAATCCTATAAAGTCGGCAGAAAGTTTAAGGCGTTCTCTTGAGGAATTTTTGCGGTTTAAATTACAGAACTCAAAAGGGCTTGATGCAAATATTATGGAGCTACAAAGAGAATTAAAAGCCGACAAGCGAGATCCCCAAATCCGGAATGTTATGTTTCAAGTTTTTTCTTATTTAAATCAGTATTTCGATGAAAACAGCAAACATAAAGACGGCGATATTAATTCCGCAGAAAATGAATACTTAATTTATCAAATTGGTTTATTAATGCGTTACATAAACGCAGTTTTATAATTTTATGAAAATTCTTAACGAACAAAATTTAGCTGAGCAGCCAGTTATTGATTGGTTTAAACAGCTTGGTTATGAATACAAATTTGGACCTGATATTTCAATCGGTGGAGTTTTACTTGAGAGAAACATTGAAGACGATTTTAAAGATGTAATTTTAGAAAATCGCCTGAGAAGTGCTTTGAGAAGATTAAATCCCGAACTTTCAGAAAAAGATACTGATGAGGTTGTTTATAGATTAAAGAAAACAGAAAATCCTAATTTAGAGATTGTAAATAAAGAAATTTGGGAGATGTTGGTTGGAGGTGTGAGAATTGATGTTGAAAATAAAAACAAAGAATTGCGAGGATTTTTTGCAAAGGTAATTGATTTTCAAAATCCTTTAAACAATGATTTTTTAGTCGTTAATCAATTTACAATTAAGGGAATAGAAAAAATAAGAAGACCAGATGTCGTTGTTTTTATCAATGGAATACCTATTGCTGTTTTTGAACTAAAAAATCCTCAAATTGAAGAAGCAACTATCCAAACGGCATATCAACAATTGCAGGAATATAAAAAAGATATTTCGGAACTTTTTAAATACAATCAAATTTTAGCGATAAGTGATCTTTTGGAGGCAAAATATGGCACGATTTCTTCTTCTTGGGAATGGTTTAAAACTTGGAAAGAAGTTAAAGAGAGTGATGCAAGATTAAGTGGCGTATCACAGCTTGAAACCTTAGTAAAAGGAATTTTTCAAAAAGCACGGCTTTTGGATATTATTGAAAATTTTATAGTTTTTGAAGCGGATAGTGAAAAAGATACTTCTAAGTTTACCAAAAAGATTTGTCTTTATCATCAATATTTTGGCGTTAATAAAGCAATGGCAAGAACTTTACAAGCCTTAAAACCAAATGGCGATGGAAAGATTGGCGTTTTATGGCATACTCAAGGTAGCGGAAAAACGCTTTCAATGGTTTTTTACGTTAATAAAACAAAAGTATTGACGGAATTAAAAGGACCAACTTTTGTCTTTTTGACTGATAGAAACGATTTAGATAATCAATTTTATAAAACATTTTTAAGAACTGGTTATGATAAATTAGCCAAGCAAGCCGAAACAATAGAAGATTTAAGAAAAAAATTGGAGAATGCCGGAGCGGAATTAATTTTTACTACTATTCAAAAATTTGCCGAAGATTTTGACACATTATCAGAAAGAAAAAATATTATTGTTATTGCTGATGAGGCTCATCGGACACAATATGCTGAATTAGCTAGTCGCGCAAGAAAAGCTCTGCCTAATGCTTCTTTTATGGGAATCACTGCAACTCCAATTAGTTTAAGTAATAGAAACACTCGTTTTGTATTTGGAGATTATATTGACATTTATACGATGAACCAGTCAGTTGAAGATGGGGCAACAGTGCCTATTTATTATGAAAGTCATTTAGCACCGCTTCATTTTACTAATTATTTTATTGATGAAGAATTTGATGATTTAACACAAGAAATGGATTTTCAGGTAAAAGAATCTTTTAAGAGAAAATTTGCAAGGTTAGAAGGGGTAGTTAGTGCGCCAGAAAGATTACAAAAGATAGCAGAAGATATAATAAATCATTTTAATAATAGAGGAGTAAAGGGAAAAGCAATGGTGGTGACAATAAGTCGAAAAACGGCTGTTGAAATGTATAAATTAATTTCAAAAATTCCAAATGCACCAAAAATAGCAGTAGTAATTTCAAAACCTGAAGAGTTTAAAGATGAAATACAAAAAGAAACAAGACCAAGCGAAATAGAGGGACAATTTAAGAGAGTTGATGATCCACTACAAATGGTTATTGTTTGTGATATGTGGCTTACAGGGTTTGATGTTCCATCGCTGGATACAATGTATTTTGATAAGCCATTAAAGAATCACACTTTAATGCAAGCAATTGCGCGAGTAAATAGAATATTTAAAGATAAAGAAGGAGGATTGATAGTAGATTATATCGGGATTGCAGATGATTTAAGAAAAGCATTAAATGTTTTTAATCCTTCGGATATTAAGGGAGTAATGATTCCTATTCAGGATGTAATTAATAAAATGAAAGAAAAATATGACATAGTAAAAAGTATGCTAAGAGATGTTGATTATAAAAACTGGAAATATTTTAAAGGAGAACAATTATCAAAACTATTTAATCAGGCTTTAAACGTTATAATAACCGATTCTGAAGACAATACAATAAGTGAAGAAAATAAAAAAAGATATCTTGAAGAATCATTGCAATTAATTAAACTTCACGCTTTTGTTATGCCCAGCAAGGAAGCTTATGAAATCAAAGACGATATTGAATTTTTTAAAGCTGTAAGAAGTGCCTTATTAAAATATACTTCCATTAGAGGTATAACGGATATAGGCTTAGGATTGGAATCCACTATAAAGGAATTAGTTTCAAAAAGTATTGCTGCTGAGGGGGTAATAGATATTCTAAATCTTCAAAATAAAGAAAAAATAAATATATCAATTTTAGATGATAAATTTTTAGAACAAGCAAAAAAACTAAAATATAATAATTTAACCATAGAGGCAATAAGAAAATTATTAAACGATGAAATAAAAATAAGAATTAGAACAAATAAAATTCGTTATCAACCATTTTCAGAAATGTTAGAAAAAATTATTGAGAAATATGAAAATCGAATAATTAGTGCTTCACGAGTAATAGAACAATTAATAGAACTTGCAAAAGATATTAAAAAAGCAGAGCAAGATGGGCAATCACTTGGCTTAACAGAAGAAGAATTAGCCTTTTATGACGCAATTTCTAACAAGCAAAAATTTAATAAAAACGAAGATGCTAAAGAATTAGCTAAAGAATTAGTAAAAATAGTAAGAAGAGACCTATGTGTCGATTGGACCAATAACGATATTTTAAAAGCAAGGATAAGAGATAATGTACGGCGGTTATTATTAAGCAAAGGTTTTAAGCCAGAAGAAGAAAAGGAAATTACTAATACAATTTATCAACAAGCGTTGCATTTATATAAAGATTATGTGCCAGCATAAATGAAGATCAAAAATCAATTAAAATAAAAATATTATATGACTTTTTATAAAGAATATATTAAAAAAGAGAAAAAAACAAAAAACAAAAAAGAAATAAAAATTCTTTCAGAGGAATTTGTTAAAAATTCAACTATAAAATGGTTATCGCAAAACAGTTGGAAAATTTTAGAAATTAGTGATTTAAGTGGCCATGGTGTTGATATTAAGGCAAGGAAGGGAAATTGTTATTTTATTATTGAAACTAAGGGTGAATCAGAAAGTAAGCAGGGCAACGAGGTACGTTTTGTGTATGGTTTGGGACAAATTATTACGCGAATGAAAGTAGTTAGTGCGCGTTATGCTTATAATTATGCTTTAGGGGTTCCGTTTTCAGTAGCAAAGATCGCTCTTAGACGTATTCCTTGGCAATTTTCTCAAAAAGTTTGTTTATATATTTTATCAGTTAATAAAGATGGATTAGTGAAAAAATATTCTTGGCAAGATTTAAAAAGAGTTCAAGAACCAAACCCAAGCAAAAAGTTAAAGAATTGATTAGAAAAATAAAATTATGAATAAAAAATTTTATTGTAATCAATGCAAAAAAGAAACGGAAATATTAGAAGAAAGAGTTGATGAATACGGACATCCATTTAAAGTTTTAAGTTGCGGACATGAAACAGCACGCGAAGTTAATGTGAGTGATAAAGGAATAGGTAGTGATGAATTTAGAATAACTAAAGTAGTAGAAGACGAACATGTTGTAGAAGAAAAATTCAAAGCTGCTGAATACTTTTTAAATGAGTTAAAAAAGTTAAAGAAAGAATTTGGTAATTTGGCATCCGCAAATTTGTTTTTAGTTTTAGTAAACTTAGATGGATTCCTATTTGAAATAATAGCAGCGCTCGATTTGTTTAAAAAAATAAATAAAATTAAAAATAATTCTACAATAGAAAAGAAAATTAGCGAACTTTTAGGCGATAAGAATTGTGATTCAAAAAATTGGTCATGGCTGCGACGAATAAAAGAGTACCGTAATGCTACAGCGCACAGAAGTATATTAGAAATAATTCCAGAGACAACGGCAGTGGAAACTTTCGCGGGTAAAATTGATTTAGAAAGACCCAACCAACAACAATCTTATAATGATGATGCTTATAGCAAATCAGAAAATTCATCATTCTCATCTTCAACAGCTTCAACGGGCACAGTTATATCGACAACTTTATATTTGGCAGAAGATCCTGATGATTCTTCAAAGGGATATTTTAAGCAAGAAATAATATCTTATTGTGAAGAAGTTTTAAAACAAATGAAAAATTTTTTAGAAGACTTAAAAAAGCAATTATGATTAGCTATAGCGAAAGAAACAAAACAAAAAACAAAAAATCGATTTAAGATAAATAATATAACAATGATGAAAAAGTCTAGTTATTCATATTTAAATAAGTTTAAACAATTAGAGGTTCAGCTTAAAAAGGTAGCAGATGTTTCTTCTGATGTCACTCAATTTAAAGATATTTTAGATAAAGCAAAACAAAATAATCCTCTTATTAGATATCAGGAGGGTTTAATTTGGGATCTTTACGGATTACGTAATGTGTTTGCTCATGCTGATAGAGAAAAATATATTGCTACGGTAAGTAAATTAGCTTACGATGCTATAGATGATTTAATTAATTTAATTAAAAATCCACCAACAGTAGGAGATAAATTTAAAAAGAAAGTATACTGGACAATTGATGAGGAAATTATGAAAGATGTAATTCAAATAATGCGTCAAAATTTATATACTCATATTCCGGTTTATAAAAAAATAAAAGGAGGATATAAATTTAAAGGTGTATTTTCAGAGTCAGCAATGTTTTATTGGTTAGCAGATAATATAAAAAATATTCAATTGAATTTTGCCAATCAACCGATACAGAATATTAACCTTAAGTATTTAAATGATCCAAATGATTTATATAAATTTGTGGCGCCGGATAAGAGCATATTTAGTGTTTATGAAGAATTCAAGAGTGCAATTAGTAAACGAAAAAGATTGGGGGTTATTTTTATTACTTCTGGAGGAAATAAGGATACTTTACCAATAGGAATTATTACCGCCTGGGATTTACCTGAGATAGAGACTTATTTTAAAAATAAAATATCGTAATTAACAGAACAAAAAGTTGAAAAATTAATTGAAAAATAAAATTATGAATGATTTTAGTAATCCAAAAAATCCCGAAAAACAATTTAATAAATTTTGTAAGGAACGAAACTGGAAAATTTATAAAATTCCAGAGTTGCCAAATATTAAAACACCAGATTTTTTTGTGATAGCAAATAGCATCCCGTTTATAGTTGAAATAAAGAAACTTTATGAAAGTGGATCAGAAAGAAAAGATATTAAGAAATTTAAAGGGGAAGATGGAAACATAGAAGGAATACATTTGGACTATAATAAAGAAATCAATTCAATAGTTAAAAAAATAGATGAAGCGAATCAACAATTTAAAACTACATCATCTTTTGGTGTTCCACAAATACTTATTATTTATTCAGAGCGTTTTTATCCTCTTGATAAAGAAATAGTAATGGAAGCCATGTACGGTAAAGTATTTCCAGTGTTAAGCATAAAAACCATAAAAAATGTCTCTAAAAATATTTCTAAAAATTTGCCACCTTTAATTAAAGATAGAACTTTAAGAAAAAATAAAAATAATTTAATAAGCGCAGTTGCTATTCAGAATCATAAAAATGGAATGTTTATATTGCATAATCTTTGGGCAAATATTCCGCTACCTACTTCTATATTTAATGATAAAAATGATAGAAATTATTTACCAGCAGAAATTAGTTTTGAAATTTTATAATTACTTATTCCATTATTTGAAAAATTAAAACCCGAAGGTGCATAACGACTAGGTTTAGGAATTCTATTAGTTATAGTATTTGAAAATGCTAGAATTTTATTACTCTTTTAAAATTTCGGAATAAAAATAAAATTGATTAAAGGGGTAAAAAAAGAAATAAGATTTTGAGTTAAAACAATTAAAATTTATATTAAAACAAATGAAAAATTTTTTAGAAGACTTAAAAAAGCAATTATGATTAGCTATAGCGAAAGAAACAAAACAAAAGTTAAAAAATCATTGATTTTAAAAAATAAAGAAATTTTAAGAGAATAGGAGAGATAAAATTAGAATAATTGTTTAATAAATAAAATAGCATACATATGTATGCTATTTTATTTAGCTGCGGGGCTTGGACTCGAACCAAGATACTCAGCTCCAAAGGCTGATGTCCTACCATTAGACGACCCCGCAATGGTATATATAAATGAGGGATTTTTCTCTGCCCGCCGAACTAAGACGGGCCTGCCCGCCGGATTAGGCAGGGTTACATAAAACATTAAAAAATAAATTTTTAAGTTTCAATTTTTTTA
>Ga0255343_1002856_pt1 | contig 19263 bp, 14 predicted proteins | sample wastewater_treat_4_FD_192413 | JGI IMG/M metagenome (GOLD analysis project Ga0255343, IMG submission 192413) | Wastewater microbial communities from Lulu Island WWTP, Vancouver, Canada - plant16 | ecosystem: Engineered > WWTP > Wastewater > Unclassified | place: Canada: Vancouver, British... | reverse complement strand
TTGTTGGCGCGCAGCGAAGAGCCGGTCTCGGTCAGTTCCACGATGGCGTCGACCAACTCGGGCGCTTTGACTTCGGTTGCGCCCCAGGAAAACTCAACCTCGGCGGTGACGCCGTGCTGGGCGAGATAGCGGTTGGCCAGACCGACCGCTTCGGTGGCGATGCGCTTGCCCTGCAGGTCCTTGACGCCTTGGATCGGCGAGTCATTAGGGACGGCGAGCACCCAACGCACCGGGCGCGAGGTGGCCTTGGAATAGCGCATCTCCGAGACTTCATGCACGTCGGAGTTGTTTTCGTAGATCCAGTCGTAGCCGGTGATACCCGCATCGAGCAGTCCGAGTTCAACGTAACGGGAAATCTCCTGTGGGCGAATCAGGCGGCACTGGAGTTCGGGATCATCCACGCTCGGCGCATACGAGCGCTCGCCCGCCTGCACGTTGAATCCCGCCTTCCGCATGATGTTGAAAGTCGCGTCCTGCAAACTTCCTTTGGGCAAACCCAGAATCACTGGCATTGTCGCTTCCTTAGTTTCGCTTCATCGCTGTTGAATAAAGACCATGAAGTTTACCGGATTCCGTCATGCTAGGCAAGCCAGTGCGACATTTTTTTCGCGCCTTTTCGACACCTTTTCGACAGTTACGGCGTCACGAGACCGGCTACCACCTTGAAGAAGCGGCGGGGCACCGTCGGGTCACGAGGCATCGTGAAAACGTGATCGCCGTCCTTTGTCACATAGACGCTCTCGAGTTTCGCCCAGATTCCGTCGACAAGATCGTCCACCGCGTAGAGCGTGTACCAGACGCCGCTTTGGGCGTTGACGATCTTGATGGCTAACGCCGCGTCGTCGAAGACGAGCGCCGTGCCGTCCGTGGCGAAGCGCGGCTCTTCGGGATAGCCTGGCGCGACGAGGTAGTAGATTTTGCCGATCTCCGGGGCGTCTTTGAAGGTGCCGCTCGTGCAGGTGAACATGGAACTGTTCCAGTTCGATGCTTCCATCGCGTCGGCGGGGATGCCCCACGGCGTTCCGGGATCCTCGGTGTTCAGTTCGATACCCGTGCCATAGAACATGTAGCCGTAGCAGAAGGAGGCCAGATTCGTCGCCGGCAGCGCCGGCAATCTCGTCAGCGCCGTGCATCCGTAGAACATGAAGGCGTAGCAGTAATTGGTCAGCGTCGTTGCCGGCAGTGCCGGCAATCTTGTCAGCGCCGTGCAGTCGCGGAACATGTCGTAGTAGCAGAACATGGCCAGATTCGTTGCGGGCAACGCTGGTGCGACCGTCAGACCGGTGCAGCTGCGGAACATGTCGTAGTAGCAACTGGGAGCCAGCGTCGTCGCCGTCAGCGCCGGTGCATCCGTCAGCGCCGTGCATCCGTAGAACATGGAGGCGTAGCAGCCGAGAGCCAGATTCGTAGCGGACAACTCCGGCGCTTCAGTCAGGCTCGTACATCTGTAGAACATGGAAGCGTAGCAGTTGGTAGTCAGGGTCTTGGCGGGCAACCCTGGGGGGTTCGTCAGCGCCGTGCAGCCATAGAACATTTTATTGTAACAGTCACTGGCCAGATCCGTGGCGGGCAGCACCGGTGCCAGGGTCAGCGCCGTGCATCCGTAGAACATGGATTGGCAGCAGACAGGGGCCAACGTCGTGGCGAGTAACTCCGGCGCCTCGGTCAGCTCCGTACAACCTTGGAACATGGATTCGTAGCAGGCGGTAGCCAGTGTCTTGGCGGGCAACCCTGGGGGGTTCGTCAGCGCCGTGCAGCCTTGGAACATTTTGTAGTAGCAGTAATCGGCCAGCATCGTGGCGGGCAACTCCGGCGCCTCGGTCAGATCCGTGCAACCGTAGAACATTTCGAGGTAACAGGAGGCGGCCAGATTCGTGGCGGGCAGATCTGGAGCCTCGGTCAGCCCCGTGCATTCGCGGAACATGTGACGGTAGCAACCGAAAGCCAGATTCGTGGCGGGCAGCTCCGGTGCCTCGGTCAGCCCCGTGCAACCGTTGAACATGTAAGCGTAGCAGTCACGGGCCAGATTCGTGGCGGGCAACTCCGGTGCCTCGGTCAGCCCCGTGCAATCGTAGAACATTAAAAAGTAGCAGTTGGTGACCAGCGTCGTGGCGGGCAGGACGGGTGCGGTCGTCAGACTGGTACAGCCGCGGAACATGCCATCGTAGCAGCCGAGAGCCAGCGTCGTGGCGGGTAGTGCCGGAGCGTTCGTCAGCGCTGTGCAACCAGCGAACATGGCGGTGTAGCAGCAGTGAACCAGATTCGTGGCAGGCAGCAGCGTCGGCGCACTGATGAGCGCCGTGCAGTTCGCGAACAGTCCACGGAAGCATTCGTCAGTCATCGTCGGATGCTCACCGTTGGCCACCTGTACGTAGTTGAGCAGGGTCTCGATGTTGCCGGAGCAGGCGACCGTCCCCTCGGCGGCGGTAATGTCCCAGCCGCCATTACCAGCAATGCGGTTGTTACCCGTCCCGCGGAGAAGGAGCTTATACTCACCGCTGCTGTCGACGGCTGCGGTCGCGCCTGCGGTGGTGAAGTTCGTCCAGGTCGTCGCGTCGGTGGAGCATTCGAGCGTTCCGTTCCACGTCTTCGTCCGCGGCCTGACCGAGAACGTATTCGTGCTCGAGAAGGTGAAGTAGGCGTTCTGCCCTAGAGGAGCAGGCGACGTTACGTTCTCCGTTAAACCGGCAGGGGCGGCGCTGGCCGCTGCCGCAAACAGGCCCGCGAAAGCGAGCGCCGAGATGATCTTTGTATTCATGGCGGTGTTCCTCTCAGGTACGGGGTGAAGGGTATGAGACACAAAACCAAACACGGCATCGCCACTTGCGGCATTACCGTTTGCAGCCGACTTTTTGCCGAACTGAACGAAACACAACACAGTTACGGGGGCATGATGAGGGAAAAGCAGAAGTAACGCAAGAGATTTTTTGGGGGAATTTGTTAGTGTGTTGCGTTGGGTTGGTGCCAGAAGCGCATAAAGAAGAATCACAAGCGATAAGATCGAAAAAACAACGACCCCAAACCTGCGCATATCTATTGTTTGTCTCCCGAATTGACCATGCGCGCGGCCAGACGGATCGCGCAGGCGAGGCTCGTGGGTGAGGCTTTGCCTTGCCAGGCAATGTCGAATGCCGTACCGTGATCCGGCGAGGTTCGGATCAGGGGCAGCCCCAGCGTGACGTTGACGCCGGTATCGAAGGCCGCCATTTTGAAGGGGATCAAACCTTGGTCGTGGTACATGGCCACGTAACCGTCGTAGGGGGACGGCTGATCGGCGGCCAGCCAGGTGAAAGCGGTGTCCGGCACGAGCGGACCCGACACCGCGAGTCCCTCGGCGCGCGCTGTGGCGATCGCCGGTGCGATGACCTTGCGTTCTTCGCTGCCGAACAGGCCGCCTTCTCCCGCATGCGGATTCAGCGCCAAGACGGCGATACGGGGCTGTCCGCCCTTGAAGCGTGCGCAGGCGTCGTAGGTGAGGCGGATCGTGTGGAGCAGCCCCGGTACTGTGAGCAGGTCAGGCACGTCGCGAAGTGCTTCGTGGATGGTTGCCAGCGAGACGAACACGCGGTCGGAATGGAAAGCCATGCACGGCGTCGCACCGTTGGTCAGGCTGGCGAGCAACTCGGTGTGACCCGGCACCTGAATACCCGCCGCATGCAGCGCGGCTTTGTTGATGGGGGCAGTGACCAAGGCATCCGCATGGCCGGTCTGGATGTCGCGGACCGCTTCACAGATCCACGCGTGCGCATGGTGTCCGCACGCCGCATGCACACGGCCCGGCGTGATGGTCGCGGCCTCATCAAAGGGGAAGTCATATAGAGCATGTTCCCCCGTGTTGTGCGCGTCCGTTGCCGTTCGCGCGTGACCGGGACATACCCGCAACGAACGCGGGATAGTCAGTCCGGCCGATGCGGCGACCCGTTGCAAGATTTCATGGTTACCGTAAATAAGAAGCTGGCACCGCTCCGCAATATCGGAGTCAGATGCCAGCCGTAAGACCAATTCCGGGCCGACCCCCGCAGCATCACCGATTGTTACTGCTAAGCGCGGTCGTTTTCCCGGCATGACTGATCCTTTTACACCGATCAGGTGTCGTGCGCGGCAATTAGTCGACGCGCTTCACACTGTTCAGCGTACCATGGTCGTTCTGAACCCAGTCCGGGCACTCAGGATCGGCACACCATGTCCCGTCGATCACAAACTTGTATTGATACTCGCCGGGAGGGAGTTGGATTGCGACCACGAAGGTGCCGTCGGCTTTCTTGTCGACCATTTTCTTGGCGGTTGGATTCCAGTTATTGAAACTTCCGGCCAGAAAAACCTTGCTGCCCGGTTCTGCGCGCACGCAGAACACAACACGCTGGGTTTTAGAGGTCGCCTTTTTGGCCGCGCACTTGGCGGGCGTCTTCACCGCGCACTTGGCGGGCGTCTTTTTAGGTGCCGCTTTCGTCAACGGCTTTGTCTGTGGCTTGGCCGCCACCTCAGTCTTCACTGTTTTTTTGGGTTTACTTTTCATGTTGCACTCCGTTTCTCTTTCGGATGCGGCGGTATTATCTACAACCGCGCGGAGGATGTCAAGGCCGCTGACGGCACTCTCGACATCGCTCCCCGAAAACCACACGGACATTCCGCCATTTCCTATTCACGGCCATCATGTTAAAGTAGCCGTGTTTTTAAGGAGAAGAGCCATGTGGGACTACAGCGACAAAGTAATGGATCACTTCCGCAACCCCCGCAATGTGGGCAAGATCGAGAACCCCGATGGCGTCGGCACGGTCGGTTCGCTGGCGTGCGGCGATGCCCTGACGCTGATGTTTAAGCTGGGGCCCGACAAGCGGATCGCGGAGGTGAAGTTCCAGACGTTCGGCTGCGCCAGTGCGATTGCCTCTTCGTCGGCCTTGACCGAGATGGTGATCGGAAAAACCGTGGAGGAGGCCGAACGTATCACCAACAAGCAGATAGCCGACTATCTGGGCGGCCTGCCGGACCAGAAGATGCACTGTTCAGTCATGGGACGCGAAGCGCTGGAAGCCGCTATTCACAATTACCGCACGGGAGAGACCGGCATCAAAAATCTGGAAGACCACATCGTGTGTACCTGCTTTGGCGTCTCCGAAAACGAGATCCGGCGTGTGGTCGCGGAGAACAGTCTGACCACCGTGGACGAGGTGACCAACTTCTGCAAAGCTGGCGGCGGGTGCGGCATGTGCCATAACGATATCCAGAAGATCATTGATAGCGTGCGCGACACCCAGAGCGCCGGCCCGCAGCCGTCTGCCGCCGCCCCCAAGAAGCGCCTCACCAACATCCAGAAGATGAAGCTGATTGAGGAGATCATCGACCGTGAGATCCGGCCCCAACTTCAGAAAGACGGCGGCGACATCGAGTTGATCGACATCGAGAGCGACGTGGTGACCATCGCCTTCCGCGGCATGTGCGCCGGTTGCCAATCGGCGGCCTTTACGCGCCAAGACTTTATTCAGGCCAAGTTGCGCGAGTTCGTCGATCCGGATATCACCGTCGTCGATGAGTGTTAACCGGTGGACTCCCCGCGCTTGACCTTATCCCACACCGCATCCAGCTCGGCCAGGGTGCAATCCTTGAGCGAGCGCCCCTGTTCACGGACGCAGCGCTCGACTTCGCGGAAACGCCGCGCGAATTTACGGGTCGTGCCTTCGAGCGCGCTCTCGGCGTCGACCTCCAGAAAGCGGCAGGTGTTGACGATAGAGAAGAGCAGGTCGCCTACCTCGTCGGCAACCTGTTCCGGCGTGCCCGATGCGACGGCCTGCTTGAGTTCGCCCAACTCTTCGTCGATCTTCTCAATCGCGCCCGAGGCATCCTGCCAGTCGAAGCCCACCCGTGACGCTTTGGCCTGAACACGCTGCGCTTTGAGCAGCGCCGGTAGCGCGGCTGGCACGCCATCGATCGCAGAACGGTCCGGCGGCTTGTCCTTCTCCGTCTGCTTGATCGCTTCCCAGTTGCGCAACACTTGGCCGGAAGACGCGACCTGCGCGTCGCCGAAGACGTGCGGATGACGCCGTACCAGCTTATCGACCAAAGCGGCGGCGACATCATCCAGCGTGAAGTGTCCCTCCTCCTCGCGAATCGCGCACTGGAAGACCACCTGCAGCAGCACGTCGCCCAGTTCCTCGATGTGCAACGCGATATCCTCGCCCTCCATCGCCTCCAGCAGCTCGTAGGTCTCCTCCAACAGGCAGGGCTTCAGCGTCTGTAATGTCTGCTCGCGGTCCCAAGGACATCCGCCGGGCGCGCGCAGGTGCTTCATGGTCTCGTATAATCGCCTCAAGCCAGAAAAATCATCCGTCCCCATCGTTCGCTCTTCAAATGCATCACATGCGCAGGATACGCGCGGCATCGTCCGCCAACTCGGCTGTGTACTCCGAGATGAAGACGTCGCTTCCGCCGAAATCCTGATATTCCGTCAGCAGATTGGGTCTGGCGATCACGCCCATGCCGTTTCTGAGAGCGCCCTTCACCGAGAACCCGCTGCCCGCTACCGCCATACACAGGCGTTCGTGCAGACCGTTCTTACGCGCCGCGCGCCGCCATCCTTCCCAGGTGGTGAACCCGAAGCCGTTGGGCATGTCATGCAGGACCGCGAACTTCTCGTTCTGCACGTCCGCCAGCGCGGACGCGACAGCTTCGCTCTCCAGGCGCGTGATCAGCACGACCTTTATTTTCTTGGCGAGCAGTGCCTTGACGAATGCCTGAAAACCGGTCGGCACCGCCGACAGTTTTTCCGTCAGCTTCTCAGTGAAGGCCGCGTCGCACTCGGTCATTACCGTCGGCACGTCCAGCGTTTTCTGCTTCCGGCTGCCGAGCGCGTTGAGACCGGAGGAGAACGATCTCCCGCCCATGGACCGCGCTGCACCCTGCGCATCCAACTTGATGCCTTCTTGCTCCAGCCGTGTCTGACACGCCTCCAGCAACAGCGAATGCCCGTTCAGCACCGCAAAGTCAAATTCAACCAAAGCGCCGCGCTGCAATCGAGCGGCTTGTGAACTACCCATTACACTCTCCTTAACTCATTCAATCTCTCAGGGGCCACACCCTTATCACTTCGTCACTTTTCGGTGCATACTTTAGCGTGTACGCTCTATGTCGGTCAAGCCATCTGTCTTGCGACTCAATGCGTCACTGCCACCTTGGCACCTTTGGGCTGTCCAATCGCCTGCAACATCGCGCCGAACCACGGTGCGTCGATATCGAAAGGCTTGCCACCCTTGATCCGCGCAAACTCACAGGCGCGCAGCTCGCCGTTCTTGTCCTCGTCCTCGCCGACCACGCCGCCCACGCCCGCCAGCGCACACTCGACCGCCTTCTTGGCACAGGCATGGATCAACTCCTTGTCCTGCGCATTCGGCGCGGCCGCCCGGCTGTAGTACCCGCTTTTCTGAACCATCGTTTTTTCGGAGCCCAGCAGGCGGCTGAACCGCTCGGCGAACCAACTGCCGACGTTGACCTTGTCCAGGCGCGGATGGCCGAACGCATCGCGCGGCACCGTCTCGCCCGCCGCCTCCAGCTCCGCGATGATTACGTCCAAGCAGGCGCCTTCCGAGACAAAGATGTTCACGCCGTCATTCTTGTCCATGATCGTGCGCAGGCGCTCCGCCTCGGCTTTGGAGTCAAACGTCATTTCGGGCACATACACCGCATGCACCTCTTCGCGATCGCGCGTTAGACCGAACTCCGGCAGGTAGTGGGTCGCATCCATGCGCCGACGGTACGCCGCCGCAGTGGCGGCGGTCAGCCAGCCGCAGTTGCGTCCCATCACCTCATGCACGATCAGCATGCGCGGGTTCGCCGTGTTCTCCTTAACGATGTTGCCGAAAAAGTTCGCGCCCTCTTCGGCCGCGGTCCACGCGCCGAGACTCTGGCGGATCGGATACACGTCGTTATCGATGGTCTTGGGCAGGCCCACCACCGTGAGACCGTAATCGTTCTTCGCGAGAAACGCCGCCAGCTCTGCGGCTGCCGTGTTGGTGTCGTCTCCGCCGATCGTGTGCAGCACATCGACACCGTCCTTGACAAGCTGATCCGCCGCGACCTTTTGCGGATCCTCGCCCTCTTTGACCAATCCACGCTTAACACAGTCCTTCACGTTCGTGAGCTTCACGCGGCTGTTGCCGATGGGGCTGCCGCCATGCTCGGTGAGGTAGAGCGCATGCTCGCGCACGGTCGGCGTGACCTTGATGCTCTGGCCCCTCAACAGGCCCATGTAGCCGTTGATATAGCCGACGATCTCGACCTCCGGCGCCACGCGGGTGTACTCGTCAATCAAGTACCCGATCGCCGAACTGAGACACGGCGCCAAGCCGCCCGCCGTCAGAATGCCTACCTTCTTCACCTGTTTGCTCATCATCTCTCCTTATTAGAATCCAGTGCCTACAAAAAACGTGCGGCACAGTATAGAAAAACACGAGGCACCAAGACAAGCAAAGTCCTCGCTTCCTTTTTGGGAGGCTCTCGGCTAAACTCGGTGACGTTTCGTTGGGAATCAGAGTTTTAAGTGGGTCGACATTCTATGCGCATTGCCATCGCCTATCCGCCGTTGCCGTCTGACAAAGGGGTGCCCCTGCTGTCGCAGAACCGCCAGTTCCAGTGGTTTTCGCGGCCGACCTATATCTATCCGGTGGTGCCTGCGCTAGCGGCAACGCAGGCGCGCCGCGCCGGCCATGAGGTGGCGTGGCTGGACGGGATCGCCAGCGGCTGGACGCCGGATGAGTTTGACGAGCGGCTGGATGCGTTCGCGCCCGAGGCGGTGATGATCGAGACCAAGACGCCGGTGGTGCGCCGCCACTGGGAGATCATCCGTGCCATGAAGGCGCGCCGCCCTGACATGATCGTGGTGTTGGTGGGCGACCACGTCACCGCACTGCCCGAGGAAAGTTTTGCGCAGTGTCCGGTTGACTACGTGCTGACCGGCGGCGACTACGATTTTCTGCTGCTCAACCTGCTTGCGGTGTTGCAGACCGCGACCGGCGGCGCGCCTGACCCGACCGCCTTTGAACCCGGCATCTACTGGCGCGAGGACGAAACGATTCGGAACAGCGGTGCTTTTCGGCTCGACCACGACCTCAAGAGCCTGCCGTGGATCGACCGCGACCTGACGCAATGGCAGCTCTACGCGGAGAAGAACGGCAACTTCCGCCGTACCCCCGGGACCTACATCATGTCCGGACGCGACTGCTGGCACGGCAAGTGTACCTTCTGTTCGTGGACCACGCTGTATCCGACCTACCGCGCGCGAGACCCCATAGATGTCGTCAACGAGATCGGCGGGTTGATCGAGCGCTACGGCGTGCGCGAAATCATGGACGACACTGGCAGCCTGCCGGCTGGCGCGTGGCTGAAGACCTTCTGCGAGGAGATGATCGCGCGCGGCTACCACAAGCGGGTACGCATCGACTGCAACATGCGCTTCGGCTGTCTGGACGAGGCAGCCTACCGCCTGATGCGCAAGGCCGGGTTCCGGCTGGTGCTGTTCGGGTTGGAGTCGGCCAACCAGGCCACGCTCGACCGCCTGGTCAAGGCGTTGACCGTGGAACAGATCGAAGAGGGCGCGCGCCTGGCTGCACGTGCCGGGTTGGACGTGCATGTGACCGTCATGTTCGGCTACCCGTGGGAGGGTGAGAACGAGATCGCCAACACCGTCAACCTCGCACGACGCCTGTTGCGCAAAGGCTACGCCTACACGCTGCAAGTCACGATGGTGGTCCCTTATCCCGGCACACCGCTCTTCCGCGAGTTGGATCAGGCTGGGCTGCTGCTGACGCGAGAGTGGGACGAATACGACATGCGCCGTCAGGTGATGGCGTCCGGCGTCCCCGAAAAAAGCATCAAGGCGGCCGTGCGACAGGTTTACAAGGCATTCCTGCACCCAGAGACGATCGTGCGGCGGATTTTTTCCACGCGTGACCCGTTGGCGGACTTGGCATTTTACTGGCGCGGCTTTTTGTCAGTCGCGGGCCATCTCCGTGACTTTAAAGGGTGACGCCTGCCACGCTTGTTCGAGTCACTCTCCTTACTTCTTACTTACTTCTTACTTTCTCTCGGCGGTGGCTTGAGGTATATTCTTTCTGTGATGGCAGAAGGTTAATCAAGAAACGGGGAGTAAGTATGATCGCTGGATGGATGAAAAGAATCGGGTGTACGGGTGTGCTGGCTATGGCGTGCTGCGCGGGAGCGGTGCCGAAGCCGGTCATCATCAGCACGGATATCGGCGACGATATCGATGACACGTGGGCGCTTTCGCTGGCGCTGAAATGTCCGGAACTGGACATCAAGCTGGTGATCGGCGATTACGGTAATGCCACGGAGCGGGCGCGCCTGATCGCCAAAATACTTGAGGCCGCCAAACGTACCGACATCCCCGTGGGTGTCGGGGTGAGCAAGGGTGCAAAAGATGGTGCCCACAATCAATCCAAGTGGATCGAGGGATATGATCTCCAGCGCTATCCCGGCAAGGTGTATCAGGATGGCGTGCAGAAGTTGATTGATATCGTGATGACGTCGCCTGAGCCGGTCACGTTGATCTGCGTCGGGCCGCTTCCTAACATCGCCGAGGCGTTGCGGCGCGAGCCGCGTATCGCGCAGAAAGCCAAGTTTGTCGGCATGCACGGCAGCGTGCGGCGCGGCTACGGGGGCAGTGCCACGCCGAGCGCCGAGTGGAATGTGAGGGCCGATCCGGCTTCGTGCCGCGCCGCGCTGTCCGCGCCTTGGGATATTACGATCACCCCGCTCGATACCTGCGGCCTGATCCAACTCAAAGGCGAGAACTACGCGCGCCTCAACGCATCGACCGACCCCATCGTACAAGCGTTGCTGGCGAATTACCGGGCTTGGACGGATGCACGGGCCGCCAGAGGTCAGAAAGGCCCTTCGCCGGACACGAGCAGCACCACGCTTTTCGATTGCGTGGCGGTTTATCTCGCCATCACGCAAGAGCTGTGCGTGATGGAGAAACTCGGCATCCGTGTGGATGACGACGGGCACACGCGTGAGGACGCCTCCGCCCGTCAGATGAATGTGGCCATCGCATGGAAGGATCTGCCGGGCTTCGAGCGGTGGTTGGTTGAGAGACTTTGCAAGTAGCGGACGAACGGGTGAAAAGGGGGAGTGCGATGGCAACAGGAATGAATGTGACGCGACGCGCGTTTATGAAAAAGGCCGCGGTGTCGGCGGCGGGGTTCTCGATCGTGCCGCGGTACGTGCTGGGCGGACCGGGGTTTGTCGCGCCGAGCGAGAAGGTCAATGTCGCGATCATCGGCACCGGCGGGATGGGGATGCGTAACGCGAAGGCCCTCCTGCATGAACCGGAAGCGCGTATCGTCGCGATCTGCGACGTGGCGGAACGCACCGACCTCACCGCCTATTGGTACCGCTGTCACGCGGGACGCCTGCCGACCAAGGAGATGATTGAGAAGCACTATGCCGAGACGGTGCCCGGATACCGCTGTCCCGACTATGAGGATTTCCGCGTGATGCTGGAGAAGGAGAAGGGCATCGACGCGATCTTGTGCGCCACGCCGGACCATTCGCACGCGTTTATCACGACCACCGTGATGCGGATGGGGAAGCATGTCTACTGCGAGAAGCCGCTCGCGCATAATCCTTGGGAGTGCCGCCAAATCGCAAAGGTGGCCAAAGAGACGGGGGTTGCCACGCAGTTGGGTATCCACGGCCATTCAGAATCGGGCATCCGCATGGTTTGCGAATGGGTCTGGGACGGTGCCATCGGACAGGTGCGCGAAGTGCACGGATGGAGCCGTTCCCCGCGCTGGCGCAAGGAGCTTGGGAGACCCGCCGAGACACCGCCTGTGCCAGCCGGCTTCAACTGGGATCTGTGGCTGGGGCCGCGCGAATTCCGCCCGTACCACCCCGCTTATGCGCCGTACGTCTGGCGCGATTGGTGGGCGTTCGGGACCGGCTCGCTGGGCAATCTGGCTGTTCATAATTTAGACGGCGCGGTCTGGGCGTTGAATCTGGTGCATCCCACCAGTGTCGAGGCCGTCACGACCGGCGGGGTCGACAGTGAATCTTCTGGGTTCGGCGGCATGTATACGTTTCGCTTTGGGGCGCGCGGCGACCTGCCTCCCGTGAAGATGACGTGGTATGACGGCGGATTGCGGCCGCCTTTCCCTGAGGAAGTTGATTCCGACGATCTCCGCCAGCGTTTGGGTGATGGCGGCGACGGGATGCTGCTGGTTGGCGAAAAAGGTTACATCACGACCGCCTCAAACTGCCGCGCACCCCGCCTGTTGCCGCTGGATCTGCACAAGTCGTACAAGCGTCCCGATCCGACCATTCCACGTGTCAAGGGCCATCACGCGGATTGGTTGTCGGCCTGCAAGGGCGGGACGCCCGCCAGCGCGAACTTCGAGTACGGCGCGCGCCTGACTGAACTGATCCTGCTGGGGAATGTCGCGTTGCGCACGGGCAAGAGGATCCAGTGGGATCCTGTCGCCATGCGCGCCACCAATGCGCCCGAAGCCGATGCGTTCATCAGGGAAGAGTGCCGCAAAGGCTGGGAGATCGTTTAAGCGTTGAAGGACACGAGGAGAACGAAATGAAGAACATGAGATGCCTGTGGGCGGCGGTCCTCTGCGTGGCCGCAGTGACGCACGCTGAGCCGGTGAAATTGATTTTTGATACCGATATGGGAAATGACACCGACGACCTGATGGCGCTGTGCATGATCCACACGTTGCAATCACGCGGCGCGGTTGATCTGTTGGCGGTGACCATTACGAAAGATCATCCGCAAGCCGCCGCGTTCGTGGATGCGGTCAACACCTTCTACGGACGGCCCGACATTCCGATCGGAGTGGTCAAGGGCGGCGTGACGCCCGAGCCCGGCAAATTCAATCTGCTGGCCGCAGCCAAGAACGAGGACGGGAGCTTGCGTTATCCGCATGATCTCACCTCCGGCGAGCAGGCGCCCGAAGCCACCGGCCTGATCCGCAAAATCTTGGCCGCCCAGCCGGACCAAAGCGTGTCGCTGGTGCAGGTCGGGTTCTTCACGAACTTCCAGCGCCTGCTGGATTCGCCTGCTGACGCGCATTCGCCGCTCACCGGCAAGGAACTGATCGCGAAAAAGGTCAAGGTGCTCTCGCTCATGGCGGGTTCTTTCCAGCCGATCAATTGGAAAACGCGCCATCTGGAATACAACGTGATCAAAGACATCCCCGCCGCGCAGAAGCTGGCGAAAGAGTGGCCGACGCCGATGCTTTGGAGCGGGTTTGAAATCGGGATCGCGGCGGCCTATCCGTACGAGTCGATCGAGCGGGATTACGTCTACATGAAGCACCATCCGTTGCCCGAGGCCTACGCGCTCTACTCACCGAAGGGCCACAACCGGCCGACGTGGGATCCCACCGCGCTGCTGGTTGCGGTCTACCCCGACCGCGGCTATTTCACGCTCTCACCGGTCGGCACAGTAACAATCGAAAACGACGGAGGCACCCTGTTTACGCCGGATAAAGGACGCGACCAGTTTCTCTCGATGAATGCGGAACAGACCGAACGCGTGCGCGAGGCGATCGTGCAGCTTTGCGTAGCGCCGCCGACATCCCCCACTCATTAATAGCACGCGCCTGGGCGTTGGCAGAACGGACGGACATCCGCGATGTCGTCGGCGTCGCAGGCCAGCATGACCAGCCGGTCGATGCCGAGCGCGATGCCGCCGCAGGGGGGCATGCCGCGTTCGAGTGCGTTCAAGAAGGGCTCGTCCAGCGGATAGGCGTCTTTACCCAGCGCTTGGCGTTCACGCGCGGCCTCTTCGAAGCGTGCGCGTTGCGCGGCGGCGTCGCACAACTCGCTGTACGCATTCGCGATTTCAAGTCCGCCGATATAGACCTCCCAGCGTTCCGCGACGCTGGCATCGCCCGGCTTCATCCGTGCGAGTGAAGCCGCAGGCGCCGGGTAGTCGATCAGCACGCACGGCGTCGCGCGCGGCAGGGCGGGCTCGATGCGCGTGACCATGTCCATGTCGAAGCGGTCCGCGTCCCATTGCGCGGCCGGATCCCATCCGGCCCAGCGGCGATACGCATCGCACACCGTCAGGCGCGGCCACGGGCCGGCCAGTTGGATGGTCGCGCCGCCGTAGGACAGCGTTGTCGTCCCGAAAAGAGCTGTGGAGACGGCGCAGACCAGCGCTTCGGTATCGGCGAGGATGTCGAGATAGTCGGCGTCCGTGCGGTACCACTCCAGCATCGTGAACTCCGGGTTGTGTCTGCGGCCGCACTCGCCGCTACGGAAACAGGGACCGATCTGGTAGATTTTTTCACAGCCGTCGACGAGCAGCCTTTTCATGTGGAGTTCGGGCGATGCGCGCAACCAGGCGCGACCGGAGGGCGGCACGTCAATATGGGTCTCCTGCGCCGGGGCGGGAATGCGGACAGGCGTTTCAACTTCGATAAATCCACGGGCATCGAAAAAATCACGGATGGCCCGCAGGATTTTGCTACGGCGTTCGAGCGTGAGTCGTTGCACAGGTGCTCCTCGGCTCAATACATTTTTTCGTATTCGCCCTTGCCCAGCCGTTTCAGTTTCGTAAAGCCGGCGGCTTTCGCGCGGTCATCGAGTTTGGATTTGGAGCGTCCGATAGCCGGCGCGGTAATGACGCGCCGCACCGGCGCTCCGCAATCCGGGCACGCAGTCAGGCGCGGATCGTGAATCGACTGGACATACTCAAAGCCATTGGCGCACCGGGGACATTGTTGCTTGGGGCTTGTTGCCTCATAGTCGTAAACAGGCATGGTTACTCTCACTTGATTTCTGGGTCATATCCGTGTACGCATAAGCATAGCACAACACATCGTCATATCGGTATCGAAATCGGTATCGGTATCGCGTTGGTGACAGGGGCGCGAAGATCGTGCGTTTCGGGTGAAAAAGTTACTCAATTTCTAACCATGAAACATGAAACTTCATGAAATCAAAATCCAGCCATCAGGCTCGCGGAGCGTTCTCGCGGTGTGGTAACGTCGGCCTTCCCGCCGTATCCTTCTCCCTCGCAGGACGGCGGGCTCGCCTCCGTTTTCAACGCATGCCTCTGTGTGGGTCTACTTGAAAAACAGCCAGCCGAGATCCTCGGGGTTTTCATTGCACAACCGGAGCCTGTAGGGCCACGGATCGCGTGCGATCCATGAGCGTTCACCGCCGCCTGACACATGCCGGACGTTGATCCGCAATGCGGCCGGTGCCGCAGCATCCATGCCGAGTGAGACAAAGGGCAGACGCATCCATCCCTGCCAGCCGTTGGCACCCTCCCGCGCGTATACATCGTGCTTATGCGAGTGTTGCGATAATTTTTCTCCCGAACCGGACATGTCATATCGGAGGCATGTCCAGAGACGGCGCGGCTCCAGCATCAACATGATCCGATCCGATTTATCCGCACCGTCATACACCACATAAAAGGCATCGCGGTCGTGGCAGACGGTCCAGCGGAAGTTTTTGGCGCCGGCCGTGCGCGGCGCGGGCTTCTCGCACACTTGCCAAGCCGTATCCTCAGGGAGACTTTTGGAAAGTTCGCGAGTCCGGTCGCCGATCTCACCGCAGTAACGCGAATGCAGCGACACACCGGCTGGCGTACGTCCGGCGTACACCGCGAACACATCCTTGCCGGAGGAGATCTCGCGTTCAAGCACCGGAATCTCTTTTTCGAGCACGTTCTTCAACTGATTCATGCGCCAGCGGATTTTTTCAGGAAAGTACTTGTATCCCTCGGCCTCGGAGTGGAATCCTAGACGCGAGTCACGCTCACACAGGCTGATCAACTCCGTACCGCTTTTGTGCTCCTCCTCCACAATGCGCCGCATCTCCTTGAGGGTCACCAACTGTTTCTCCGGCGGCTCGTTCACCATGCGTTCGCGCAGATCATAAAACCGGAGAATGTTCAGACCGCTGCGGAACTGAATCCCCAGTGCCCGAGCCACACCGATGTCCAGCCGCCGCTCGGGTAGCAGGTCGGGATCGGCCTCCACCGAACGGAGCAGCGCCACGCCTTGATCCCATAGGTCGCTCATGACCCGGCACTCCTCAATCGCCTCCGATAAGGTATAAACCTGACCCAGCGCCTCACCGATCCGGTCGCCGCTCGGCGCGAACGGCGTTCCGATATGCTGGCCCGTGTGCCAGGCGATCTGCCATGTCGGCGCGAGCGGCACATCGCGGGGCCGCAGTAACAACGGCCAGACAACGCCGTCATGCATGGGTCCCCAGTACTGAAATTCAGTGACCAGCGGATAATGGCCGTACCCCTCGGTGAAAAGCGTCATGGCGCGCGCGACCGTTTCAGCATGCCGTCCCCACTCCGGCCCGACCAAACGGCTCATAAACGCTGCCTCGGTCTCCGGGAACGGCTCGAATGAAAGCTCACCCGCCGCACGGTTCATGATGCCGGGGTAGTTGCCGAAATACCAGCAGAGCATCACATTGGAAACGTCCAGTTCATGCATCGCGTTGAACTTGCGGTAGAGCATCCCGGGCACCGGGACAAACGGGATCGTGGCCACCTCATGCGAGCAGCCGGTCTGGATTTTGGCCGACATCGGCGTGCCAGCCTCTTTCGCAAACGATGCCAGCCGCTCGTACCGCCGGCTCGGCCCCGGCGTGGATATCCAGTAGTCCGCCCCTCTGCGGCCACGACCGAACACATCCTTCGTCACGCCCGATTCGAAGTTGAACTGCACCGTGATATGCTCCGGACAGTGTTTGGGAAGCTCGTAAACCCAGTCGGCGGGCGGATCGTCTTGCGGCATGTAGAACCAGGCGATGAAGTGCGCGTCGGGATTGGCATCGTGCATGCCTTTGGCCATGGGCGTCAGAGTCGCGTAAATGTTCTCCCACGGCTCCTTCGTTGAACAGACCGGACAGGATGAACGCCGGTCACTGGTCGGAGCAATCAGGCTCTGGCAGTTCGTGCGGCGCTCGCCGTGGCTGATATTGATCAGTCCGCCCAAATTGGGAACCTGCGAAAAGATGAAATGCGTCGATTCATAGAGATAGCGCTCCGAGACATCAGACCATGGACAGAACGGCCGGGTGTTCCCGATACGGTCGCGCCCGAGTTCCGGATGCCGTTTGACAATCGGCGAGTCGGCTTCCCAGGCTTTTGGCTCAATCGAAAAAATGTAAATGCGGATACCATAGCGTCGACACTGTTCAACCGTCTTGCGGAGCTTGGCCAGACGACGCTCGGCGTGCTCCCCATACTCTGGAGCCACACTCGTCTTGCACAGGTCCTGAAACGTGATCGTGAGCCACAATCCATTGATCCCTTCGTGTGCAAGCCGATTGAGGTACTGGTCGGGGTAATAGTCAACATCGTCCATGAGTTCATCGCGGTAACGCGGCGGACGCTTGATCGGGCCGAAGAAACAACGGGAGATACGGGACTTGATGAAGGGCTTGCGCTCAACCGTCCCCAGTTTAAGGAATGGCCCGCCAGCCTCGCGCATCATATCCTCGACCTTGAATATGCCGCGCCGGATGCCCTCCGTGTCAGCAGCCAAAATCCGGCAGCGGTCTGCGGCGACCTCGATCCGGTAAGCCTCAAAAACCGGGGTCTGCGCCTTTGCCGTCTCAATCACATACGGGCCGTCAGCGGACAGCTTCGCGGCCGCACAGAAGTCCGCCAGATCAGCATAGGCGGTCTTGAGCACCCCTTCGTCATCCGGGAAGGTCGCGTTGACGCGCACGCCGCGACTCAGGTCCGCCTCGTCCGCCGCCACCGCCCGCTGGCTCCAGCCTAGGCCGTTGCCCCACAAAGGTGACTTGAGGTCCTCGATGAAGGTCCACGCTTCATCGCCCGGTTGCGGGGGTGGCGCACCAAGATCCTGCAAGGTATCCTTCGGCAGATTTTGCGCCGCTGCCATCCAAGCGTCTCCGCCTGCTATCACCAAGACCGCACATCCGACAAGAGCCGTAATCCCACGTATGAACCGCATCATCATTCCCCCTCACAGAAACACACGCACAGCGTAACACTGTCAACCAACAGGCGCAAACGGATCATAGACAACAGGCTCTCCTTTCACATCGCGCACAACCACTACCGCGCTTCCCCCTAAAAACACTTGGATCGTACCACCCCTGTCCAAACGTGTCAACGAGCCGGAGCACGATCATTTTGGACGACCATTTCTGTCTTGCGTTCTACCTGCCAGCGGGTGTAAAGTGGATTCGACGCTGGAGTGCGGCGTTGCCTGTCCCGGACGGGGACGGGCGCGGCCGAACGCAAACGAGGACTGCCCGGCGGGCAGCAAGAGAGAACCGGAGAACGAAAAGAGAACCGAACCCCATAGACTGATTTGATTTTGCGCTTTCGCGCATCAACGCTTTACAAGAAACCGTCAATTTCAACCGAGAAGCGGATGCACGGGGACGCGCCCGATCGGGCGCGGCCTCGTCTCCGGGTTTCTTGGTGGGTCCTGACGGTACCTCTTGTAAGGCTCGGGGTGGGGTTCGCGCCTTTTACGCGAGGGGAAGGGACGGCGATGGAAAACGGCGGAACAAACAACAAAAAGAAAGAAGCTCCTGCAAAATCCGTTGCGGACAAGTGTGGCACGGGCATCCTGCCCGTGTTTCATGGGCGGGACGCCCGTGCCACGGGGGGGGTCGCAAGAGCCCCGGAAAGCCTCGCGCTTCTTGTCGCGGCGGCATGCGTGTCCGCAGGTGTGATCCTCGCATCGATCCATGCGCCGGCGCGGGAGGGCGCGGAACCGGCGGATGCGCCCGCCTCCCGCCCCGCTTCCGTGCGCAGGACGCCCGCCACGCCACTGGAGATGGCGCTGAAGCTGGAGCGCGAGCTGGCGCGGGGCGCGGGCGCGCTCATGCCGGACCCGGAGCGGCGGGTCAGGCTGGACGGCGGCGTCATCCCCCTGGACGCCGCGGCCCCGGGGTTCCCGGCCGGGTTCCTGGCGGGGCTCGTGCCCGAGGAGGCCAACGGCGTCGAGGCATGGCGCGCGCTCCTGTGCGCGGACGACCTCAGCGGCGACATGCTCTTTTACAACGCGGCCGGCGAACCCTTCTGGTCGGTCGCCGCCGACGCCGACGTCTGGTCGGCGGACTGGATCGCCAGGCTCCACAGCGCCGACGGCACGGCCGCGGACTTCTTCGACACCGAAGAGCGTTACCATGAATTGCTGGCGCGGCCCCCGCGCCGCACGCGGACGCCGGACCGGATCATTTACCGCTCGGCGTGGCTGTCCACGCGGCAGTATTTCCTGCCCTCGC
>Ga0255343_1002841_pt1 | contig 19328 bp, 11 predicted proteins | sample wastewater_treat_4_FD_192413 | JGI IMG/M metagenome (GOLD analysis project Ga0255343, IMG submission 192413) | Wastewater microbial communities from Lulu Island WWTP, Vancouver, Canada - plant16 | ecosystem: Engineered > WWTP > Wastewater > Unclassified | place: Canada: Vancouver, British... | reverse complement strand
CGCCCCGCGCCGGCCTCATCGTTGTCGGCGGCACCGGCCTCTACCTCAAGGCACTGACCGAAGGTCTCGACGGCAGCGCTTGCGACCCGGAAGCCCGCGCACGCTGGCAGGCGCTTCACGCTGCAGAAGGTACCGACGCCCTGCGCCGCGCGCTCGAAACCCGCGCTCCCGGCGTGCTCGAGACCCTCGCTGACCCCGCCAACCCGCGCCGTCTGATCCGCGCCCTCGAACACCTCGACGCGCATGGCACTGTGCCCGTCCGCCAACAGCGCACGGATGACATCCCGCCAATCCCCGCCCTGCGCATGCCGCGCGAACAGCTCCATGCCCGCATCGCGCGGCGCGTCGACGCCATGTTCGCAGCAGGTCTCATCGACGAGGTCCGCGCCCTGCAGCGCGACACCCCGGCTTGGTCCAAAACCGCACGCCACGCCATCGGCTACGCCGAAGTCCGCGCCCTGCTGGCCGGCGAGATGACACAACCGCAAGCCGCGGAACGTATCGCAGCGCGTACGCGCCAACTCGCCAAACGTCAAGAAACCTGGCTGCGCCATCAGGCGCACGTCGTATGGATCGATATCACAGACGACGACCCGCCCGACGCCGTCGCGCGGCACGTCGCAGAAACTTGGAGGAACCATGGCCCCACACCCGTCACACTCCCCTGAAAATTCCGATGCCCCGCTGACCGTCAAAGAGTTGCCGCGAGCGATGCAGCCGCGCGAAGAGTTCATGGAGCGTGGTGCCGCGAACGTCTCGGACGAGATCCTGCTCGCCATCCTGCTGCGTACCGGCGTACCCGGCAAGAATGTCACGGAACTCGCCCGCGAGCTGCTGCGCCGCTATAAAGGCCTTGCCAACCTCTGCCAGGCCGAATACGATGAGCTGTGCGGACTCGGGATCAAAGGACTTGGCCCTATCAAATGTATGGAACTCGCTGCCGCGTTTGAGATCAGCCGCCGCGCCTTGGTGCACCAGCAACGCCACGGTATCCGCGAAAACGCCCCCCCCGTGCGCGAGCCGGAAAGTATCTACCGCATGCTCGCACCCCTTGCGCGCGGCCTGCAGCAGGAGGTATTCTGGACGGTGCTGCTCAACACCAAGAACCGTGTGATCGGACAGCCGATCGAAACCACGCGCGGCCTGCTCGACACCAGTCCTGTGCACCCGCGCGAGGTCTTCGCAAAAGCCGTGCGCTACAGCGCCGCCTCCGTGATCCTCGCCCACAACCATCCCTCGGGCGACCCCACCCCGTCCAAAGAAGATATCGCCGTCACACGCCGCCTGATCGAAGCCGCGCGCATTCTCGGCATCCGCGTGCTCGACCACCTGATCATCGGCAAGCCCTCCCCGACCTCTCCCGGCTTCATCAGCCTGCGCGAACAGAATCTTGTGAGTTTCGTCTGATCGCGCCTGTTCGCCAGGCTTGCAAAGTGTTGGGAAAGGTAGGAGCAAGGACGAGCAGACGCTCGTCTCCCTGCACCGGTCCGGGAACTGCATCGGTGCCCGGAAATAGTTTCCGATCAACCGCAGCAGCCGTTTGTCCCGCACTTTCCGCGCGATCAGCCGTATCAGGATGTCGTGGTTAGCCTCACCGAAAAACCCTTTCAGGTTGATGTCGGTCACCTACGTTTTCCCATCGCGGACATATCCCTGCGCTTCTTGGGCTTGTACGCTCCGGCCAGCAGTTTGGCGTAGGGGCTGACGAACGCTCATTCGGTGTCGCGCGCGAATTTAGGATTGGCTCCCGCGATGACAAGGGTGACTTCGCCTTTGACCAGCTTGCCGCCGAAGAGCGGGATCAACTCGGTGAGGTAGCCGCGATGTACGCGCTCGTGTACTTTGGTCAGTTCGATGCAGACGGCGGCTTCGCGGTCGCCCAGCACCTCATGCGCTGCCTTGAGCGCGGCACCCACGCGAAACGGCGACTCGAAACAGATGAGTGTGTGCGGCAGCGTTTTCTCCTCTTCGAAGAAACGGCGCAACGCGCCGGGCTTGCGCGGCGGGAATCCCTTGAAGGTGTAGCTCGATGTGGAGAGCCCGGACAAGAGCAGCGCAAGATCCACAGCCGAGGCACCGGGCAGCACGCTGAACGGCACCTTTTCCTGTACGGCACGCCGGATGAGCCGGTAGCCCGGATCGCTGATGCCGGGGTAGCCGCCGTCGGAGCAGAGCACAACATTGCGACCGGCGGCGACCGCCTGCAAGATGCGCTCGGCGACGCGATCTTCGTTGCCCTGCCGGTATGAGATCATCTCCGGCCGCGGGATGTCGAAAGCGCTGAGCAGCGCCCACGTGCGCCGCGTGTCTTCACACGCGATGAGGTCGGCGCTCTTCAACGCCTCCAGCGCACGCGGGCTCAGGTCCGCGAGGTTGCCGATGGGAGTCGCCACAACGTGGAGCATGTTCCCAGTCCCTTGTGTATGCGTGATTCATTCACGGCGTGTGTTAGTGGATGAGGATGATCGTGCCCGCCGGATGAATCACGCCCAGTCGGTAAGTGAACGTCGGACCGAAGTAACGCGTGGCCGAGGTGTTTTCAATCGGCCAAGAGGCGGGCGCGGTCTGCGGCAGCGGCCCGGCCGCCGAACCATCGGCGAGCGCAATCCCTTTGTTCCAGCGAATCGCGGGACCGAACGAGGTGATGGGCGTTCCGTCGGCCGCGATGAAGTTGTTGCCGTTCTGCGTGCTGAGAATCGCGTAGTCGCCGGGCGGCAGCACCACATGCTTGTCGATCGCGACATAGCGCGCGGCGTAGGAGCCGCTCTGTTCGCTCGGGCTGTTAACCGCCACGACCGTTTCCGCCAGTTTCGAACCGCCGCGCTGATACAGGGCGACCGTATTGGCTTTGGGGTTTGCATCTGGGTCAAACTGCCCCAGCGCGGTGACCGTGATCGTCTCTTCGACGGTGAAGTCCCAGCCGACGCTGAATCTCGTACCGCCCCAGGGACCGTTACCGGGGCTCAGCACGTCCACGGCATGTATGTCGTTCGATACACTGCCGAGCGCGTAGCCGCTCACGGCGAAGAGCGCGAGTTGTTTATCACCCACGCCGGTGGTCGTGACCGTGATTGAACTTAGCTCTTTCTCCCGATCGTCCGCTGTGAGAGTGACACCGCGCTCAGCCATCCAGAGATGTTTGGTATAAAAACTGCCGTCCGAAACTTTTTGGAGTCCGTACGAGACGAGACAGCGATCGGCCGGTCCGCCGGAAGTCCAGTCCGGATCGCTCCAAGTATCGCTCAGGAAACTTGTGCCGTCGGAGAAATTCAGTCTGACATTCCAACTCATGCTGCGGGTTGTCTCCAAAAATTGCAGCTTGTGGAACCGGGTGGGATTGACGAGCGTGAGGGTCACGCTACCCGGCCCGCTCAGATAGACGGCGTTTCTGCTTGTATACGGGGCGAAGCGGAAGGTGACGTCACGGGAATAGCTGCTAGAGAACGTGCGGTTGGTGCCGGGCGCGTCGGCCGGCAGGCCTTGCGTGCTTCCCGCCAGCCCGCGTTCGTAGAAGAGCCAGCCTACCATGTGCGTGCTGGTCGCCGGTGCCGCTTCGTTTTTCCCGATGATCAGATCGTGGTTCCAGCCGTTCACGCTCACGGGCTGCTGTCCGGGTATCACGGCCACGGTGACACTGCTGGTCGGTGAACTCGTGACACCGGTCATGTTGGTGACGGTGGCGAAAAGGCGATGGGTACCGGTCGGCAGCGGTCCCAGTTCAATGACAATCGGCGTGGCGGGTCCGCTGGTTCCCGCTTCAGCGAAAGCCCCTATCCCGCTGTTGGTGTAGACCTGTACCGAATAGGTGCCGATCACGTTGGCCACGGTGGCGGTGACGGTGATGGGCGCTGCGGCTGAAACTATCTGCCCGTCTGCCGGATGGGTGATCGTCACAGCGGGCGGCGGTATCACCAACTCATACTTGAACGTTGGACCGAAGTAGCGCCAATGGCCAGCATTTTCAATTGGCCACTGAGCTGGCGCGGTCTCGGGCAACGGGCCCGCGGCCGACCCTTCACCGAGTGCGACACCTTTATTCCATAAGATGCCGGGACCGAAGGACGCCTCCGGGGTGCCGCCGCCCGCGATGAAGTTGTTACCGTTCTGCGTGCTGAAAATCACGTAGTGGCCGTTACTCAATACCAGGCTGTCGACGGCCGCGTAGCGTGCCGAATACTGACCGTTCATCTCGGAGGGGCTATCGACGGCCAGGCTGGCTTCAACCAGTTTTTCGCCGGCCCGCCGGTAGAGGGCCACGGTATTGGCTTTGGGTGTCGCATTGGGATCAAACTGCCCGAGCGCCGTCAGGCGGATCGGCTGGGTGACGGTGAAGTCCCATCCGACGCTAAACTGCGTGCCGCCGCTGGGGCCGCCGCCCGCGCTCAGCACATTGACCGCGTTTTTCGCTCCGAAGACCGATTCAATCACGTGTCCGCTCACCGCAAAAAGCGCCAACTGATTGCCGGCGTTACCCGTGGTGAAAAAGGTGATCGACTCCAAAATCTTCTCCTGATCGGCGGCTGGCAAGATGACATCCCGTTGCGCCATCCAGAGATATGCGGAGTAAAAGGTGGTGGTGGAACCGTCCTTCCGTAGTCCGTATGACGTCAGGCAGCGGTCGGCAGGCCCCGGATTCACAATCCAGTCGGGATCACTCCAAGTGTCGGTCGTGAATGTCGTGCCGTCGGCGAAGTTGAGGCGCGCATACCAGCTCATGGTGCGCGTCGTCATCAGGAATTGGAGCGACTGGAATTTGGCGGGCGTGACCAGCGTCAGCGTGGCGTTTCTAGGTCCATCCAGATACAGGGCGTTGTTGCCGACATACGGCTGGAAGCGGAATTTTATGCTCGGGTTGCGCGAGCTGGTGATGGTGCGCGGCGTGCTGGACGAATCGGCGGGCAAGCCCTGCGTCCCGCCCGACAATCCTTTTTCATAAAAGTTCCAGCCACCCATGTGGACGCTGTAAGACGGCTCCGGTTCCGTCGCGCCGATGATGAGGTCCTGATTCCATCCGGTCAGGTTGAGCATCTGCTGACCGGGTGCGAGCGCATCCGGCACGACTGAAAAACTGTTCGTCTCGCTGGTGGCAGAGGTTTGCGTATCGGTAGCCGTAGCGTAGACGTTGTAAGCGCCGACAGGCAACGTTCCGAGATCCACCGTGTAGGGCGAGGTGGAACCGCCGGTCCCCGCCTCGGCGAATGCGCCTGCGCCGCTGTTGGTATAGACATGCACCGTGTAGGCGCCGCTCGCATTGGCCACGGTGGCGGTCACGCTGACCGGTGCCGATGCGGAGAATACTTGCGCTGGCTTCGGTGCGGTGACCTCAACTGACAGATTGGTGGACAGGTGAAGCGCCGTATCCCAAGCCTGCGCCATGCGCTGATAGCCTTGGGCGTTCGGATGCAGGCCGTCTGCCAGATCCGTGTTGATGTTCAGGGCTTCATACATCGGGACGAAACGAACGTCGCGCCCGAGCGCGCGTTGCCCCTCTACAAGGCCGGGAATCGCCGCATTAAAGGCCTGCACGTCGGCTTCATGGCCCGACATGGGGATGATCGATGCCACATAGAGCGTGACATCGGGTAACAGCGCGTAGATGTGCGTGATGAGATCGTTCAGCCGGGCTGGCGCGTTGGGCATGTCGTAGCCGAGATTGATGTCGTTGCTGCCGATCATCAACAGGATTTTTTGGGGGTTCTGCTTGCCCGGGCCGATCCAAGACGCAAGGTTCTCGTCCAGTCCGGCACGGCCGGTGCCGTTGGTGATCACGTAACCGCTGTGGCCTTCGTGGTGGGCCTGGCCGGCAGTGGTTAGTGTATCCGTTGCGTAGCCCGTTTGAGAGCCGACAAAGGTGAATGTGTCGCCCCGGCCCGTGAGCAATGTGTACAAGGGGTCACGGTAGCCGCCGGCGACCGGAACACCGAGTGTGATCGAATCGCCCATCGGCATGATGGTGCCGAGATTTGCCGCATGCAACACATGCGGTGTCAGTCCAAGCACACCCGCGATCCATACAGCTCTCAGAAGTTTGCCGAAGCAAACACCATTCAATTTCAGCATGGTTTTTTTCATGTTGTCGTGTCCTTTGCGGTTTGACGCGGCCAAGCTTGTACTTGAGGCGCGCGTTCGTGATCCCGGGCCCCTGCGGAGGGCGGCAGTTGCCACAACGCGGAGCACGATTGAAGTTCCTGAATGATGGCCTGTTTAAGCAAGTCGAGCCCGTAACCGGTCAGAGCTGAGACCGGCAGCGCCTGCGGGTGTTTTCCGGCGAGGAGCGGCAACGTCGCGGTGGCGGCTTCCTTGCCGGAAACAGCGCCCTCGGTGTCGCACTTGTTGAGTACCAGCAGATGCGGCACGTCGCCCGCGCCGATCTCTCGCAGCGTGCGGAAGCAGACGTCGATATGGTCGGCTACGCGCGGGTAGGCGGCGTCGACCACGATCAGCAGCAGGTCGGCCTCGATCGCGACGCTGAGGGTGGAGCGAAAGGAGGCGATCAGTCCGTGCGGCAGATTGCGGATGAAGCCGACGGTGTCGGTCAGCAGGATTTCGCGGCTGGGCGCGAGCCAGACTTTGCGCGTCTTGGTGTCGAGTGTGGCGAAGAGGCGGTCGTCCACGTAGGCACCCGCACCGGCGAGCGCGTTGAGGAGCGTTGACTTGCCAGCGTTGGTGTAGCCCACGAGGCAGACGACGGGCCACTCGCGCTTGGTGCGGTCGCGCACGGTTCGCCGTTTTTGGATTGTTACCAGTCGCTTGCGCAGTTCGGCGATGCGCCGCCGCAGCGGCTCGTTGCGCAGACTGAGATGGCTTTCACCGGGGCCGCGCACGTAGGCGCCGCCACCGCCGCCGGCGAAGCGCTGCTGCGATTCGGTGACCGGAATGCGCGAAAGCAGAAATTGGGTCTGAGCCAGTTCGACCTGAAGTTGCGCTTCGGCGGAGCGGGCGCGGCGCGCGAAGATTTCCAGAATCACCTCGGTGCGATCCATCACGCGCACGCCCAGCGCCTTGGCGAGATTGAAGGCTTGGAAGGCGTTCAGTTCGTTGTCGACGACCACGGTGTTCGCGCCGGTTTCTTCGATGAGCGTCTTGAGGTCCTCAACTTTGCCCGAGCCGATCATGGTGCCGCCATCGGGTTTGTCGCGATTCTGGGTCAACTGGCCCACGACCTCCAATCCGGCGGTGTCGGCGAGGCATCCCAATTCGAGGAGAGAGTCGGCGGCTTCCAGCACATCCATGCGGGCGTGCACGACCTGAATCAGGACGGCGCGCTCGACACGGGCTGTGTCATGCAGCTTCATTCGCGGGGAGGCGCCCAATGGGCGAGCACGGCATCGACAATGGCGCGGGACAGCTCCTTGGCGATGCGCGGGCCGGCATCCTGCATGCCTGTCAGCATATCGCCGTGCGTGAGGAAGGTGGTGTTGGCTTTGATCCGCTGACCGTCGATCAGCAGCTTGCCGGAGCCGCGCTCGACGAGCGTGATCTCGGCCACGAGCGTATAGCGGTACTCCGAGGTGCGTGCGCCGTAGCCGCGGTCGTAGTTGAGCGACTGCATGTCGGTCTTGATCAGTTTACCGAGCAGCTTGAGCGAAGCATCGTCCAGCGAGGCGATCTTGAAGGTGCCCTCGCGCTGGAATTCGCGCAGCACATACTGGGTGACGGTTGCGTCGATCTCGGGGAACCCCGAGGCGTTTTCGAAGACCGGCACCGTGATTGTGCGCAGCTCTTGAGGGACGTCGGAGCCGATCCGGTACGAGGCGCAGCCTGCGATCAGGAAAAGAAAGAGTGAACAGAGGGCCAGATGGCCGACAACCCGCGTTTTTTGCATTTCAAACATAGTAACCTCCAATGGTTAACGCAACGGAGCCGCGCCCCGTTCGAGCTGCATGAGGCGCTCGCGGACCTGCGCGGCGTAATGGGAATCAGAGAACTCGGTAAGGAAGCGGCGGTAGGCGGCCTTGGCGGCCTCGGAATTGCGCTGCTTGGTATCGTAGAAAACCGCCTGCTGATAGTTTTGCTCAATCAGCAAGGCGGTCAGCTCATTCAGCCACGCCGTCATCTGCGCCTTCTGGGGGTGGGTCGGCATGCGGCCGAGCGCGGCTTTGATAAAGGCGATCGCCTCGCGGCAGCGCGGCTCGTTGTAGTTGTGTTTGACGGCGAGTTCATGGCGGCACTGTGCCGCAAGGTAGGCGGCGTCAGCCGCCTGAGAGGCCTGCGGGAAGCGGTTGAGAAGACCCTCGTAGACGGCGATCGCCTCCGGCAGCTCTTTTTCGGAGACCCGGATGCTACCGATGACCAGCATGATCTCCGGCGTCTGCGCACCGCGCGGGGCGTTACGCACAATCTGCTCGAAGCGCTCGCGGATCGTGTCGCTGCCGCTCAGGGACCAGCCGAACATGCTGGTGTTGTTGTGCAGCAGGTAGTTGGCGATGCGGAACTGGCGGTCGAGCACCTCTTGGTACGGGCAATGACCGGCGTAATGGGTGATCAGATACTGGTACTCATCGAAAGCTTTTTCGTACTTCCCCCGCCGTTCCAGAAGTTGCGCCAGCGCGTATTGAGCCTGCGCCGCCTCCGGGGCAGTGGGCCACTCGCGGATCAGCGCTTCGTATGCCTTACGCGCGGAACGGTTGCGCCCCCGCGCCTCTTTCTTCTCCGCGATCTGGATCTGGGCGGCTGGCGTTTCGGCGTCGACCGAATACCAGAACGACTTTTTCTTCTGCGGGATGCGCGAATCCTCATCGAGCGCGTCAAACCCCTCGAAGTGGTCGGTGGCGTAGCCCTGTGTCCTGCCGTGACGGCTGACCTGCGCCCAAGCCGCCGTGACGGTCGTCATCGCGATGAGTGTCGCGAAGCCGATGGTCGTAACCTGTTTCCTCATGCCTCTTCCATTCCGCCCTGTGTAGCCGGGTCCGTTCATGGTTGCGACGGAGCTTGATTCCCGTCCGTAACAGGATTAAAGTAGTACTTCCTTTTTTGGGCTGGCGACAGGCGGGCTGTCGCCGCGCCTGAATCAGCCCGATTTGTTTTAAAGCGTATCAAACCCCGAGAGACTGGAGAAGCATGAAAAAAGTTTTGATTCCGACCAAGTTGGATGCTGTGGCAGCCGAGATTCTGAGTGCGCACGGCGGTTACAACGTAGTGCAAGACGCAAAGACGCCCCTCGAGGAGCAGATCAAGGCACACCCCGACACTTATGCCCTGATCGTGCGTAGCGAGAAAGTGACCGCCGCGATCATCGACGCGCTGCCGCAGCTCAAGGTAGTTGTGCGCGCTGGCGCGGGGTACGACACGATCGATATCAAGCATGCCCGCAAAAAAGGTGTGGACGTGATGAACACGCCCGGCGCGAACGCCAACGGTGTCGCCGAAGAGGTCATCGCCATGATGCTGGCCGACGCGCGCCACATCGTGCAGGCCGACACCACCACCCGCGCCGGCGGCTGGGAGAAGAAGAACTACATGGGCCGCGAGATTTCTGGCAAGACCGTGGGCATTGTCGGCCTCGGCAACATCGGTCGCCTGGTTGCCAAACGCCTCAGGGGTTTCGAGTGCCGTATCCTCGGCTACGACCCGTTGGTCAACCGCGACCGCCTGCGCGATCTCGGCATCGAGTCCGCCACGCTGGAGGAGATTTTCAGCCAGAGTGATTACGTCACGCTCCACGTCCCGGGCGGCGAGAGCACGCGCGGTCTGGTCGGTACTAAGCTGATCGGTCTCATGAAGCAAGGCGCCACGATCATCAACTGCGCCCGCTTCGGCATCGTTGACGAAGATGCGCTGCGCGCGGTCAAGGCCGAGAAGGGGCTGCGCTATCTGAACGACGTCTACCCCAAGGACGAGGCCGGCCCCAAGAGCATGACCGACATCGCCGATCTGATGCTGCCGCACCTCGGCGCCAACACCCATGAGGCCAACTTCACGGCGGCGAAGCGCGCGGCGCAAGAGCTGATTGACCTCGACGAAAAGGCCGATATGAGCTGCATCGTCAATCGCGACATCCCCGAGGGTCTCGAACGCGCCTACTGCGAGCTGGCCTTCAACCTCGCCAGCCTCGTGCGGCAGATGTCCGGCACCCAAGCGCCGATCAAGATGATCGAGACCAGCTTCTACGGCGATCTCGCGCCCTTCGGCAAATGGCTGACCGTTTCGATCCTCGCCGGCATCTGGAGCGAGTTCGACCGCTACAACGACTATAAAGCCGCGACCAAATTCCTCAAGGATATGGGCATCGAGTTGATCGACCGCGAGGCCGATCCCGAAAAGGGCTACGGCAACGCCATCACGATTGATCTCAAAGTAGAGAGGGCCGGCAAGAGCCTCAAGAGCTTCAGTGTGCGCGGCACGGTCACCGAAGGCGTGCAGACGGTTTCGCGCATCGACGAGTTCGACCGCCTCTACTTCGAGCCGAGCGGCGCCACCCTCTTCTGCCTGTACGACGACCGGCCGGGCGTGATCGCTGCGATCAGCCGCAAGCTGGCCGACGCGCACATCAACATCGAGGACATGCGCAACCCGCACAACGCCAAGACCCACCGTTCGTTGGCGATCATCAAGCTCAACCAGCCGGTTTCGCAGGATATGCTCGAAGCGATCAAGACCGAAGTCAACGCCCACTACACCCTCTGCACGGTGGTGTGATATGAATGTCTTCCCCCCCTATACCGACGATGAGTTGGAAGCGTTGCTGAACGACATGGAGACTATCCGCGTTGAGCGCAAGGCGTCTTTCCGTGGCGACGCGCCGAAAACGGCGCGTCAGGCGGTCTGCTCGTTTGCCAACGACTTACCAAGCCACAATCAGCCCGGAATCTTGTTCATCGGTGCGTGGGATGACGGTTCGCCATCGGGCGAACCCATCACGGATGAGCTGTTACGCACGCTTGCAGACATGAAGACCGACGGTAACATTCTCCCGCTTCCTACTCTCACTGTGGAGAAGCGGGTGCTGAAAGGGGCGGACATGGCGGTCGTGACGGTCATGCCGTGTGACATGCCACCTGTCCGTTACAAGGGCCGTATCTGGGTGCGCACCGGTCCGCGCCGTTCTATTGCGAATGCACAGGAAGAACGGATACTCAATGAGAAAAGGCGATTCAAAGATCTCCCGTTTGATTTACGTCCGTGTGCACGGGCTACATTGTCTGACCTGTCGCGCATACATTTTGAAAATGAATACCTGCCCGCCGCCTTTGCTCCAGATGTGCTGGAGACAAACAACAGAACGTATGAGGAAAAACTGTCAAGTTGTAACTTGATTGTCAGCCCGGACGATACGACGCCCACCGTGACCGGCGTTTTGGGAATCGGCGTATCGCCGCAGGACTATCTTCCGGGAGCGTACATTCAGTTCCTCCGTCTTGCCGGAACAGAACTGACTGATCCCGTGACGGATGAGGAGGATATCGGAGGCCCCCTGTTTTCAATGCTCAGGCGGGCGGAGGAAAAGTTTGCCGCACACAACCGCACGGCCGTTGACATCCTGTCCGCGCCAACACATCGCTTCGAACCGCAATATCCGCCCCCTGCGTTCCTGCAAGCGCTTTACAATGCCGTTTTACATCGCACCTACGAAGGAACAAACGCACCGACCGGATGGTACTGGTTTGACGACCGGATTGAAATACACAACCCCGGCGGCCCCTACGGACGGGTCACTGTGGAAAACTTCGGAAAACCCGGCGTGGTCGACTACCGTAATCCTAATCTTGCAACCGTCTTGAAGGTTTTCGGTTTTGTCCAGAAATACGGACGCGGTATTTCAACAATCAGAAACGTTATGCGCGACAACGGGAATCCCGAGCCGGAGTTTCGTGTTGAAACCAATAACGTGGTTTGTGTGCTGAGGGCAAAGAGATGAACGTTCCTATCCTGACATTTTTCAACAACAAGGGGGGGGTGGGGAAAACATCGTTGATTTACCACCTTGCATGGATGTTCGCGCAGTTGGGGAAGCGCGTTGTTGCCGCCGATTTAGATCCGCAGGCGAACCTGACAGCGGCGTTCCTGACGGATGATCAAGTTTATGACATTTGGAACTGTGGCGAAGCGAATGCGACTGTTTTCCAGTGCGTCAAGCCGCTGGCGAGCGTGGGTGATATCGTCTGCCCCGATCTTCAGTCCGTCGGAGACAGGTTGTGGTTGCTCCCGGGTGATGTCGCCCTGTCAGGGTTTGAAGACCTGCTTTCGACCGAATGGCCCAATAGTATGGGCGACAGCAATCTGTACCGTCCCATGCGCGTTCTCACGGCATTTTGGCAGGTCATGCAGATGGCAGCCGAAGACAAGGAAGCTGATATTGTGCTGGTGGACGTCGGCCCGAATCTCGGAGCCATCAACCGTTCTGTATTGTTAGCGACGGATTACGTCGTCATTCCGCTGGGTGCCGATCTCTTTTCGTTGCAAGGATTAAGTAACCTCGGCCCTTCGCTTAGAAGCTGGCGAAACCTTTGGAAAAAGCGCTTGGACAACTGGAATGGACATCCGGAAAAACAGCAATATCCCCAATTCCGGTTGCCTTGCGGGGTAATGCGCCCCATTGGATATCTGTGTCAACAGTACGGCATCCGTTTGAGCCGACCTGTTGTGGCGTACGACAAGTGGGTCAAGCGTGTCCCCGACGCCTATCGCCAACACGTTCTGGGCGAAGCTCCCGTTGAGGGAATAACGCCCGATAATGATCCGTACTGCCTTGCACTTATCAAACACTTCCGCAGTTTGATACCAATGGGGCAGGAGAAGCGGAAGCCCATCTTTGCATTGACCCCTGCGGACGGTGCCATCGGCGCACACGCTGGAGCGGTTCAGAACGCCCGACAAGATTTCAAGACGCTCGCCGAGAAAATAGCCACGACAATCAACCAACAGGGAGTCCCAAGGGCAGAGGTGCCGTAAAGGCGCTAACGCGCCGACAAGAAGGAGTGATTGCATGAACCGTTTATTCAATTGGTTTTCATCGCCTGTCCGGCTCGCCGCGTTCATCTTGCTTTCTGGAATCGGCACGGGCTTCGCGGCGCAAATCACCGCGCGTCAAGCGGAGACCGCAGTGACGCGCTGGCTGATGCGGACCCCCGCCCCCATGGGGGCATCCGTCGGCTCGGACGTGCTCTCCTCTTCTGTCATTGCCGACGCGACGGGGACTGCGCTCGGTCATCTGGTCCAATTGAGCGAAGGCGGCTTCGTTGTCACCTCGGCTGATGACCGCATCCCGCCGATCATTGCGTTCTCCGGCCATGCGGCGGCGTTGCAGGACGCGCATCACCCGCTGTGGGACATTCTGAAGCTGGACATGGCGCAGCGGCAGGCTGCTGTCGAGGCCCCTCAGACGCCGCGCCGCCCTGCGGCGTGTACGACCGACAGCCCCGACAGTCCCGCATCCGCCGCCGCAGCGTGGGCCGCGCTGCTGGATGAAGGCGCGCCGCGCGAGGCGCTGGGCGTCGCGACGATCCCGGACGTGCGCGTCGCCCCGCTCGTGCAATCGAAATGGGCCCAAAAAACCGCAGGCGGCGTCAATACCTATAATTGCTTCACGCCCAGCAACTATCCCTGTGGCTGTGTGGCAACCGTCGGTGCCCAGCTCATGCGCTACCATGAATGGCCGGAATCCGCCGTACCGCAATCGTCGTTTTTGTGCAAAGTGGACGATGCTGCTGAGATGCTCACCCTTCTCGGCGGCCCCTACGCCTGGCAGGCGATGCCGTTCGTCCCGGACGACCAGACCCCGCCGGAGCAGCGCGATGCCATCGGTACCCTCACGCGAGATGTCGGCGTCGCCGTCCACATGCGGTATGCGTCGTCTGTTTCGGGTACGCACACGCCGCTACTCGCCGCCGCGTTTACCGACACGTTCGGCTATGCCAACGCCTGTGTGATCAGCGACTACGAATCCGGCGTCGACGAGCATCTCCCTAATGCCGTGTTGGCGAATCTAGATGCGGGTTTCCCCGTCGGACTGGGCATCAAGGGCAGCAGCGGCGGCCATGCGGTCGTAGGGGACGGCTACGGCTTCTCCGGCAGCCTGCTTTACGTTCACCTCAACATGGGATGGTCGGGCAACGACGACGTCTGGTACAACCTCCCGATTGTCGACACGACCTATTATTCGTTCTCCATTTTGCGGAGCATCGTGTACAACGTTTTCCCGGAGTCGCAGGGAACCGAGATTATCAGCGGGCGCGCGACGGACGCTGGCGGCACGCCGCTGGCCGGCATTGAGGTGGCCTCAACCCGGATCGGCGACGGTTCCCACGCCGTATCCGCCGTTACGGATGCCAACGGCATGTACTGGATGGCTGTACCCAGTCCCACTGTTGGTGCATGCGACATCTGGCAGGTCATTGCGTATGATGGCAGCATGACGCTGACGCAGACCGTCGAGGTTGCCGCCAGCGTCTCCACGCACTACACCTACAATGAAACCACCGGCGCCTACAGCGATCCGCCCGGCGACGGCACGGTGGGCAATCGGTGGGGAGTCGACTTCCTCTTCTCCGCCTATCCGGTCATCACGACAAAATCGCTGCCGGCAGCGACAATCGGCGTGGCCTACAGCGCCGCGCTGACTGCAGCAGGCGGTGTGCCGCCGTACCGCTGGGAGATCTCGCGGGGCGTGTTGCCTGCTGGCTTGACGCTAAGCACCGACGGCATCCTTTCCGGCACGCCGACGGCGACGGGCTCCTATACGGTCGAGTTCCGGGTGCTCAACCACAACAATGACCTGCACACAACCGCGAGACTCACGCTGGTTGTGAACGGTCAAGACATCTGGACGTATGATCCCATCGAGGGAACCCTCAGCCACAGCAGCACGCCGTGGGTCTTGGATGTTTCGGCCAACGGGTTTGCACTCACGCTGACCAACGTGCGCGTCCGCGCCACCTCTGCCTGTCGTCTTCCGCTTGGCGATCCGGTGTCGGGAGGGTACTCCATCGTTGCGATCCAAGGCCGTCTAGGGACTGGCTATTTACCTGCGGGGGGGGTGTTTTATGGCGGGAGGGCAGACACTCCCGGGTATCATATTACAGCCGTGACTTTCCCTGACACTTTGACCTCTATTGGTCTTGGTGCGTTCGCGTACTGTGCCCGGTGGACAGGCACACTTAACCTGCCGCCGTATGTGCGGGAAATCGGGAACTATGCATTCATGGGATGTTCCCGCTTGACCGGCGATCTTGTCCTTCCCGAAACGCTGGTGACATTGAAAGGCGGTTCTTTTTCGGGATGCGGTTTCTCATGCACGACCGTCACCATACCCTCTTCCTTAACCACACTTGAAAGCAACACCTTTAGTTGGTTTGCCTTGACCGGCCCGGTCTTTGTTCCTGACTCTGTCAAAACCTACAAGATTGCCCCCATCAACGGCATCAATCTGCGTGAAATCAGCGTACCATCGACAGGCGTGTCGTTCTCCATTAACGCCTTCGATTGTTATGCCGCATTGACCAATGTTACTTTCCGCGGCGAATATCCCAAATCTGTTCACGAGCAAATTTTTGACAGATCTGACAATGTCGTCGCGTATATTTATCATGCCTATCTATCGAGTTGGCAGCCGCATGTTTCCGGTGATTTGCTGGACGGCACCGCAATGTGGCGGGGGCGGCCGATCCGTGTCATTGACACGCCGCAGGTCGCGCTGGAGGTCACGTTCGAACCGCAGGGCGGCACATCGCCGATGCCCTCGGGTCTCCTGCAGGTGACCAACGGCGCGGCTTACGGCCCGCTGCCAACAACCTCCCGCGCCGGACACGCCTTCGCCGGTTGGTGGACGGCCCCCGAGGGCGGCGCGCGCGTCACGGCGACAACCCGTGTTACGGCGATGACCAACCACACCCTCTATGCGCACTGGGCTGCGGACGGCTGGGCGTACGATCCGGAAGCGGGGACGCTCAGCCACGGCACTGTGCCTTGGGTGCTGACGGTCGATGCGGCCGGTGCCAACCTGACAGTCACCGGCGTCGCCAGCCCGCCGCTTGCCCCCGCGCGACTGCCCCTTGAGGATCCTGTCGTGGATGGCTGGCGTATTTTCGCGATCGGCGAATTGGCCTTTGCATTGAATGTCGCGGTGACAGGGGACTTGGTCATCCCGGACACCGTGACATCTATCGGCGCAGGCGCCTTCTACGGCTGCGACGGCTTCAACGGCTCGCTCACGTTGCCGGACAGCGTCACGCACATTGCCCGGAAAGCCTTCTTTGAGTGTTCGGGGTTTGTCGGTCCGCTGATGCTCCCCAGGTATATTCGGGAGCTTTCTGACGGCGTTTTCGCGGGGTGTTCTGGTTTTACCGGCCACCTCGCTGTGCCCACCGGAGTGACGAGCATCGATCACGAGGCACTCGTGGATTGCGACGGTCTGACCTCCCTGTACATCCCCGCCGGCGTATCGCAGATCCGGCAGTTGGCGTTTTATGCCTGCGATAACTTGCGTTCCGTCATCTACGCCTGCGACTACAACGCTTTGATCGCGCCGTATTACTCCGACCTGAATGCCGTCACGTCGTATGTGTATGCGGCGAACGCACCCTCTTGGGAGCCGGTCGTCGATAACGGGCCGATCGCGTCGGGTCGTGCCACTTGGAACGGACGCCCCATCCGCGTGCTTGAGACCTGCGACGTCACCACATCGGGCATGCCGGTGCCGGTTCCGTACGCTTGGTTGCTTGCTTTCAACGGCCTTGTCGCGAACGGGGATTTCGAAGCGGCCGCCGGAGCCGACCCGGACGGGGACGGCATGAAGACCTGGGCCGAGTATGTCGCGGGGACGGACCCGACCAGCGCCGCGTCGGTTTTCTTGGCCACGATCGATGCCGCACGCAATGTCCACTGGTCGCCGCATGTGAGCGGCCGCTTGTATACGGTCGAAGGCAAGGCGTCGCTCACAGACCCCGACTGGCGGACGCCGGACGCCGACTGCCGCTTTTTCCGCGTCCGTGTGGAGATGGCCGAGCCATGAGCACCTCCGCCGCCTCCATCCCGTGCATCACTGCCACGTTGCCGCCCGAGACGGCGGACGCGCTGTTTGAGATCATCGGCAACGATGGCTTTACGCCGACCTCGTGGTACGATGTGGAAAGCGGCGTCTGCCGTGTCTCGCTCTTTCCGGATGAACCGGACGGCGCGGCGCACACGCAGACCGCGCTGCTCGCCGCTGCCGCACTGCTCGGCGTGACGGTCGAGCCGACGGTCACGGCCGTCGCGCAGACCGATTGGGCCGAGAGTTGGAAACGCTTTTTCCACGTCGAGAAGGTTTCCCCTCGTGTGGTGGTGCGTCCTTCGTGGGAACCGTACACGGCACAGCCCGGCGAGTGCGTGATCACGCTTGACCCCGGTTTGAGCTTCGGCACCGGCAAACACGCCACCACGCAGGCCTGCCTCCGCTTCTTGGATCGGTTGGCAGAAGAGGACATTCAGCGCTCCGTGCTCGATATGGGGTGCGGCTCCGGCATTTTGGCGATCGGCGCGAAGCTGCTGGGCTTCACTGACGTGCGCGGCTTTGACAATGATCCCGACTGCATGCGCGTGTCGGAGGAAAACGCAGAATTGAACGGTGTGTCGATCCCCTTCGCGCTGGACGACCTCTCGCACGCGCATCCGCCAGCCGATATCGTTGTGGCGAACATCCTCGCGCCGGTGCTGATCCAGTTCGCGCCACAGGTGGCCGCCTCGCTGGCTGCGGGGCCGGGCGCGCGTTTGGTGGTCTCCGGCATCTTGGACGAACAGTACGCCGCCGTACGCGCCGCTTACGAGGCGCAGGGGCTGGTTGAGGTTGACAGCCTGCTGTTCGGCGAGTGGCGCAGCGGGCTGTTCGTGCGGGCAAAGCCCGCAACCCAAAATTAATCTCACACAAAGGCACAAAGGACACAAAGGTTTTTTGGTAATCGGTTGGTGATCGGGTAGTGACAGGGGCTTGCGAAGATCATGCGTTTCTGGTGAAAAGGGGAGCAGAGAGTCGGGAGCGCGGGCGTCCTCGCCCGCAACAGCGTGTCTTGCAAAAGAGTGTGGCACGGGCATCTTGCCCGTGTTCCATGGTTTCATTTTTTGACATGATTGACATGATTTTAAAAAACTCTGCGTCTCCGCGTCTCTGCGTTAAAAAACTCTCAACTCTCAACGTTCTGCGGGCGAGGACGCCCGCGCTCCCGACTGAGCATACACAAAACACGCTCTCAACTCGCATGCCCCCCATCACTAACCGATTACGAAACAACTTGTTTTTTATCATGCTTGTTGGCCGTAACGTACTAATGAACTAACGCACTAATGACAACCGGAACTTGGGTCAAACGCAGTTTGCGGCACTATCGCGCCCGGCACGGCGTCTTTGCGGCTACGGCCGCGCTGACCGCCGCGGTGCTGGGTGCCGCGTTGCTGACCGGCGAATCGTTGCAGGCCGGTCTGCGCGCCGGTCTGCATGCCCGTCTTGGTGCCGCACGTTCTGCTGTACTGCTTGCCGAAGGGGTCTTTCCGGCAGACCTCGCGCAACGCCTGCCCGACACAGAAGCCGCGTTGCTGTTGCGGGGTGAGTTGTTGACGGCAAAAGGCGAGGTGTGTGCGTCTGATGCGCAGATCATCGGTCTGTACAGTGATCAGGAAACGGGAGGCGCAGAGTTCCGAGCCACGCTGAACGACCGGGCGCGCGACCTGCTGCGCGGAGCCGAAGGCGCGGTGCGTTTTGTGAAGCCGACGCTCCATGCGGCGGAACTCCCGCTCGGTCAGGTGAAGGAGTCGCGCTTAGTCCGCCGCCATCTGGCGTCTGCTCCGTCATCCGTTCCGCTCCCGCTGAACACCGCGCTGCTTCCCGCCGATTTCGCGTTGCGCCCCGCGTCGTTACCGCCCGTGAACGTTTTCGTTCCGTTGGACATGTTGGCGGCAAGTGTGGACGAGCCGAAGATGGCCAACCTGCTGCTCTCTTCCTTGCCGCCGCAGGAGTTGGAGCGCGCGTTGGCGCAGACATTGACGCCGGAAGCGTGTGGGTTGGAGATCGAAGAACAGAAATCCGAGGCGGGAGAGACAGTCACAGCGATCAGGAGCCGCCGCGTGTTTCTGCCGCCCGGTCTGCGCGAGACGTTGGAGCAGGCGGGGCTGAAGGTCAGTGCCGCGACCTATCATCTGGCAGATGCGTTCACGGCGGGGGAACGCGGCACGCCGTATGGCTTTGTAGCGGCGATCACGCCGGATAGTACGCTCGTTCCGCGCGATTTGCGTGACGACGAGATTGTGATCAACGCGTGGCTGGCCGAGACGCTGGGCGTCACCACCGATGCGGAGGTGACGGTGAGTTGGCGTCGTTTTGAAGCGGGCGGTCGGCTGGTCGAGACGCAAGATACCTTCCG
>Ga0255343_1002840_pt1 | contig 19329 bp, 14 predicted proteins | sample wastewater_treat_4_FD_192413 | JGI IMG/M metagenome (GOLD analysis project Ga0255343, IMG submission 192413) | Wastewater microbial communities from Lulu Island WWTP, Vancouver, Canada - plant16 | ecosystem: Engineered > WWTP > Wastewater > Unclassified | place: Canada: Vancouver, British... | reverse complement strand
GAGTTCTCAGGGACATGTGCCACGCGCCCGATATGATCAGGAGCCTGGTTGGTACCGGATGGATGCACCTTCAAGCAAACGCTTCGTCCAAAAACTTTAGTCTAAATACTTTTAGGCAGTGGTATTAAATGGCATAACCCGCAAGAGTGCTCGCTCCCCCCAAAAAACCTTCGTGTGAGAAAAAACCGAGTCTTGCCAGAAACCAAAGAGCGTTGAAAGTTCAACTGCTCTTTTTAGGTTCAACTCTCTTTGGTTTCAAGGTTTCACGGTTTCATCCAAATCGGGATCGCTATCGGGATCGAATGTTGCGACCACGAAAACAAACACTCGAAAAGGCACGGCGCCGCTTTTACTCTCACGGTTGCGAACCACTGCGTGGTCGCAACAAGAGAGGTTGACTCGTGACCCGCGACTTGCGGCCAGCCCTGCCCTCAAAAAAACCTCTATGTCTCTGCGCCTCTGCGTTAAAGAATGAAACTTGCGACCAGAACCCCAAGCGCGCTTATTCCACGCGCCATTCGCTGATGCCGCCGGACCAGTCTTTTTTAAGCTGGGCTTCGATGCGGAGGGCGGTGGTGGTGACACGCGTGAAGATGCCGTCATTGAAACGGTCGGACGCCACATCGAAACCGGAAGGCTGCTCAACCGGACGCCACTCGTTATCGTGACGGTAAAGCAGTCGCCAGGATTGCGGTGTGTCGCACCCGCCGCCTGTGGGACGATCGGAAAACCAGAACACGCTTACCTTGGACACGGGCGCGGGAGCCGGGAAATCGATCTGTACCCACTCGACACTGCCCTTGCGGGGATACCATGAAAAACGGGGGAGATTGTCGCAGGACTTCGCCGGAACAATACCGTCGGTCATCGCTTCCACACTGTCGCTGCCGCAGCAATGCGAGGCGGTTTTCCGTCCGCGCCCGGCAAGGGTATCCAGCTTTACGGCGACCGGCCGGTAGACGAAGGCGCGGTGTTGTGAGCGGTTGATGAAACCGGGCATGTCCGCTTCGGGAACTTCGTAGGCCTTTTTACCGCCCTCTGTGATCGCGGCGAGCATTGCCTGATAGTCGGGATCGTTCGTATCGCGAAACATGAAATCCTTTGCGGAGATGCCGCGTCCGCCCGCGCTCTTGGCGAGATGCGCGTTGAGTGCCGGACTCCATGCGGGCCGGGTCAGATTGAGCCATGACCACTGTTGCGGGTTCGCAAGCCCCAGATCGCCTTTCGCTTCGCCGTGGCAGGCGGCGCAGCGGCGGTTGTAGACCGGCGCGAAGCGCTCCGTGAACCAGAGCAGCAACTCCTTGCGGTCGGGATGCGCCCATTTGTCGCGATTGGACTTGGCTTCCATGCGGGCGTAGTCGGAGGTGGGGTAGTAAGGGATCATCGCGTCGATCCACTCATAAATCCGGCGGCGATCCGCAGCCGGAATATTGGTCTGGCAGTGCGCCTTCTGCAGAAACTCCGGCAGGCGGCTGGCGAAGGAACCGCTGCCGAAGGGTGCGAAGGGCTTGATGGTGCCGTACAGCAAATGGAGGCTCTGCACCATCGGTTTCTCTGCGGCGCGTCCGGTGTAGTGAGCGCGGGAAGCCTCTTCGGAACGGGTGCGGGTCACCAGATGGTCGTAGGACATGTTGAAAAAGCGTGTAAAATCGCCGGTCAGCAATACGCCCTTGGGCGGGTCGGTCCCTTGGTGGCACTTCACGCAGTGGCGGTCCAGCACGGGCTGCACCACGCGGTTGTAATCCAGCACGCCGGCATTGCCCCACTCGGGCAGCGTGAGCGGCGTGGGGGCGCGCTGAGTCGCCAGCGGCACGGTGTTGGATGCCGCGGCGACCGACTGACGGCTTTCGTGGCACCCGACGCAGCTCAGCGTTTCGCCGGGCATGAGCTGCAGCACCGAGGTCATGCGCCGCACTTCGCGTCCTTCGGCGTCGCACGCCTGCAAGTAGAGTTCTTTCAGCGCCGGCGCCTCAAAGTACGCGGAGCCGTCGGCCTCCACCGGAGCATATCCCCACACGCGTTTGGCGTAGTAGGTCGAGGCGCTCATCAGCGGCCCTTGATCCATGACGAAGTTCCACGTCCGATCCACAGTCTTGGGCATCTGCTCCATGATGCGGATGGAAGTCACCTGCCCGCGCGCGACTTCCGGCCCCATACCTTGGTAAACATCCGTGAGCATGAGCCGCCCGAGCGGTACGTTCGTCGCTGTGGGCTGGCCGGGCGGCGCAGCCGGCAGCGGGAAAACGGCGGGGTTCGCGGCGTAGGTCGTCTCCAGCCTCGTCGGCACCGGCCGGGGACGCAACGGCTGCGGGGCGAAGCAGCTCGTGGCGGGGTCTTCATAGACCGGGGCTTGGTTATCCATATCATCGAGCAGATAGATACGGAAACGCTGAGGGCCACCGCCGCCATAGGAGATCAGATAACGGTTCTCGTAAACCGGGTACGGATCGCGGTAGGCCCAGAAGGTGTCCAGATCAAGGTTCGCCGGAAACTCCCGTGTGATCCAGCGGAAGCCCGTGCCGCGCGGTGCCTCCGGTCCGTTGCGATTGGAGACCAGCCCGATCGCACCGTGGGGCGTGTGATGGTGCGAGGTGAAGGTACAGACCGCCGCATAGCGCCCCGGTATCTCCCGCGCCTGCCAAAACGTGGCCGGATCGAGAATGGTGTTGCCGAACCAGAGCAGGAGCTGACACCCGTCCGGCCGCTGAGTCCACAGGCTCTGCCTGTAGGTGAGGGTGACATCCACATACTCCCAGCGCGTGAAGAGCAGGCGCCCATCCGCCATGATATCCAGACCGAAATCCGAAAGCGTGTTGGCACTGAGTCTCCGCACGTCCGACCCGTCGCGGTTCATCACATACACATGGGTTGAGGGGCCGGACTGACAGACCGTGTGGGTTCCCGGCGTACGGCTGGAGATGAAGGCCAAGCGTCCATCCGGCAAAGGCACGGGCGAGACGTTGTAATGCGGGCCGGAGGTAATCTGACGCACCCCCGTACCGTCTACGTTCATCTCGTAGATCTGCCAGCACTGCGCCCGGTCGCGGCGCATGGAGAAGAACACCGTCCGAGCGTCGTACGAAAGGTTCAAGTCGAAGATTGCCGAGTTGGCTTCTTCGAAGAGGACTTTGGCCGGCCGGTCGGGATGCGCGGGCTCCCACGTGCGAATGCTGCACCCCCACGCGTTGTTCAGCGGCTGGCTCTGCCAGATATGGTTGGGTGCCGCGCCGGACCTGAGAGGCGCGCCGGTGAAGAAGAGGATGGGCGGCAACTGGCGGACCTCCTTCTGAAAGAAGGCGTCGATCCGCTCGGCGCAGCGCTGCAGTTCCGTCATCACGTCGGTAAATGCCGCGCGGTTCGCCTCGTCATACCGGAAGGCATCCGCCTTCGCCAGCGGCGCGTCGGCCTCCTTGCGCAACGCCGCCAGACGCGCCAGATAGGCTCGGGTGTCGCGGTTCGGCGTCCAGTAGCGGCGTTCACGTTCGACCATGGGCGACATCGGCGGTTCAGCCGTCAGCCGCCGCAGCTTTTCCGCCGCCGCCTCCATCTCGCGCGACGCAGCGGCGAGACCTTCCAGACGCTTGAGGTCGTCCGCTGTTTTCACAGCCGCGGCCAATTCAGCCGCACGCGCGCGCCAGCCTTCGCCCCCGCGAACGGCATCCGCCACGAGCCACGCGCGCCGGGCGGTGTCGTCGGGAATCTCTTCGGCATCGACCCAAAAGCCTTTCACCACAATCGTTCCGCTGCCGCCGGGATCACGCGAAGCGCCCAGGTTGGTCACGGTGACGCGATGCCGGCCTACGGGCAACCCCTTGGCCAGCAGCGCGCGACCACCGCGACTGGTGTCGATCACAACGGGCGCCCCACCATCGATCCGCACCTCCGCAAGTCCCAACGCGCGACCGGTCTCGGGCAAGATGACGCCCCACTCCCACCCCAAGCCGCCAGCCTGATGAACAAGACCGACCGTCGTGCCACAGAAGTCCAGTTCCACCGACGCGCCTTTCGCATCGCTACGTTCGGCGTATCGTCCGAGCGTCTTATCAGGCGCAACCACGGGCACCCAGTCGCCCGTGAAGCGCACGCGCGCATCGGTACGTCCGTGAAAAACGGCGGAGGGGCCGGGTTCCGCTCGCACCGTCTGAACTGCAACCATCCCGACGGCGGCGAGCACAGCGAACGCCATGCCCCCTGCCCGACCGATTCTTACGAACCACCGCCGTTTTCCCGACATCCCGATCATTTCCGCGCACCCGCTACTCCAGCCACAACACAAGCCCGCTTCTGGACAAACGGACCTCTCCCCGTTCATTGTCGTAGTTTATCCTCCAAGCCGGGGCCTCTTCAAGATTCGTCGCCGCGAAACTGCCCGTAAGACCGCCGGGAGCACACGTTGCGAGGACATACACCCCGCGCGGCGAGAGTGTCGTCAGACCGCGAACCCGCAGCGTCAAGTTGGAGAGATCAAGATTTTCCGTCGCCACAAGGCGGTCTTGAACACCCTCGGGCGCGGCATCAAACGCCACTTCGCCTTCGAGTGTCGTTCCCGGACCGACCGTAAGAACGCCGGGCGTGGCCGCGCCTCCCGGCTCGATGGCTCCGGTGACCGTCAACGTGCCGTTGGAAACGGTTCCGTTTCCACTCAACCCCGCAACCACTTGAGCCGTAGTGCCGAGATTCAGGGAGCTATCGGGCGCGAGCGAAACACGCGTCGGGGACGGCAACGCGCCTACGATTCCCGTGCGCAATTCTCCCGATTCAACGACCGTAGCCCCCCAGTAGTCGTTCACGCCCGCAAGAATCAGACTGCCGCTGCCGAGCTTGGTCAAGCCTCCATCCCGGACGCCTCTCTTACTATCCGGCCCCAACTTGGCGCTTTGTTTGAGCATCTCCTCCGAAAGAGCGGCATTCCAGATTCTGACCTCATTGTAGCTGGCATTCGCGTCGTTGTCCGGCCAGTGCGAATGCCCTAGCCACATGTTGTCCTGCGGCAGCGCCGCCAGATCAAAATCGGCGCTCAGCGTGCCGGATCTCAGCGTCGTGCCAGCGGCATCCATCTTGTACCACCGGAGACGCGCCTTACCATCGTCATCAGTGGTGATGACCAGAGAGATGTGATATTCCGTGTTGAGCGTGTAAGGCTGCATGGAGTTGTCCACCATCACATCCACGGCGTTCTGACGCACCTCCACCCGGTCGGTTTTGCCATCCCATTGCTTGTTCCAGGCCATCAAAATACAGTTGACCTGGTCGGAGCCGAAGTCCAAGATGCGGCTCCAGTTTTGGATTGAGTGCTGGGTGGCCCAAATCTCAATGGTGACAGGCCCCGTGGTCGGCAGGATATTGCTTCCCAGCGAGAGATAGGAGGTGCCTTTCGCCCCGCCCTTCAGCGTGTATTGCTGGCCGTCCGTCGTGACCGCCCCCACCGCTGTCGCGGTCTGGCCTCCGGCGGAATCGTTCAGGTCACCGTTGAAACTCCACCGGTGGCGCAGCGTCGGCGAGTGGTCGTAGCCGGTCAAGCTCTGGGTAATCGTGATCATTTTCCCGTTGGAATCGATACGCGCGCCGCCCTCCTCGATGGATGCTGCGGTCAGTCCGTACATGAAGGCGGGAATCGTCGCACTGGATCCTGACGCACGCAGGGTGCCGCCGTCAAACGTAAAGAAAGATGGCGTCGGGTTGTTGGGGGAACGATAAACGACAGGCGTGTTGATCGTCCCGCCGGTCGCCAGCGTAACGATTCCGGTGCCTCGGGAATCACCGGCCCCGAACCACAAGGCGCCAGCCAAATTCGCGACGCCGGTCCCGGACACCGTGAAGGTACCGTTCCCGCGTTCGCTTACGATGAACTTATGTGCGGTGCTGGTCTGATTGAAGACACCGCCTGAAAGCGTGTACACGCCGACACCGCCGACTTCGCGCCCCAACACCGGCCATTGCCCGCTGTTCAACGTGCCACCGGTCTGCACAAACGTGGCACTTCCGTTATAGCCAATCTGGAAATTGGCCGTCCCGGTATCCAGCGTCCCGCCCTCAAGCAAGTAGGTCCCCGTCCCCGAGGCGTTCGCACCGAAGCGCCACTCTCCGGTGGCCCCTAGGCTGGAGAGGCGGAGCGTGCCCCCCTTCTGCACGATCGAACCGGCACCGGAAAGACCAACGTACAACAGGCGGCAATCCACTGTCCCGTTGGTCAGGATCAAGGTTCCCGATGATCCTTGGTTCTGTCCCACAGATAGTGTCCCTGTGCCACGGAGTTCCCCGCTGTTGACGGCTAAATGACCTGAACCCTGATTACCCACAAGGATGGTTTTTCCGGCGGCCTGCTGGACACGGGAACCGTCTATAATCAAACTGCCACCGTCGGCGAGTTGAATATCACCCACGTTGCTGTCAGACGAGGAGAGTGTCAACGTTCCCCCGTTGACCCGTAAAGGCCCTGTAAAAGTCGGCGTGCCGGACACTGTCAAAAAGCCCGCGCCGGTCTTCATCATACCGCCCCCGCCTATGCTATCGATGATGTTTCCGCTCAACGTAACTGCGGCATCGGACAGCGCGGCATTGACCCGAATCTCGCGGACAGCGCCCCCGATGTCCAAGCCGTTGACAAAAGCCAACGCCCGGTCAGCGCCCGAATCGTTCAACAGCAACGGCGCAGGAGAGAACAGCGCCGAACCCCAGTCGAGCGTCGCACCCGCTCCCCCCAAGTCGACTGTAAGCGGTGCGCCGACCGCACTAAAACCGGCAGGACGGTTGGGGGCAACACTAATCTGCCCCGCGCCCGTACCGGGGTCGGCGGCGATCGTGGTCGCATTAACCGACGCGAGGGTACCGCCGTCGAGCACTACCGCCGTCGTGGATGGCAACCCCGCGCCGAAATCGGCCTGCAGGACGCCTCTGCGAATGCGCGTGCCACCGGTATAGCTGTTGTTGCCCGTCAGCGTCAGCGTGTGCGCACCCGTTTTCAGGAGGCCGAACGACTGTCCCAAATCCGTATTAATCACTGCGTCGCCCAGTGACGTGTCGAACCCAAAGAAGCAACCCGTACCGAATGCGACGTTGGCGAGCAGCGCGTCGATCTCGGTCACGGACCACCCACCGACACCGATTGCCAGTCCCGCACCAGACGCCACGGTGACTTGTCCGTTCTGATCGTAACCCGGCAACGCGTCAGGCGTCATCGCCGCTAAAAAGCCTTCGTTGACAGCGGTCTGCCCCGCATAGGTGTTCGCTCCCGCGAGCGTAAGTGAGCCCGGCCCCCATTTCGTGAGTCCGCCGCCGCCGTCGTTCAATCCCTGCTGGATCGTGACATCGTTGTTGCCCGAGTCGATGATCGCGCCGCCTGCCAGAACATTGGCCGCCGACAGTCCCTGCATGAACGTGTCGAGCGTCGCGTTTTCTCCCCGCGCACGCAGAACCCCGCCGTCAAAGTTGAAGGTCGCACTGTAGCCTCGGTTCTTTTTGATGATCGGCGTCAGGATCGTCCCGCCGGTGCAGAGATTGACCACCCCCGTACCCTCGAAGTTTTCTACCGCGCCGCCACCGCTGATGGCCAGGCTGCCGGCGATATTGACGGTGCCGCCTTGGGAAACCGTGAGCGACCCAACGCCTCGTTCACCCACAACCACACCCAGAGTGCTCCCCACCTGCTCCAGAACACCGCCCGTCATCGTGTAGTCGCCCGCACTGCCCGGGTAACGCGCCATGACCATCCAATTCCTGCCCGTTACCGTACCCCCCGCCTGAACAAACGTGCCGGTTCCGTAAGACCCGATGTGGAACGTCCCGTTGTTAGCCGTCAAAGCTCCGCCTGAGAGCGTGTAGTGCCCGATCGAGTTTGTGGCGTACCCGACAGAAACGGCGCCTTCCACATGCCCTCCGCCCAGTTGGAAAATGCTACCGCCGCTTTGCTCAGCGCTCCCCTCAGAAGCAATCCCCTCACCCACCCGAAATGTGGCGTTGGAAAAGAGACCCGCCGTCATGTTGAACGCACCGAAACTCCCCGCGACGTTGCCCAGCCCGAATGCGCCGACCACCACCGTGTCGCCGTCGAAGCGTGCCGTCCCTCCGTTGGCGACCACGGCGTTCTCACCGCCCGAGGGCACCTGACCTGTGTCCCAGTTCACACCGTTTGTGAAAGACCCGTCAGCGCCGATCCATGTCGCTGCCGACAGGGGTAAGACCATCATTCCGACAAGTGCCAGACCGACCGGAATGCTCAAACGACATTTCCCTCTCCTCGTATGTCCGCTCATGTTCACTCCTCCTTCTTTGTCCGCTGGGCGACTGTCACAGAGAAAGTGCTTCAGCACCTTCTCCGGCCAGCCTTGTTCGCAACTCTTCCACAAGCACGACGCCGCTGCTTGTCCCGATGCGCGTCGCTCCGGCACGGATCATCGACAGCGCGGCATCCAATGTCCGCACACCGCCGGAGGCCTTGACACCCATCGCCGGCCCCACGGCCTCACGCATCAGCAGAATATCCGCAACCGTCGCGCCGCCCGTGCCGAAGCCGGTCGAGGTCTTGACGAAGTCCACCCCCGCCGCGCACGCCATGCGGCAGACACTCCGCTTCTCGTCATCATTCAGGTAGCAGGTCTCCAGAATCACCTTGGAGATCACGCCCGAAGCACGGCATACAGCCGCAAGATCATCGAGTTCGGTCTGCACAAGCTCATGGTCGCCGCTTTGCAACGCACGGAGATTGATCACCATGTCGATTTCCCCCGCGCCCTTGGCGATTGCATCGCGTATTTCAAAAGCTTTGGTCTCGCTGGTGTTCTGTCCCAAGGGGAACCCGATCGCCGCGCCCGTACGCACTCCCGAGCCGCGCAACAGGTCGACGCAACGTGCCGTCTCGGCCGGGTTGACGGCAACCATCGCGAAACCGTAGCGCCTCGCCTCGTCGCACAGGCGCTCGATGTCGGCAGGCTTGCCGAACGGCTTTAGAAACGTGTGGTCGATCATGGCGGCGAAGGTTTCCGGTGTCAGTGCATCCACCGCGATGGGGGCACATCCTGCCGCCTCTTGCATGTTGTTCGTATCTCGCATATCGCTCTCGTGTCCCGTTAAAAAGTGATCAGGCACTTGACGACCTCACCCGAGCGGACCGCCTCGAACGCCTCGCGGATCTGTTCCACCGGGAAGGTATGGGTGACAAACTGCGAGGCCTTGAGTTGTCCCTCGCGTATCCATCGGCACAGCGGCTCCTGAGCTTCGCGTTCACGCCAGCGGGTCGGCCACTGATGCACGATCAGATTGAAATTGTAGGGGCCGCTGGCTTTGCACAGCGTCAAGGCCGGCGCGGCGAGCACACCGTAAACGCCGATCGTACCGCCCAGCCGGATCAACGGGAGCGCGCCATTGATGATTTCCTCGTTCCCCACGGCATCGATGACAGCGTCGAGCGAACCGGCCAGTTTCGCGGCCTCGGCCTTAAATTCGTCCGGAGCGAACACCGCATCCGCCCCCATCGCCCGTGCGCGCTCACGTTTGTGTTGCAACGGATCAACCAGCCCCACCCAGCGCATCCCCAACAGCTTGCAGAACCGGACAAAACTCAGCCCCACCGGCCCCGCGCCGAAGATCAAAACCTTGTCCTTGGGCGTCAGGTTGAAGTCGCCGATCCCGCCATATACTTCGCGCCATGTGCAGAGCAGCGCCGCCTCTTCGGGCGGAATGTCAGCGTCCACACGGCGTTGGATTTCAAACGACTCAAACCAACCGTGCTCGGCATCCGCCACTCCGTCCGCCACCATCGCGTCATGATCATGGACCAGCGTGTATTCACAGAAACCGCCCCACCCCGAGGCCAGTTCAGGTTCCTCGAAGTTAAAGACCATCGCGCCGATGACACGGTCGCCGGGCTTGAACGACCGGACCTTCGGGCCGACCTCGCAAACGATGCCGGCGTTCTCGTGCCCCAGCACCAGCGGATAGCGGTCAAGGCCGGGGAAGTGTCTGTCGATCAATTTACTGTCGGTCGAGTTGCAAAGCGCCGCGACCTCGGTTTTGACGAGCGCTTGGTACGGCCCTGGGGTGGGTCTGGCGATGTCGGCGACAACCAGATCGCCGGGGTTTGTTACGAGCACAGCGCGCATGAGCGTCTCCTTTTGAGATATTAGAGCGTGCGGCGGCACGCTTCAGCCAGTTCTGCGTAAACATCGACGAGGCCGTGGTAGGCACGCTCCATCAGAGCGCGACGGGCACGGTAGAGCGATACGCGTTCCGCGCACGGCTGCACGGTCTCATCGGCAACGACAAAACGGTTCACGGCTTCAAAATCCTTAAACAATCCGCATGCCACACCGCCGATCACCGCCGCCCCCATTGAGGTCGCCTCGGCGCGTGACGTAAGCGTCTGGACAGGACAACCGCAGGCGTCCGCCAGAATCTGACGCCACACGGCACTGCGCGCGCCCCCGCCGATCGCGGTCAGTTTGTCGATCGGCACATGGGCACGGAAAATGTCGGCGATCAGGCCCAGGCTCATAGCGACACCCTCCATCACCGCGCGCATCATGTCGGCCCGCGTGGAAGCGAGATTCATCCCGATGAACGCACCGCGCGCGTCGGGATTCCACCACGGCGTACGCTCGCCCAGCAGATAGGGCAGAAAGAGCACACCGCGGGCGCCCGGCGGCACAGCGGCGACGACCTCATCGATCTGCGCGTAAACGGACTTCCCCGATGTCTTCCCCGGCAATGCCTCCACAGCGCAGATCTGCTCTGCCATCCACTTGAAGCTGGATCCCGCCGTCTGCGTCGTACCGGTCGGATGCAGATACCCAGGCACGGCATGTGCCCAGTTCATCGTGCTCATCCCAGCGTCGACAATCGGCTTTTCGACCGTCAACCCGATCCAGGCGGACGACCCGAGGCACAGGTAGGCCGAGCCGGGACGCACGCTCCCCGCACCGACTCCCGCCGCGCTTCCGTCGCCAGCGCCAGCCGCCACCGGCGTTCCGGCGACGAGTCCGGTGGCGCGGGCCGCCGCATCGGTGATTTCGCCGATGAGCGTGGCGGCATTCACAGCCTTGGGGAACATGCAGACGTCGATGTCCGCGAGCGCGAGCACGTGCTCCGACCATGAAAAGTCATTCACGTCAAACGCATTGGTGCCGGAAGCGTCGGAGTGATCCGTTGCAAAAACGCCGGTCAGGCGATAGTTGACATAGTCCTTGGCGCAGAGCGTCATGTGGGTCTGGCGGAAGACCTTGGGTTCATTGTCGCGTAGCCACATCAGTTTTTCGAGCGCGTAGGATGCGCTCACGCGATGCCCGCAAATCCCGTAGAACTCTTCCATCGAGATGCGTGAGAGCAGTGCCTCGGCTTCGCGTGTGGCGCGCTGGTCGCAATAAAGAAGCGACGGTCGCAAAGCACGCCCGTTGACGTCCACAGGCGTGCATCCCATCATCTGTCCGCTCAACGCCACAACCGCGATGTCAGCGGGATCGATCGACACCTTGGCCAGCAGCGCACGCGTGGAGTCGCAGACCGCCTGCCACCACTCCTCGGGATCCTGCTCAGCCCATGACCCGTTGAAACAGTGCATAGCATACGCAACCGTGGCGCTGGCCAGCATGGCGCCCTCTTCGGAATAGAGCGTGGCCTTGTTGCCACTGGTCCCAAGATCGTGCGCAAGGATATATCGCATGATGCCCCTCTCAGTAACCGAACAGATTCGCCCCGGTCCAGCCAACGAGCCCTGTGACCGCGCCGCCGAAGATACCGCCCGCCAGCGCGAACAACGCGCGCGGCACACTCTCCTTGGCTGCTGCGGCGCGTTCTCCTTTTTTCGTCCCCAGCAGGCTGTCCAACCAAAATCCGCTCGCGATGGCAATGCCCATATCCACCCACGGACAGGCACCCCTGTATGCCTGATAAATCAAACCAAACTGTTTGGATCCGCCATCCGGATGCGGGATTCCCTCCGGCGCAATGCCGAAGCCCGGCAGTTTGTGGTTCAGCAACCAGAAGGTGCCGACCAGAAACGCTGCCGCCATAAACCCGCCAATTGCACCGAAGTTCTGCACCAGTTTGGGCCAGCAGACGATCAATGCAAAACTGGCGCAGAACGCACCGAAAATCGTAGTGATCACGCTCACCGGCGGCATGCCGAGCGCGGCGTTGTATGTAGAGAGCCAAGCGATCATGATGCTGCCTCCTGATCTTGATCAGACTGCCGCCATCCCGGCGCGATCTTTTTGACGTGGTGCGCGGCCCAACCGCCGAGCAATCCGCCGATCACGCAGCAGATCAGGGTTGGGAAAATCTGTTCCCAATGCGAATTCGGATAAAACCGGACGACGCCCCAGGCGACGCCCGCCCCCGCGATCGGCAGTCCTTGATCGATCCACAGCGTTCCCGGTCGGTTCTCGATCACACCCAGCCAATGGTTCATATACCACATGATGCCGATCACGACCACCGCAGCGAAAAAGCCGCCTAAAATGCCATAGCTTTTCCACATCTCCGGCCAAATGCCGAAAGCCAGAGACCCGACAATCGCCCCGCCGATAAACGTTGAAACATGTCGGCTACGCCTCGTCTCCCAACCTTTTTTTCCCATGATGATCCCCTGTTTTCCGTCTCTCGTCCACCATTACCGACCCCACCGTGGTCATGATATTGTTTGTGCGTGTACTTAGCAAGTTGAAAAGCTTGTCAACGCAGGGGCAGTACGGACAGCGTGGCCGGCTGATCGTTTTTGGTGTTGACCTTGTCGGGATTGTCAGGCCCGTAGACTGCGTCAAAGTTAGAGACGACCAGTCTGCCGTTCCACAGGATCGGCTCGCCCGGCTGGTCCAATCCCCCGTCACGTCCATCCGTATCGCCGTTCTGCCAGAGCACGCTGATCACGCCCGCAGGCGTCACGCGGGCGATAGCGTTGTTCGAGAAATCGGCCACGTAAATGTTGTCTTCGCCATCAACACAGATGCCGTCGATCGTCCGCATTTTGGCGCGCGTGGCACGCTCAAGAAATCCAGGTTTCTTGGGGTCAAGCGCACGATCAAAATCTGTCTCCGCAACCACCGTGTTACTGCGGACATTGCCTGCGGCGTCGAACGTGATTTTATGCAGTTTCCCATCGCCAAAGTTACCGACAAACAGATTCCCCTTGCTATCGAAAACCAATCCGTCCACACCGTATGGGCAGAAACGGTTTTCGGTAGTAAAAGACGCAAGGATGTTTGGATCACTGAGCGTATTGTTGACCTTCACGCCGACATCGTCCAACTTGAAACGGTACACCGCGCTCACCATGTACCCGTCCGCGTGTTTGACCTTGGACATCAGACTCTGCGTCACATAGACGAACCCATCGCGCACGCGCACACCGTTGGGATGCTCCATCCCCTCCGCGACAACCGTCACTGCGGCGCGGCCATCGCGGATTCGCAAGCGAAGCACGCGCCCCTTGAACTGTCCCTGCGGCGTGCCTTTCCAGCCTTGATTGTCGCAGACATACAAATCGCCGTCCGGCCCGAAGGCGATACCCATAGGACACGCCACGCCCGTCTCTTTAAGCGGCGGCACCGTCACCCACCGCTCTACCTTCAGAGTCTTCTTGTCGATCTTTATCAGGCAAGCAGGCTGCGACTGATCGACGAAGTTCGGGCAGGCCACAATGAGGTTGCCCTTCGCATCAATCGCCATCCCGTCAGGGGTCGGGCAATATGCAGGCAGCACCGCGAGCACATCCGGCTTGCACTCCATCCCCCTCTTCGCTTCAAAGCCGCACTTACATCCCGTAAACAGGGCTTGAAAGCCAGCAACCGCGACCAGCATACATCCAAGACGTTTCATCTCCCCTCCTTCGTTCTCCTAACCGACCATCGACCTTTGATTGCCCGCACAATTAGCACGTCCAAGCCGCTATGTCAAGGTTTGGGGCACCGAATCACTCCAGCTTGAATTCGACCGTCAGATTTTCGTACTGCTTGAGGAAGTTACTAGAGAGTCCGCGAATGGGCTGCGCGTTGGCGGCCGCCTTGAGCACGGTCTGGTCGAAGTAAGCACTACCGGAGGATTGCCGGATGCGATAGCTGACAATCCGCCCCGCGCCGTCCAGACGGATGTCCAGCAAAGCCGGGCGCGGGCCGGCATCGGCGGAGCCCGGTTGCGACCAAGCGTCATAAAGCGCGCGCCGCACCAACAGCACGCAACGCGCGATTTCATCTTCGGGGATGATGTTGCGCGTACCCGGGCGCGCACCGGCGCGCAACGCCTTTTCAATCTCTGCCCGTGACAGTTTTTTATCGGTCACCGGCTTGGTGCTGGTGGGCTTGCTTGGATCGTACGGCTTGTACAAATCTTCAAAGCGCGGCTGCTTGGGCTTGGCGGCCTCCACCCGCTTCCCTTTCTGGAACTCCTGCTTTTTCGGCGGCGGTTTGGGTTTAGGGGGAGTCGGTTTCTTCTCGGGTTGCTTTTTGGGCGGATCAGGCTTTTTCTTGGGCGGGTCGGGCTTCTTTTCGGTGGCCACCACATCCTTGGGCGGGTCGGGCAGCGGTTGGGGTTTCGGCGGATCTGGCAATGGCTCGGGCTTAGGCGGATCGGGAGTCGGCTCTGGTTCCGGTACGTCGTCCGGCACATTCGGCTCCACGAGGTTCTCTTCAAGCACCACCGTGAAATCGACCGGGATCGTGAGTTCCTTGGGACGGCACCCCGGAATCAATGGTACCACAACCGCTGTCACCAACAGCAAGCCGTGCAGCACCATCGACCACTTGAGTGAGTAGGAGTTAACCGGTCCCGTCTTCATACGCCATTCAGTCCGACTGAGTGACCAGCGCCATGCGCGTGATCCGCACCTTGTAGAGGATCTTCATCACTTGAACCACCTTGCCGTACTCCAGCCGTTCGTCACCACGCACAAGCACCGCGACCTCCGGATCTTCCGCCGCGAGGTTGCCCAGCGTGCGCTCTAAATCCTCCAGCGTGATCTCGCGGTTGTTGAGATAGGTCCGCCCCTCAACATCGAGCGTGACGACATTCGACTTTTTGACCGGCAGCGTATCCGTTTTGCCCTGCGGCAACTTTACCGATATGCCCTGCTCAATCGCGGGCATCGTGATGATAAAGGTGATCAACAAAAGGAAGGTGAGGTCAATCAACGACGTCATATCGATGTTGTTGATGACCTTTGAATCCTTCTTGCGAGCCAGACGTCGCAACCCCATCAGTCGCTCCTCCCTTGGAATTCGCAGGCGACCCGCCCCATCAGCTCATCGGCGAACCCAACCATGTCGGATGAAAGCTGACGGACCTTGGCGGCGAGCGAGTTGTAAAAGATCGCGCTGGGGATCGCCACCAGCAACCCCACAACGGTAGTGACCAGTGCCGACGAGATCGCAGGGGCAATCTCCGACAGCAACACCGTGCCTTTGGTGCCCATGTCGGCGAAGGCATCCAGCACGCCCCACACCGTCCCAAGCAGACCGAGCATCGGCGAGGCAGTCACGATCGTCGCCAGCAGGCCCATGCCGTGCTCGATACGAATCTCTTCTTCCTGCACGGTGTGCTCGCAGGTACTGCGCACCAGTTCAATCTCGCGGGCCGAAAGTGCCGCTTGGTTGGCATCGCTCTGGCGACCGATGACCGAGCGCCGCATGTCAGGATCAAGCAGTTTAACCATACGCTCGCAGCTACGGTCATAGATCAATTCGATCGAGGTCGTCACACCTTTTTTGCGCATCAGATAGTAATCAAGCACATCATGACCGCGCAGAAATTCACGGAGAAAACGCTTGTTGTTGCGCACGATGCCGTTCAACTCCTTGTTCTTGCCGATGATGACAGCGGCAGCCACGATCGAACTGGCGAGTTGAACCAGCACGATGCTTTTGCCCATCAAGTTCGATATCAGAAAACCATCAATCAAAGAAGCCAGCGGTAAACCCGCCGGCGGCAGAAATGAACCAACCATTCGCGCGGCCTCCTTAGCCAAAGGGATCAGATAAAGGAATATCTGTAGCATGCGCCACGCCGCGCCGGATGTCAACATTGAACGTTGCTTTTCTCAACCGCGCCCCTTACACTTGCCCTGGATCAAATAAAGGAGCCCGTAGATGTCTGAACCGAAACGTGTCACCATCCCCTACCGTGTGCCGTATGCCGACACCGATCAGATGCATGTGGTCTATTACGCCAACTATTTGACCCTTTTCGAGCGCGGCCGCAATGAATTGATGCGTGCCTGCGGCTTCACCTACCGCGAGCTGGAGGCCGACGGGAACGCCCTGCCGGTGCTGGAGGCGTATGTGCGCTACCACACGCCCGCCACCTATGACGACCTCTTGGAGATTGTCGCCTGGATCGATTCCTTCAAAGGTGTCCGTCTGAAGATCGCCTGCGAAGTGCGACGCGACGGGCACCTGCTCGCCGAAGGCTACACGGTCCACGCCCATGTTGACAGTAAGACCCTGCGCCCGGCCCGCCCTTCCCAGGCCTTCCTCGCCGCGCTCGGATGTCTGGCCGCGCCAGCCGACGCGCCGCCCCAATGAGTCGCTACCCTTCTCACACTCACCATCATTGTCTCTGCGTTTATGTCTGCACCTCCCCGTCTCTCCCACGTCATCCCGGTGACCAGCCTGACCGAGCCCCTGCCGATCGACACGCTGTTCGATCCCGCGCGGCCGCTTGAGGTCGAGATCGGCTGCGGCAAGGGGCGTTTCCTCACCGCGCGTGCGGCACAGAATCCTGATGTCCAGTACCTCGGCATCGAACGCATGCTGTCGCGCGTGACCAGATTGGACAAGAAGGCCACACGCCTGAAACTCGACAACCTCCGCATTCTCCGCCTCGAAGCGTTCTACACGTTTTACTACCTGCTACCGGCCCACCGCATACGTACCGTCTACGTGTTTTTCCCAGACCCCTGGCCCAAGCGCCACCACCACAACCGCCGTCTCTTCTCGCCGCTTTTCATCGACGCGCTCTGGACCCGTCTTGAGATCGGCGGCACCGTGCAGATCGCAACCGACCACCTCGATTATTTTTCCACAATCAGAGCGCGGATCACTGCCGACTCGCGCTTCTGTGAAATTTCTGCGATGGAGCGCGCCCCGCATGAACAGACCGAGTTCGAATATATCTTTCGTAACCAAGGCTTGCCGATCGGTCAGTGTGCGTTTCAATCGCTCCCCGCGCCAGAACGGCCACTGCCGCCACTCACAATCCCACCGGAGATGGAACCCAATGAAAAGAATCCTTGAATGCTGGAAAATAGGTATCGTTGGAGTCGTCGCATGCGCGCTGACGGCCGACGCAGCAGACGATGTGCTGGCCCTGCAATTCCAACGCCTGGCCGCACGCCGTTTCGTCTTCTCGCAACACATCCCGCTCGCTGAACTCGCGCCGGCCGAGACGGTGGACTTCACCTCCATACACCCGGCCTTCCTCGTCTCTTCAAACGACACGCCTGTGTGTGATACCGCCTTCGTCCCGACCCGCAGCCGCGGGCGTCTCGAACTGAGCGGCACGCCTGCCGGCACCCCTGTGTGCATCTACGTCGGGGCGGTCAACCCGTTCGCGACCTACGATGTTGCGATCGACGAACTCACGGCACCCGCCGAGGGTGCCTCGACCGAAGTAGCGATCGACCTTGCGCGCCACGGTCTGCGTGACCGCATCCAAGCTGTTGCCCGCGCCGGCGCGGAAGCCGGTCTGTTCCTGCGTGTCTGGCAGGCGGGACGCCAAGTCCGCGAGATCCGCTTTGCTTCAAAACTCCCGGCCTGTCCGTTTGTCCTCAGGGCGCAACTTTCCGGACGCAACATCGCGCTCTTCACCGAAAAGGATGGCGTGACCGCCTACCACGGCCATACCGATGACTCGGCGTCGCATGAAAAAGCTGGTAGGCAACACTTCGGCGACGTTCTGGATTTCCGCCGCCGCGAAACTGCCCGGCACAGCACCTTCAACCTGCTTTTCAACGGACAAGGCCGCGCCGTAATCCGCGGCGCACGCGCCTGCCTCTCCGTCGGCATGGGACAGGCCGACATCCGCGCCGTCACCTACGAAGACCTGACGCCCTTCCTAGAGAACGGACGCCTCTGGTTCACCTTCTCCATGCGCGGAATTGCCCTGCCGCATCCGTCGCAAGGTGTCTTCAGCCTCGACCCCTCCGTGTTCGACTTGCGCTTCGAGGGTGTCATCGCTTTTGATTTTGACGACGGATTGTTGCGCAACGCAGTGGCCTCGCATCTGTTTTACGATCGTTCTGCCGCTGAATGGCGGGCTTTCTCAAGCGACTTCGGCGGCAGTTCGAACCGTGAAGGACGCGCCGAAAGCCAACTCTTCCGGGCGCGCTCCACCAAGGATCCGCGCCGTGGCTTTTCGGTGATGCGTGCCGTGCTGATCCCCAACACGCAGTTGGCCGGTCGCCACGAAGACCCCAGTATTTTTTACGACGCGGCCGCTGGCAAGTGGCGTCTGCTCACCAGCACCTTCACACAAGTCAACGGCAAAGGCAACATCACCGCCAGCCTGCACGAGGCCGACACATGGGACGGCGCATTCACGACGATCACGCCGCCCATCGGTGCGAACGCCACCGGCACCACCCTCTCACGTATCGGCGGCACGGTCTACGCCCTGATGGGCGGGCACGGCAACCTGCGCGCCCACGCCTATCCGTCGCTCAAGGAACTCGGCGAAATCAGCATGGATTTCCAGCCCCATTGGCCCAAGCCCGCCGGACGTGTCTGGGCTGGCATCGTGCCGTTGCCCGAAGGCTATCCCCACCGGTACGTGCTGCTGACGATGGACCGCGCCAACTTCACTGGAGTCAAGCCGCCCACATGGAGCTACGGCGCGCTCTACCTGTACGGCGCGGACAGATCGCGACGGTAATCCGGTTGGTAACAGAGGCGTATGAAGATCTTGCGTTTCTGAAAAAGTGGACAGCGATTTTTAGACACGATTGACACGATTTCCCGCTTCTCGGGCGCATAAGACAAAAAACAGTACGTGGCATACGTGACTTATCGCATGAATAGCCACGTAGAGAAAAGAGAATGCGTATACAGGCCGAGCGACATGGCCTGCAGAACGGCCTCGGGTCCGGGCGGCGGGAAGTATCCCGCGACACCGTGGCGGCGGGCGAGGTAGCTTCGGACAGTCCGGCGGACAGCCTCATCGGGCGACGTGTCAAACGCGACAACCTCCGATATATGGCCGCGCCATGACTGCCGCCATGAAGCGCATGCCGAGACCCCGCCTATCCGAAGGTCGCAGCCGGGCACGGCCTGCGCGAAATCAACCTCCACGATATGCCGCCCGTCGGGAAACGTCCACACCGGTTGGCCGTTGACGCGTACGGAAAGTCCTCCG
>Ga0255343_1002839_pt1 | contig 19335 bp, 16 predicted proteins | sample wastewater_treat_4_FD_192413 | JGI IMG/M metagenome (GOLD analysis project Ga0255343, IMG submission 192413) | Wastewater microbial communities from Lulu Island WWTP, Vancouver, Canada - plant16 | ecosystem: Engineered > WWTP > Wastewater > Unclassified | place: Canada: Vancouver, British... | reverse complement strand
CAAGGTCCGCTTCTTCAACTTCCTCAGGTTCAATTGTTGGGTTGGTGACTTCAATAGCATCTGATTCAACAAGGGGAGTCTCTTTTGATTCCATTACAGCCTGATTCCCATTTGTAATCATCTTATTGCTACACGCAGCGAGGCATAATATTAAAATGCTTACCCCTAATTTTCTAAATATATTCGCCATTTCTATTCCAGTGCGCTCAAATCGAAGATAGCCACTACAGGATCATGATCGCTTGAAGCCATGCGCGGCAGGCTGAGAGAGTTGATATGCAATATTTCAAGTCGCAGCAATCTCGGCGCGAGAGCTTTGCTTGCCAGGATATGATCCAAGACCTGCCCATTGCCCTCGTACATGTACGTAAAACGTTGGTTTTCCGGCAGTGTGAACACGAGGTTTTCTAACAAGCCACCTTCCAATGTTTTCAGACTCTTGCTCCAGGGGAAGTCATTCAAATCCCCAGCTACGACAATCAGCGCTTTGGGGTTAATGTCCAAAATGTCCCGTACGAAACCGTTCACAGCTTTTGCCTGAGCAATCCGCTGCCTTTCACTCAAAAGCTGCGGTGGTTGCTGATCGCCGTAAAGCGGTCCGTCTTCGCCTTTAGAATTGAAATGATTTCCAATGATGTAAATGTCTTGTCCGTTGAACACAAACTGGGCAATGATAGGTTTTCGGCTATCAAAGAATGCCGAATTTGCGGGCCAAATCCTGCCCGGGTTCAGGCTCAACATCGCCCGCCCATTTTCGTTCAGCAATTTGGTTTCCTCATCAGCCTTACCTTCGGGGGCTGAAACGAGCCCCAACCCGCGCTTGGTTTGATACAGTATTACCGTGCGGATATTGCCACCAGCGAGCCCGCCATCCAGGTTTCGAGCCGGGTCAATATTCAATGCCTGGTATAGAACCGCGCCTTTGCTTAGATCCGAAATATCTTCAATCAGGCTAGCAAGGTTGCGTTCTGCGCTCACCTGCTGCGAGTCCAGGCTGCCATCATCATCCATAATTTCCTGCAAAACCAGGATATCCGGCGCGCTCATCACCTCCACAATTTCGGCGGCAATTTTCCTGGACTTTTCCAGATCCTGCAGACTGCTGAAATTTTCCAAATTGTAGGTTGCTACTGCCAGGTGCCAGTCCTGCTCAGTTCCAGTCGCTGAGGCAGCCACGAAGGGCGCGTTCTGTGAGAGAACCGGTTTTTTCAAAAGTTGAATGCGGTAATTCCCATAATCGTAATCCACCACACCCACCAAAGGCTCGGCAAAAACCGCGCCCACATGGATCTCTGGCATCATGACAAAAGAGTCGTCGATCATGATCCGCTCCGGATTTGGATCGTTTTCCCGTAAAACAAGCACGCCTTCTTCGGAGAAAATGCCAGCATCCTCTCCCCCATCAGCCACAACCGAAACCTCGTTGTACCCGTTGCGTGTTGAGACCGCTTTGGCGTCATTGATCTGTACCAGCATGCACTCTAGGCTTTCAAAAAAATCCATACCGTCTTCCTGCGGATCGAGCGGCTCTTTGCTTTGCCCAACGTAGCCTTTTACGTCATTTTCAATGACCGTGTTTGGAATCAGTCTGCCGCCTTTGCCAATCACAACCGGCTCCGGTAGTGGTTGGTTCTGACTGAGAACCGTTACATCCTTCGCCACAAGCGTGGTAATCGTCAGAGAGTTCTCGCCAAGCCCCGCTGGATTCCATTCCTTTACCAACCCATTTTGAACCAGAACAATATCGCCCCTTTTGGCGTTCGAAAACGCTTTCAGGTCCACATAAACCGCCTCGGAGGTCCTCTCATCCTCATCCGGGTTCAAGCTTTGTAAATAAAAACCCTCCCCATCCACAGCGGTCACCACACCGCTCACTTTTTCGACCGTCTTTCCTTCCAGCGGCGAACGATGGGTGATCCCCTGAATTTGACTGATTGGGGTCATATCATCAGTCGTAGACCTTGGAGGCTCCTTAGTAGCAGGAGGAACGGCGGGCGCCTTCGCGAAACAGCCCGCGCAGAAAAGAATGCACAAAAGAATGCTGATTGTTCGTTTCACAGTATTTCCAACCTTCCGTTCCGTATTTTACATGATTTGATGGGTTGCTGCGTTCTTAGCCTTGGAATGAGATAAAATGATGGTATGGAACTGCAAGCTGCAATCGCAAAGATAGACCGCTATTCATCGGTTGAACAGGGCGATAAGGTCGAGATCATCGAGCGTCCTCACGGAGGAATTTCTATCATAATGGCAGAAGGCAAGCTGTGCGGTCGCTGTTCGCGCACTATTGCCATCAAAACTGTCCATTCGATCCTGAACCTGATCGCGAGCGGTATTCATGACGGAGCCGCTTCCAGGACAGTACTCACCAGCATCAACGAACTGCACCAGGGCAAAGCCTCCGTGAATCTGGCGATCATCTCGTGCGACCTCGAGTCTCAATCAATCATCATTACCAAAAACAGCACCACCCCCGTTTTAACCGTTCAGGACGGTAGGGTCGATTATTTACGGTTCGACGGAACGCTCAACGCGACGCCAGCCTTTACGTCCTCCGTTTTTCAATTTGAGATCGAAGCTGGGCGCGATTTTATCCTGGTATCCGACGGCATCCTCCAGGCGGGCAACCAATCTATGCAGTCCCTCGACCTGAAAGTTTCAGTGGAATCTCTTTTTGAAGAAGATATACCCACTGTGCAATCCATTGCCGATTCCATCCTCTCACAGGCAATCAGTCTTGATCTTGGCCGTCCGCGCGATGACATGACCGTTACTGTATTCCGTATCTCACCAACGCCCTCCTCAAACATCCGGCGGGAGTGCGTTTCCTTTCCAATCTTTGACATAAATTAAAGGAGATATTCTATGCAAGAGGAAGTCATTCTTATCACAGGAGCAAACGGGGAAATTGGTCACGGTCTGATCCGCTACCTGGCTGAAAAGAAAAAAACGATCATCGCCCTCGATCTAAATCCCTTGGATGAAGTTCTTCAACCGCTCGTCCGCCATTGGGAGATCGGTGACGTGCTCAATTTCGCGCTTCTGGAAAAAGTATTTGAAAAATACCATTTCAATGTGGTCTTCCATCTGGCATCGATTCTTTCCACAAAGGCAGAGAAAAACCCTGAGCTTGCCCATAAGATCAACGTCGAAGGCACGCTCAATTTGCTGCGCCTGGCACAGACCTTGTCCAAGCAGGATGGCGTTCCAGTCAAATTCATCTATCCCAGCTCCATTGCCGCGTACGGTTTGCCCAACCTGGAAACCAAACAATCTGCCGGCAAAGTGCAGGAAGATCAGTTCAATACCCCCACGACGATGTACGGCATCAACAAACTCTACTGTGAGAATCTTGGACGCTACTACAGCCGCCACTATAAGCAATGCGCTGAGGTTTCGTGCCAGGGTGAACTGATCGACTTCCGGGCGGTCCGCTTCCCAGGTTTAATCAGCTCCGAAACTATGCCTACCGGCGGCACCAGCGACTACGGTCCCGAGATGCTCCATGCCGCTGCCAAAGGCATTGCCTACAACTGCTTTGTCCGCCCAGATGCACAGCTTCCTTTTATGGTCATGCCTGATGCGGTCAAATCGCTCGTGTTGCTCCAGGAAGCTCCGCGCATCGCACTGACTCAAACCGTCTACAACGTTACCAGTTTTTGCCCAACAGCTCGGGAACTCCTCGACCTGACCCTAAAAGCCTTCCCGCAGGCAGAGATCAACTTCGTCCCGGATACCCACCGCCAGGGAATCGTCGATTCCTGGCCTCAGGATATCGATGACTCTGCCGCCCGCCGGGATTGGGGCTGGCATCCGGATTACGGCTTCGAGCGTGCTTATTCAGATTATCTGGTACCCGCCATCCGCGCCCGATACCAGTAATGAAGGATTATTATGCCTATTTACGAATACGTTTGTCAATCTTGCAAGCAAACCTTTGAAACGATCCGCCCTTTCAGCCAGGCAGATGCGCCAATCAACTGCCCCAACTGCGGGCATTTGGACGCAAAGCGCCAAATTTCGCTGGTTAACGCCGTCAGTTCCGGAAAGAGTCTCACCGGCGGCTCTTCTTCCTGCGGCACCTGCCAATCCGGCAATTGCGGAAGCTGCGGGCACTCATGAAAGCGCAGCAGTCCTTTAAGGGAAAATTCGCGCTCATAACAGGCGGCTCCAGCGGAATTGGGTTTGAGCTGGCAAAACAGCTCCTCCAAGCCGGCGCTTCGGTTGCCCTTTTCGCCCGCAGCCCTGAAAAGCTCGAGGCAGCTAAAGCTGCGCTGACCCCTCTGGTGAAGTCCACCAATCAGCGTATCCACACCACCGCGGTTGATGTGACCCAGGTGGACGCCTTGCGCGATGCGATTGAAACTATGGTCAACACTTTCGGCATCCCGAATTTTCTGTTCAACTGTGCTGGTGTCGCCCTTCCAGGTTATGTGGAAGAGTTAGACCTCGACGTCTTCAAATGGACCATGGATATCGATTACCACGGAACAGTGAACGCTACCAAGCTGCTCTTGCCGCACTTTCTCGCCCGCGGTAGCGGTCATATCATCAACTTTTCTTCTCTGGCAGGTGTACTCGGAGTCTATGGTTACAGCGCGTATTCCTCTGCTAAGTTTGCTGTCCGCGGATTCAGCGATGTCATCCGCGCGGAACTGAAGCCCAAAGGGATCAAGGTCTCTATTGTCTATCCCCCCGACACGGACACGCCCCAGTTGGCTTTCGAAAGCCAGTACAAACCTTTCGTTACGCGTGAACTTGCCAAGTCCGATAAGCCCATTCCCCCTTCGCTCGTAGCCCGGGAAACCCTGAATGCAGTCGAACACGGGCGCTATGCCGTCGTTCCTGGTTTTGACGCCAAACTGACTTACTTTCTGGGAACACGCCTCGGCAACTGGATCTATCCGATCATGGATTTCATGATCGCGGGTATTTTCAAGAAGAAAGACCACTTTGATCAATGAACCGCGTCCGCAGCCGGGCGCTGCCGGCATCCGCTCACTGATCGATCAGTGGCAGCAAGATCCTGACTTTCGCGATAACGTCGCCTACTGGCAGGTCACTTCCGCGCGCGAGCCTGTCAGCGCGCCAATCCCCGCCTGGCTGGACCCGCGCCTGCGCCTTGCATTGGAAAGTCAGGGGATTTCCCAACTCTATTCCCACCAAGCTGAAGCGCTTGAACGCGCGCGCAATGGGCAAAACCTCGTGATCGCCACCGGCACTGCCAGTGGGAAAACGCTTTGCTACAATCTGCCCGCCGTTCAGCAGGCGCTAACCAAGCCAAACGCGCGCGCTCTGTACCTCTTCCCGACCAAAGCCCTAACCCAGGATCAATTCACAAGTCTCAACCAGTTGCTCAAGGCAATTCCATCCCAAAAGCCTTTGACTGCCAACATCTTCGACGGCGACACGCCGCAGCACATGCGTTCTGCTATGCGCAAACAGTCCGTTTTCCTGCTGACAAACCCCGATATGCTCCATCAGGGCATCCTCCCGCACCATGCAATCTGGCAGAATTTCTTTCAAGGTCTAAGTCTGATCGTCATTGACGAAATGCACACGTACCGCGGTATTTTTGGGTCACATTTTGCCAATCTCCTACGCCGTCTCAAGCGTATTGCCGCCTTTTACGGTGCTTTTCCCAAGTTCATCCTCACTTCCGCCACGATCGCCAACCCTGTTGATCTTGCGGAACTCCTGATTGACGACCGCGTCAGCCTGATCGACCAAAACGGGGCTCCCCAGGGCGAAAAACACTTCCTGCTCTACAACCCGCCCCTGATCGATCCGAAACTTGGCATCCGCAAATCCAGTATCCAAACCAGCGTCAATATCGGTCTTTCACTCCTGCGAACGCATCACCAATCGCTGCTTTTTGCCCGCACACGCCGCACAGTTGAAATGCTGCTAACCTACCTGCTCGATAAGCTGCCCCTGTCTATGCGCCCGCAAGTCCGCGGATACCGTAGCGGATACCTCAAACAGGACCGCCGTGAGATCGAGCAGGGCTTCAAGGAAGGCAGCGTTCGTCTCGTGGTCGCTACCTCCGCCCTGGAGCTTGGCATTGACATCGGCGAACTCGAATCGGTCATCCTGGTCGGCTATCCCGGCTCCATCGCGACTACTCTTCAGCGCGCCGGGCGTGCTGGAAGAAAACACCAGGATTCTCTCGCTCTGTTGGTCGCCACCAACGACGCGATGGATCAATACCTCGCCAGGCATCCGGAATACCTCGCAAACTCCCCCGAAAAAGCGCTGGTCGACCCAAACAACCTGCTCGTTCTCTACCAACACCTGCGCTGCGCCACCTTTGAGCTGCCTTTTTCACCTGATGAAGGCTTTGGACCTCTATCCGCGCGGAATCTTTCCGGGCTATTCCAGGCGCTCAACGCTTCCGGCGAAGTGCTCGACCGCAACGATACCCACTACTGGGTCGCGGATGCCTACCCCTCCGCGGAAACCTCTCTGCGGTCATCTACCCCTAACGTTGTGTCGTTGATGGTTGCAGGCGCTGAAAAGCCGGAATTAATCGGGCAAATGGACGCCCACAGCGCCGAGTGGTTGGTTCATCCCCAGGCTGTTTACCTCCACGAAGCGGAAACCTATCTCGTTGAAAACCTCGATCTGCAAAACGGCGTCTGCAATTTGAAACAAGCCAGACCGGATTACTACACCCTCCCCACAATTAAAACCACCATTGATCGCTTTGAGCAAAACACCAGCCAATCCCTTGGCTCTTCGCTGATCGCCGCGGGTTTGCTTTCTCTTTCCATCAAAGTGGAAGGCTTCCGCAAAATCCGCTGGCAGACCAACGAAACGCTCGAACGCCTCCCTCTGGACCTCCCCGCGCGCGGACTGGAAACCCAGGGAGTCTGGTTCGCCATCAGCGAAAAGCTCGTCAGCCGCCTAAAAGACCTTGAACTTTGGAATTCTGATCCCAACGATTACGGTCCGGGATGGGCTTCGCTCAGGCAGAAGATACTCCATCGAGACCAGCAGAAATGCGCGGTCTGTCATCAGAACTTTGCCCAGGCTGACCTGCATGTGCACCATATCCAGCCCTTTAAAACCTTCGCGGATCCCGATCAAGCCAACACCCCCTCCAACTTGGTCACGCTCTGCACCCACTGCCACGCCCTGGTCGAATCGCGCGTTCGGGTCATCTCCGGCATGGCAGGCGCCAAACACGCCCTGCGCAACATCGCGCCCCTGCTGATCATGTGCGATGATGCCGATATCGCCATGCTTTCGGAACCCAAATCGATCCTCAACAACTCCCAGCCTGCCATTCTGGTCTACGATTCCATTCCCGGCGGAGTAGGTCTTTCGGCTCAATTATATGAAGACCACCGTTTTTGGCTCGAACGGGCTGCTGAGATGATCGAAGGCTGCCCCTGCGAAGACGGCTGCCCGGCTTGCGTGGGACCATTTGGTGAAGAAGGCTACGGCAGCAAGCGCGAATCGCTCGCCCTGCTGAAAGGACTGCTGGATGAGTGAGTGGAATGACCTCTCCGAAAAGCTGCGACGTTTGGGCATCCAATTAGGCACGTCCCAGCCACTGCAGCCGAAACCAGCCAAAGCCCAGCCGCTTGAGGCGCTTGTCCCCGGGCGGAACCTGAAAACCATCTATGGCGAGATATTCTCGCTTCAACATTCTTACCCCGAGGACCGCCTCCACGGGCATCTGCCCCTCAAGCCTCTGACCTCCCACGGCTGGCTCGCCCGCTGGGCTAAGGCTCCCGTCACTCCGGACCTCGAATCCCTCGTTTTTCTGGATACCGAAACCACAGGTCTCTCCGGCGGCACTGGTACCATGCCTTTCATGATCGGGGCTGGGCGCTTTATAGCTAACGAATTTGTGGTGGAACAGTTCTTCGTCCGCGATCCCGCTGAAGAACCGGCGCAGTTGGCATCTTTATCTGAATTCGTGGAGGGCGTGGAGGGAATCGTCACCTACAACGGCAAGTCCTTTGACCTGCCCATCCTCAACACGCGCTACATCATGCAGCGCCTCACCAACCCTTTCACCGCAGCCGCACACTTCGACCTGCTCCATTTCACCCGCCACATCTGGAAATCGCGTCTGGGGCAGTGCAACCTTGGCAACATCGAGACCCAGGTGCTCGGATTTCAGCGTGAACAAGCCGACATCCCGGGCTATCTGGTGCCCGACTTTTACCGCGAGTATCTTTTCACCGGTAACGCTGCCCACATGCCGGGCATTTTCTATCACAACGAGATCGACGTGCTCAGCCTCTCCGCGCTTTTTGGCTGGCTGGCAGCCATTCTCGAAGACCCCTCCGACGACCGCCTCACCGACCCGGAAGACCTGCTTTCGGTCGGACGCGTTTTGGAGACGCTCGAACGCGAACGCGCCGCAGAGGAAGTATATGCCTCGCAGCGCCTGGAGTGTCTCTCGGACGAAGAACGCCAAAAAAGCTTGCTGATGCGCGCGCGCCTCCAAAAACGCCGCGGAAATCTGGAAGAAGCCAGTGCGCTTTGGAAGCAAGCGGCGCTTACCGGTTCCATTGAAGCCTTGTTAGAACTGGCTAAATACTACGAACACTACCTCCGTAATTACGAAACCGCCCTAAGCTTCACGAACCAAGCGCTCGCTTTGAATTCGGATCCCTCTCTCACCCCCGCCTTGCTCCACCGCCAATCCCGTCTCGCGTCGAAGCTTGCCAGGCAATCCTCCCACCCAAAACCAAGCAAATCCTGATTAATCAGCATGCCGTTTTATTACTTCTTTACGGGTTTACGATTGCATGTTTACTAATATTTCTGATTACTGGAATTGCCCTTACATCTTAATAAAAGTAACTAAGGAATAAACGTTGCTCCATCATTGAATGTCCCCTGACTATTCTTGAAGATTTAAGCAGTCAGTTAATCTTCCTTTTTTGAATCGGTCTTTAAATAAACCTATAACATGTGGGGTTACCATACATCTTGGAGTATGAATAAGAAGAAAATAGCAGGAAATGCCTCTCAGCCTGCAGCTTTCTCGTTGGAGGTGAAAGTTGTTGGCAGTGGTTTGATGTTCAAAGACCCGAAAAAAGTGGAATATCTCTGCGGTGAGGAAGCTACACTAACAGCAAACGCTGCACCTGGCTGGATTTTGCTGGCTGGAGCGGGATGTTTCGGATACTTTCAATCCCACGCTGTGGTTGTAAGAAAAGAATCTGTGTTTAGTCGCTGACCGAAAACTCGAAGATGGTCTCGTGCTGGTAGGTTTGCCCTGGGCACAGGATCGGGCTGGTGAAATCAGGCCGATTGACAGCGTCAGGTGGAAACTGGGTCTCCAGGCAGAGTCCGCCATATTTTGGATAAGGGCTTCCTGATCTGCCCGGAATGGTGGTATTGATCGCGCCACCGGCATAGAATTGCACACCTGGCATATCCGTCCAGACGGTCATTTGTCGACCGCTGATCGGTTCGGAGAGGACGGCCGCCTTGGAAAAGCTCATTGGATGGTTCAATACCCAGTTGTGGTCGAAGCCGTTTCCGCGTTTTAGCTGCAGGTCTTCCTGGAAGATGGATGGAGCGATTGATTTGGGCTCTCTGAAGTCGAAAGGCGTCTCCTCGACAGGCTGATGTTGAAGCGGTATGAGGTTGTCATTAACGGCAGTGAAGTGATCCGCGTCGATCCAAAGGGTGTGATGCAGAATGTCCGCACAAGCTTGCCCGCCAAGGTTGAAGTAAGCGTGGTTGGTAAGGCTGAGAGGTGTATTGGCGGTGGTTTGGGCACGGTATTGGATTGACAGCCGGTTGAGATCATCGAGAGAGTAGCGAACCCAAACTGCCACTTCGCCGGGGTAGCCTTGATCGCCCTCGGGGCTATGCAGGGAGAGGTTCAGGCTGGCGGAATCTTCTGCGGTCGAGGTTTCCACTTGCCAAAGGCGCAGGTGGAAACCGTCAGGACCCGAATGAAGGTTGTTTTGACCATCATTTTTTGTGAGGTTGTATCGCTTATCGTCAAGCCAAAAACTGGCATCGGCGATGCGGTTGGCAACTCTTCCGATCAAACCGCCAAAATACATAGGGTTGGTCAGGTATTGTGTGGGATCGTGATAGGCAAGGACGACGTCTTCAAGTTGTCCGGCGCGGTCAGGCGTTCGCAGGCTGACAATGGTGCCGCCAAGGTCGAGGATCCCGACAGTAATCTGGCTGGAGTTGGTGAGAGTGTAGAGCGTGATTTCACACCCGTCTGTGGTCTGAAGGAAGGTTGATTTTTGTATTCGGTCCATGTTGTGTATTTTAAACCAATTTTGCTGGCTTTTTGATGGGTAAAAAAGATAAAAATTGGAACCGATTCGTTTAGTGGATTTCTCTTGTGCGGCCTCCTTTCCAAAGAATTGTTTTGTCCGGAAACCAACCTTCCCATTGAAACGAATAACCATGGCGTTATCCGTACAGCAACCTCTATTAAGCCTATCTTCATGGTATACTTAATTACTTAGCTTTTCAACCATGTTTAAGGAGATTTTCTATGTCAGGACATTCTCATTGGTCCACGATCAAACGCAAAAAGGGTGCGGCAGACGCTAAAAAGGGCGCCGTGTTCACCCGCCTCGCCCGCGAAATCGCCCTTGCCGCGCGTAATGGCGGCGGCGATCCTTCCATGAACGTTTCTCTGGAGCTCGCAATCGACCGCGCGAGAGCCAGCAATATGCCCAAAGACAGCATCGAACGGGCTATAAAACGCGGCACGGGTGAGGTCAAAGACGGCGCTGAATTACTTGAAATCACCTACGAGGGCTACCTCGGCAAAGGCGCGTCCTGCATCATTGAGTGCGTTACCGAAAACCGCAACCGCACCGTCGCGGATCTGCGCCACATCCTTTCCAGAGGCGGAGGCGACCTGGCAAGCAACGGATCTGTCAGTTGGCAGTTCGACCGCAAGGCGGTTTACAGCGTTGTGTCTGACGGAAAGAATTTCGATAAAGCCTTCGAAGCCGCTCTCGAAGCCGGCGCGGATGATGTGACTGAGGAAGATGGCTATATCGAAATCATCGGTCCTGCCGAAACCTTCAAAGCCATCCACGACAGCCTGGCAAAAGCCGGTCTGAAAACCGAAGATGCCGGTCTGCGCCTTATCCCTCAGCAGGAAGTAGAGCTTGATCCCGAGCAGACGCTTGCCGTCCTCCGCATAATTTCAGCCCTCGAGGACAGCGACGACGTCCAGAACGTCTATTCCAACCTGAAGTACACGGATGAGGATCTCGAAAAACTGGAGGAAGATTAGGCTTTAATGCTGATTTTGGGTATTGATCCAGGGCTGACCCGTACGGGTTTCGGTCTCATCCGCCTCAATCAGCACAATGAATCTGAATTGGTTCACTACGAAGTCATCGATTCAACGGCTGTGAGCTCAAACTCCAGCCGTTTGATTTTTCTTTATGAAAAGCTATCCGCCCTGATAGACACTTACAAACCAGACGAAACCGCCATGGAGAAGCTCTTCTTCCAGCGCAATATCACCACCGCGATGATGGTCAGCGAAGCCCGCGGCGTGGCAGCCCTCTGCCTCGCCCAGCACGGGCTGCCAATCGCGGAATACACGCCAAATGAGGTGAAACAAACCGTTTCCGGCAGCGGTCGCGCGGACAAGCTACAAATGCAAAACATGGTTCAACTGCTTTTGAGCTTGGACGCAGTCCCCCAGCCGGATGACGCCGCAGACGCCCTCGCCGTTGCTCTCTGCCATGCCAGCCACCTGAACCTGCGCCGTCTAATGGAGTGAGGCGATGATCACCAGCTCAGCCAACCCTCATATCAAGGATCTGCGCAAACTTGAGCAGACAAAGGAACGCCGCGCCAGCGGCAACTTCCTCGCCGAAGGGCTCAAGGCGGTTGGTCAGGCTTTCGATTCGGGCGCGCACGTACATGAACTGTTGGTCGCTCCAGAGATTTTGATCAGCGATTACGGACGCTCGCTTGTAGAGCGTGCCCGCGAAAAACAAATCCCTGTCCTTGAGTTAAGCCCCTCAGTCTTCGCGACCTTCGCGCGCAAGGAAAAACCCCAGGGCATCGCTGCCCTCGTCGCCCAAAACTGGTCGGACTTTCAAACAGATAACGCTGAAAAAGGTTCATTTTGGGTCGCCATCGAATCCATTCAGAATCCGGGCAACCTCGGCACCATCCTGCGCACTTGCGACGCGGTCGGCGCCAACGGTTTGATCCTTTTGGACGAATCCACCGACCCCTATGACCCTGCCGCGGTTAAAGCTTCGATGGGTTCGATTTTTACCGTTCCGCACTTCCGTGCGGATTACGATGGTTTTAAGGCATTTTTGGCGCGTAATCCGCATCTGGTTTCGCTCGGCAGTTCCGACAAAGCCACCAATTCCGCCTTCGATTTCGACTACCCAGCTTCTGTGCTCCTGCTTCTGGGCAGCGAACGCCAGGGGCTTTCGGAGCCCTACGTTTCCCTCTGCGCAGACATGCTGCGCATACCGATGGAAGGCGCCTGCGACTCGCTCAACATTTCCGTTGCCGCCGGCGTCCTGCTCTATCAGATCCACCAACACCGCCACTCCCAACGGAGGATTTCATGATCGCTTCTATTTCCGGCAAGGTCATCCAACTGACAAAAGAGGCCGTCGTCATCGACATCAACGGTCTCGGAATCGAGATTTTTATCCCCAAGCCGATGCTCGCGGAAATCGAGACCGGAGACCTGCTTCATCTCTACACCTACATGCTCGTCCGGGAAGATAACATCTCGCTCTATGGTTTTTCAAGCCTCGAGGAAAAGGATTTCTTCCTTCAGTTCCTGTCTGTGGGTGGGATCGGTCCAAAATTATCCCTGTCCATCCTTTCGAGCCTGTCGATCGATAATATCCGTTCAGCGATTCTGAGCGAAAAACCTGACTATTTCAGCCGGGTGCCAGGCATCGGTAAGAAAACTGCACAAAAAATTATCATTCAGATGCAGGGCAAATTGCCCGAAAGCGAAGGCTTGGCAATCCGCGCGATCACCGATAGTGATGACGCGGTCGTGGACGCCCTGATCTCGTTGGGTTACAGCGTGGTAGAGGCGCAAACAGCCTTACAATCCATCCCCAAAGACACGCCAGATGATGTTGAAACCAAATTACGCGTCGCCTTGCAGTATTTTGACCATTTTTAATTTTCTCCTTGTATGATGGTCAGAGATGGTAGAATAGGCATTTGAATACTACAGAAAAATGGAACAGATATGGGGCTCTCTCGTGAATTAGGAATAGACCTCGGTACATTCAATACGCAGATTGCGGAAGGAAATCAGATTCTTCAGCAGGAACCGACTGTCGTGGCAATCATTGTCGATGAAATGAAACTCGTCGAATTAGGCACCACCGCCCTCAGTATGATGGGTCGTGTACCCGAATCGATTGAGGTCATCCGACCGCTCCGCTTTGGTGTAATCGCAGAATACGAACTCACGGAAATATATTTGCGGGAACTCATCAAAAAGGTCACGGGACCAACCCTGTTTTTTAAACCCCGCCTGCTTATCTCCGCGCCCTACGGCGTGACCAGTGTGGAAAGACGCGCGGTTGTCGAAGCTGGCTTGGGCGCCGGCGGACGTGAGGTGAACATCATCCCCCAACCTCTGGCAGCAGCTCTCGGCGTGGACCTTCCCATTGGCACCCCGACCGGCAACATGATTATTTGCCTCGGCGCGGGCACCTCTCAGGCGGCTGTCATCTCCATGTCCAGTATCGTCAGCGCTGAAACCATCCGCGTCGCCGGATTGAAATTGGACGAAGCCATTATCAATTATGTCCGCAAGAAATATGGCTTAATCATCGGTCAGCCAACCGCTGAACAGTTAAAACTCAATATCGGAGCAGCTTCCCCAGTCCAGGAAGAAAAAACGATGGAAATCCAGGCTCAGGATCAGGTGTCCGGCTTGCCTAAACCTGCCAGCCTCACGACCAACGAGATCGTCGAAGCCCTGCAGCCTCCTCTCGAAGAGATCGTCGCTTCGATTCGCCGCGTGCTCGAAAAAACCCCGCCGGAATTGATCTCGGACATCATCGACCGCGGGGTGGCGCTTTGCGGCGGCACTTCCCTGCTCAAAGGATTGGATAAATACCTGACAGTCGCTCTCGGCATCCCTGCTTATGTGGTGGAAAATCCGGTCACCTGCACGGTTGAAGGCGCCGCAAAAGGCTTCTCCATCCTCGAGGTTCTCCTGCGCAGCCAGGGGAGATGATCCCATGCTTACAAATAAAAAGTAATCGTCTGCAGGCTCAAAACCGGGTCAATGTTGGCGAGTCTGATCCCTTTGGGCACCTTCAGCGTTGTTGGAGTGTAGTTCATGATCGCTTTCACTCCGCACGCAATCATCTGATCCGCAATTTCCTGGGCGCTGGCTGCTGGAACGGTCAGGATGGCTATTGGAATTTCCCGATGGCAAATTTGTTTTTGCATCTCTTTCACGTCCAACACTTTGATCCCCGCAATGCTTTTCCCGATGATTTCCGGGTCATTATCAAACGCCATCACAATCTCAAAGCCCGTGCTTGAAAAACCATGATAGCTCATCAGCGCCTGACCGAGGCGACCAACCCCTACGAGCGCAACTTCCCATATACGGTCCAAATTCAATACGCTGCGCAGGGATTCCAGCAATTTGATGACGTTGTAACCCGTTCCCTGCTTGCCGAAACCACCGAAAAATGAGATATCCTTGCGGAATTGCGCTGAAGTGATCCCCAGGTGATCCGCCATCTCCTGCGATGACACACTCTCTCGGCCTTCCCGCAATAATTGATTCAACTTTTGCGTATACAGCGGCAGCCTGGCGACTACAACTTCTGGAATTGTTAATCTTTTCATAAACTCTTATCACAAAAATAGTATAAAATTTCAGTGTTCGCCTTTGATGTTATCATCAAAGAACGCCACATATTATATAGGGTTTTGACCATTGTATAATGGTATGCTGTAAACAAAACAGATTATGAAGGAGTTCCCATGAAAGCTGGCAGCGTAATTTCGTATATTCTCGCAGCAATTTTCATCATATTTTCTTTCCTGCTCCTGCTGGGTTCAGGTGGTCAGGGGGGATCCCCGACATGGATCGTCTATGGGATCATCGGGCTCATTCTGGGTTTCGTGTTGATTTTTGCCGGCGTGCGTCTCTCAGCCGCGGCTAAACAGACCGTTCAAAACGTCACGCTGAATGTGGACCTGCCCGGCAATGTGAAGATGGATACCATCAAATGCGAATCCTGCGGCGCTCCCCTTGCCGCGGAAGATATGAAACTTGTCAATGGCGCGGTCACCGTGCAGTGCCATAGTTGCGGCACGTCCTATCAGATCACAGAAGAACCGAAATGGTAAGCTTATGAAAAAAATAAAGCGCATTCTCATTTTTCTCAGCCTGGTCCTGCTGCTCATTCCGATGGGCGCGGTTCAGGCGCAGGATTACCGTTTTTCGCTGAATATCTACGAAGTAGAAACCTATCTCGAAGCGGACGGTACACTGACCTTGTATTACTACATGGAATTCCAAAACGACCCGGGGGGGCATGCGATCGACTACGTGGATCTCGGTCTGCCTACAACCCAATATAAGCTCTCCAACATCACTGCTGAAATCAACGGCAACAAGATGCCCGAAGTCAACGATTCGGCATATGTTCAGGGCGCCGAGCTCGCCCTCGGGAAATATGCCATCAAACCGGGTGAGACGGGTGTCGTCACCGCTTGGGTCTACGGCGTCGAAGGCGTTTTGAGCGAATATGATCGTGAAGACCGCACAGATTATGCCAACTTCCTTTTCACTCCCAACTTTTTCGGTGCGCAATACGACCGTTCCAAAAACACGCAATACCGCATGACCATCATCCTCCCTCCCGCCGTTGGCGCGGATGAGGGCGTTTGGTATCAACCGAAGACTTGGCCCGGTAGCAGTGAACCCGAAGCAACCCTGACTACCGACGGACGGGTCAATTACTCCTGGTACACGACCAACGCGGATGTACATTCGCAATACACCTTCGGCGCAGCGTTTCCTGCCTCAGCAATTCCGTCAGATGCACTGGTGAGTAAACCTCCCGTCCAGGAAGGTGGAGACTCTTCAGGTTTCAGCGGCTTTCCATTCGCCAGCATCTTGAGAACCCTGAAATGCGGTGTGATACCGATTCTTTTCGCTGCCATCGCCATCATCACTACCATCAAGGGACAGAAGCGTGCTGAAAAGCGGAAATTGCAGTACCTGCCGCCCCGCATTTCTGTTGAAGGCAAGGGCATCAAGCGCGGTCTGACTGCGGTCGAAGCCGGCATCCTGCTCGAGGAACCCCTCGATAAGATTCTGACCATGATCCTCTTTGGATTGCTCAAAAAAGAGCAGATCACTGTGCTCAACCGCGATCCTCTCAAGATCGAAGTCACCGATACCCCCGCGAAAGCGCTCTACCCCTATGAGGAAGCATTTCTGGAAGTTTTCAAGAACTTAAATATCGAAAAACGACGCTCCGGAATCAAATCGCTGATGGTTGACCTTGTGAAGTCCGTTGCAGATAAAATGAAAGGCTTCAGCGCACGGGAAACCAAAGAATACTACCAGGATATCATTCGCCGTGCCTGGCAGGCGGTTGAGAACGCGCAAACTCCCGAAATAAAGAGCGCTCAGTACGATCACACCCTCGAATGGACCATGCTCGATAGCGAATTCAACGACCGCACCCAGCGCACCTTCACCGGGCATCCAGTCTTTGTGCCGCATTGGTGGCCGCGCTATGATCCGGGCTATCGCCCGGTTATGAGCAGCAGCGGAAGCGGCATGCCAAAGCCTTCAGTCAGCGGCAGCGGTTCAGGTGGAAGCCGACCTTCCATGAGCCTTCCCAGTCTGCCAGGTGCAGATTTTGCCGCCTCCATGGTAGCCGGCGCTTCTAACATGGCAGCCAGCGTGATTGGAAATGTCACCAACTTTACCTCCTCGGTCACCAACCGCACAAACCCCATTCCCGTCTCAACCACCCACAGCGGCGGCGGGGGTTTCAGAGGCAGCGGCGGAGGGCATTCTTGCGCCTGTGCCTGCGCTTGTGCAGGCTGCGCCTGCGCCTGCGCCGGCGGCGGACGCTAACCGTCTGGACTGCGAGACCAATTTATGATTAGACCGCTCACTGAAGGGATCTACCAATACGACTTTGCCGATAGCGTTTCAAAATCGCGCGTGCACTTGCGGGTGGACCCTGACCTGAGCGGTCTGCTAGTAGTAAACGCTTCGCGCATTGTCCACCTCAATCCATCCGCGCTCTATATGGCTTTTCTCACCCTCGAGAAAGTGCCGGAGAAGGAGGCTCTCAGAGCGCTCAAAGATCGCTTCAGTGCTCCTATGCGGCAATTAAAACAGGGTTATCTCGAAACGCGCGCCCGGGTTGAGGCTTTGATTGACGAAAGCTCCGGCTTGTGTCCGATATGCGATCTCGGGCTCGAAATGGATCTGCCTTTCACCCGGGAACTTAGCGCGCCTTACCGCATGGACCTTGCCCTCACCTACCGCTGCAACAACGACTGCGCTCACTGCTACAACGCCCGCTCCCGATCTTATCCTGAGCTCCCCACCGAGAGCTGGAAATCTATCATCGATAAAGTCTGGAGTCTCAAAATCCCCCACGTCGTTTTTACTGGCGGCGAGCCGACGCTGCGCAGTGATTTGCCGGAGCTGGTCGCTTACGCGGAGCAGACTGGGCTCGTGGCAGGTCTCAACACCAACGGTCGCAAGCTTTCTGACCCGGTTTTTACAGCTTCGCTCGTTGAAGCGGGACTCGACCATGTGCAAATTACGCTCGAGTCCAACCGTCCCGAAATACACGACCAGATGGTCCACAGCCAAGGCGCCTGGGAACAGACTGTCCAGGGAATCCGCAACGCGGTAAACAGCAAGCTCTATATGATGACCAATACCACGCTGCTTGAGAACAACGAAGCCTATCTGCTCGAATTGCTCAGCTTCCTGCGTGATCTTGGCGTTCCGACCATTGGATTGAACGCCCTAATCTATTCCGGTCGCGGCAGTACAGTCAATACCGGTCTCAACGAAAAGGACTTGCCCGGGCTGCTTAAAATTGCCGCGGAATTCACCCAAGAGAGCGGTCAGCGTCTAATATGGTATACCCCAACCCAATACTGCCATTTTGACCCTCTGCAGCTCGACCTCGGCATCAAAGGCTGCACCGCGGCTTACTACAATATGTGCATCGAACCCGATGGGCAGGTTATCCCCTGCCAGTCTTACTACGAAGCTCTTGGCGATTTCCTTAGCTCCCCCTGGAACGCCATCTGGGAGCATCCGCTCGCGCTTTCGCTGCGTCACCGCAAGGACGTCCCGCCAGCCTGCATTACCTGCGACTTTTTCGCGGAATGCGGTGGCGGCTGCCCGCTCGCCCGTGACCGCCAAAATCCTAAACCAATTTATCGTGACCTTATCTTGAGAAGGAGCTGACATGACCGCCAAAAAAAATATGCTAAGCGGAAAGCCTATTCAATATCCAAGCTTGACCCCCGGACTTTATACCTATCACACCTCCGCTGAGTCTGAAAACCAGTTCCGGTTGCACCTGCGGGTTGAACCGGATGGTGAAGGCATCTTAGTTGTCAATGCCGCTACCGTGCTGCATCTGAACCGATCCGCTACTGAATTCGCGTACTACCTTATTCAGGGCAAAGACAACGTTCAAATCGTTGATGAAATGTCAAAACGCTACGAAGCATCACGCGAGGTTCTTATGCGGGATGTGCAGTTGTTTATCGATCAGATCCTTTATCTCAGCCGTCAAAATGATCTCTCGCCCGTCGCGACGATCGGTTTTGAGCCACATACCTTCAATAAAAACCTCAGCGCGCCGCTGCGCTTGGACTGCTGTCTCACACACCGCGTCTTTTCCACCAAAGACGATGCCGAATTGGCTGCCGGCGAACTCTCCACCAATGACTGGAAAGCGATCTTAACCAAGCTCCACAAAGCGGGTATTCCACATGTCGTCTTCTTCGGCGGAGAGCCAACCCTGCGCGAGGATTTGACCGAACTCTTGGCGTACACCGAGGAGCTCGGTCTTGTCAGCGGATTGGTCTCCTCAGATCCCTCCCTCAAGAATTCTGCGGTTTTGCTGCCCCTGATTGAGGCGGGCTTGGACCATCTCACCTTCAGCCTGGATACTTCTCAGCCTGAAGCGTTGGAAGGGTTATCGAACATCCTCGACCAGGACTTGTTCACTTGCCTTCGCCTGCCAGTCCGCGATGAAAACGTTGATCTTGCGCTCCTGCGGGAGCTTCGCCAACTTGGCGCGAATGCCTTCAACCTTTTGGCGGGTGGCGCTGACTCTTATTTCC
>Ga0255343_1002775_pt1 | contig 19701 bp, 11 predicted proteins | sample wastewater_treat_4_FD_192413 | JGI IMG/M metagenome (GOLD analysis project Ga0255343, IMG submission 192413) | Wastewater microbial communities from Lulu Island WWTP, Vancouver, Canada - plant16 | ecosystem: Engineered > WWTP > Wastewater > Unclassified | place: Canada: Vancouver, British... | reverse complement strand
AGCTTGAATACCTGGAATCAGGTTTCGAGGTTTCCAAGATTTTGGCACAGGCTGGATTCCCGATGGATAAACCTGCTTTCGCCATTACTTGGGGACAAATTGCCGAGGAGATCGCTCACACCCTGGCCGATTATGGTCTTCCTCCAGATCGGTTGCGTGAGTCCCGCGCCGGACAAGGAAGGGATTCAAAAAACGGCGCGGGAGTAGAAGACTTTTTGATTAACCTGGCGCAAGGAGTCCAGAAAGTTCTTCAGAATGATGATGTTCTTTTCTGGCGCAGTTCTATCCGGACATTTACAACGGATCACCCGACTGTCACAGCCTTCACAACATCGAATTTAGACAATGATGACGAAGGTCCTCTCACGGAGCAATACGAAAACGCAATCCGCCTGGGGGATGATGAGGCTTACTGGCCTGACGGTGGTGCTTCTGCAGATTTGTTTGACGAATTCTAATCACAATGAGACACGCAGGGAATTTTAACTCCCTGCGTGTCCTGAGCAACGCAATTTTTACGACTTACCTTAGTGGGTTGTGCGCCAGGAACTCACGTAGTTATTTAGTGCGTAGAAACTTGAGCAATTTGGACCACATGAGTAAGAGGGTCCACTGTAATTGGCGAAGTCATAAACGTAGATTAGGTTGCAATCGGAAAACACTTTTCCCGAAGCGAATTTATTGTCAAGGTCGCCTGGGAGAGTTGTCTTCCCATAGCTAATCGAATCGGAGCAGGCAGAAGGTCCGTAATACTCGATGAGGAGTGATCCATAGTTGGTGTTGTCGTAGAATTTGGCGATCAAAAAGCTAGAATCGAGAGAAATGCCTTCAATTGAGCTAATTGCGCCAGTGGAACAAACCATTTTTGATTCTTTAGATGTCTCCTCTCCAGGCTGAAGTGGTTTAAGATAGCTGACACAACGATATATACTCTCCTGACTCGGGCCTCGAACGGTCTCACTCTTTTCAGTTGGTACATACGGTTTTACTTCCCATCCCTCATCTCCCGGGTGGATCGGAGTAAGGTTTTCTTCCACTACACCGACATCCTGATTTGCAGTAGCAGATACCCCGCTTAAGCCGACAGCAAGAATTGCTCCTGCCAGGATCAAAACTCCAAAAATGTACAGTACTTTTCGCATCATTTTATGCCTCCATTTCTGAAAGGTGGTTCTTGGTATTTCACCAACTTTAGAGTAGCATAAAGGATGTTAACTCTCTGTTAAGTCAGAATCAGAAAAGGAAGATGTTGTTGATGGTAACCCAATCGTAAAAATACTTCCTTCGCCTAAGGTACTTGTCACATTTATGTACCCACCATGTAATTTAATAATATGTTCACAGATTGCCAAACCCAAACCTGCGCCACCTCGATTGCGCGTTCTTGATTTTTCAACTCGATAAAACCGATCAAATATTTTTGTTAGTTCATCAGAGGGAATACCTTCACCCGTATCTCTAATTTGCACGGTTAGCTCATTATCTACATCGAATGCAGTAATATCCACAGAACCACCTGAGCGATTGTAGCGAATTCCATTATCTATCAGGTTGCCAAAGGCAAGTCGCAAGAGCCTTTCATCTGCCAGTACAACAGCTTCCTCTTGCACTTTCATATTGACAATGACATGATTTTCATTGGCAAAGGGCATCAGATTCTGAACCACCTCGGTCAGCAATGCGCCCATGTTCACAGGAGCTTTATGAACTTCAAGCTCACCACGTGCAAGGAGTAGTAAATCATTTGACAATCTTTCCAGGCGGTCCACGGTTCGGATGAGCGTTACGCTCATCTCTTTATAATCGGGAAGGGTGGCGTTAGGATCTTGCTGAATTACCTCCAAATTGGTACGCATGGTTGCTAGCGGTGTACGCATTTCATGAGATGCATCTGCAACAAATCTGCCTTGCATTTCAAATGCCTGTTCCAAACGTTCAAGCGCGTGATTAAAAGCCTCAGCCAGGTCTTTAACTTGATCAGGTGGGCCATCGAGTGGCACACGTTGGTTTAAGGTTTCTACCTGGATATCTTTTACCATCTGACTAAGACGGTTTACAGGTGACAAGGCTTTTTGCGTAATCCACCGTGCGCCTAAAATACCGATTATCGCTGTGACTCCTGCCATCAAAAGGGATATCGACTGAACCTGGCGCAGGACTACATCTTGAAGAAGAACCCCTTCTGTGGAATCAGTCACCTCAAAAGGCGTAGGCAGAATATCTATTTTGCTATCAGTCGATTCAACTGTTGGCGGTAATTGAGTAGGAGAAAGCATTTCCTCTTGTATTGTTTGCGGAATGTTTATTCTTGCAACGATACTAATTAATGCCGCTTGTGAAAAGCCCAGGAGGATTAAGAGGCCAGCCACCAAGAGCATGAGCCGGCGACTTAGGGTAAAGAAATTCCTAATTTTATTCCACTGCAATTGTAAGATTTTCATGCTAGGTTCGTCTCCGAGGCAATCAGCCGATACCCTTGTCCAATAATTGTCTCAATATATCGAGTGGAATCAGATTTATCACCTAGTTTTCGGCGGAGTGAATGAATATGGACTCGAACACTACCCGAAAATGGATCGATTTCGTCTTCTCCCCAGATGTGTTCCATGAGTTGTTCGCTGGTGATGATCTCACCTTTGTGTCGCGCTAAATATTCCAGGATGGAAAACTCTTTTGCCGTTAAGTCCAGGCGTCGTTTTCCTTTCCATGCGATTCTCTCAGCGGGATCGATCTGTAGATCACCAACATGCAAAATAGGTTCACGAACTCGTAGATCACGCCTAAGTAATGCTCGGATCCTGGCAGTCAATTCTTCAAAATGGAATGGCTTGACCAAATAATCATCAGCCCCTATATCCAGACCAATCACCCGATCACGAATCTGGTCACGTGCGGTAAGGATAAGAATGAGCAAATCCAGTCGTTGGCGACGTAAAAGACGGCAGACCTCAAGGCCATCCATCAATGGGAGATTCAGATCAAGAATCACAAGATCATAAGGATTGACAGCTCCTAACTCCCAACCTTCTTTTCCATCCTTAGCGACATCAACTGCATATCCCTGGTTCTTCAATCCACGCGATAATGCATTTGCAAAATCAACTTCATCTTCGATAATTAATATTCTCATGGAGGTATTAAACCTGAGCGATCATTAGCTTGATTTGGAAAAAACAGGATCATATAAGTTCTACTTCTCATTTTATAATATTTATTCTTCATAATATCACTCCAGATATTAATTATCTGTTAAGCGTCTGTAATCCCCATACAAAAGCTCAATTTTATATCGGCATCATCTCAGTTGTGATTAAAAGGTTGGATTTCAAATCCGCCTTTGGTTTTATGAAACTTCATATTAATGAAGGTTCATTAACGTTGGCTTTTTTTCTATCAACGTTGGCTTTCTTTACCCGGAGTCTACAAGTTAGAAGTTTTTCATACAAAGGAGGAAAGATTGGAGGTTCTACGCGAAATACAAAAAGACGGGATTTTCGAACTGGCACGAACAGAAATTGCCCTAATAGATGAATGCTCCAAAAAGCCATTGGAAGATTTCATCCTGGGCAAGTTTGATCAAGAGTATCTGGGTGACAATCCGCCTGAATCGGACCGGTACGTCCCTGAAGGGGATTGGGTTGATTGGTTTCCTCCATCACCACGCATGACAGAAGAGGAACTGGAAAAGCTCACAGATTGGGTTGAGATCGAAGCTGAAAAGCATGATCTTGAACCGGACCCGGATACTTATCCATTCGATGACTATTTTGAAACAAAGGAGATATATGGAAAAACAAGTGATCCAACTCAATATCCCTGTTCCGCCTGCGCCACTTCTAGAGCAGACAGTGGGTTACCGAAATTATCGGAATGCCCATTATCTTGCCCTCTGGTGGGAGCCTTGCGGTGATGAGGTCATGGTATCGGCTGGCCTGGTGACCTTCACAGGCTTGTGGCCGGGTTACCTCGCTTATGTGCAACATGAATCAGTTCATCCTCACCTGACGGAGTTCAACCTGGGTTCTTCTGAACACCCTGCGGATTATCACTTGATCATCGATCTTGTTGAGAGGCAGGCTTTCGTTGCGCCATGCAAAGTAGCAGATCACTTTCAAGCAACCCAATGGAAACAAGGAGAAAAACAGGAAAAACATTTCACCCTTTCGTCAGAAGAAATGGAGAAATGGGTCGAGGAATTGGAGCAACAGCTATTGCACTTCCCCAGCATGGATGAACTCATGTTGCAAATTGCTGAGGACGAGAAGCGTGTTGCAGCACTTGAGCATTGGTTAGATGGTCAAACCCCTAATCCGTAAAACACCACAACAAGGAGATACAGAATGACATGCAAAGTGATGGTTCAAAAGAATACTTTTTCTGAAAGTCTGGCAATTGTTGGGCGAGCGGTAGGTTCTCACTCGCATCTACCGATCTTATCGAACATTTTGCTCAATAAAGATGAGGATCAGCTTCGCCTCTCGGCTACCGACTTGACCGTGGGCGTCACGGTTTGGATGGATGCTAATTTGGACGGCGACCTGGGTTTGACCTTACCCGCCAAAACACTGACTGATGTGATCAATAGCTTAACAGACCCTGAGGTTGTTTTTTCGGTAAATGGGAAACCGGAAGCATCATTGATGTGCGGAACCTATAAAGGGATCGTCAAGGGGATTGATGCATCCGAGTTCCCAACCATCCCGGAGTACCCTATCACCAATGGGATTTCAATGGACGCAAGTATGTTCAAAGAGATGATCCAAAAGGTCGCGTTCGCAGCTTCCATGGATGATACCCGACCTGTTCTGACTGGAGTCTTGATGAGTATGGATGGAAAGACTGTATCCATGGTCGGAACGGATGGATTCCGTCTCGCTATCTGTAAAGCGATCCTTCCAGAACCATTCGCCAAGCAGCAGTTGATCATACCGGCGTCCGCACTGAAAGAGGTAGTGCGAATCCTGAATGCGACTAAAACGTCCAAGATCACTTTTGTTTTACCTCCGAATGGTAGCCAGGTGGTATTCCGTTGTGAAAATGTGCAGATTGTCTCACAATTGATCGATGGGAAATTTCCGGATTACCAGGCAATTCTCCCTAAAGGTCATAAGACCAGAGCAGTCCTCGACGCGGGTGACCTGCTCAAAGCCTGCAAACAGGCCAGCATCATTGCTCGCGAAGGGAGCAATGTGGTACGTTTTCATTTTCAACCCGGAGCTGATCAAACAGGCAAAGTCAAACTGTTGGCCGAATCCGATGAGACCGGCGCCAGTGAGATAGAACTTGAAGCCACGGTTGAAGGACAGGAATTGGAGATCGCATTCAATGTAAAATTCTTGCAAGATGGGTTGGAAGCCATCACTACCAAAAATGTGACCATTGATGCGAATGCCCACAACACACCGGCGGTCCTCCATTCGACAGGAGATGAGGAGAATTTATACGTTTTAATGCCCATGCATATTGATGGAAGGTAAGAAATTGGAGGGAGTTACTGCTCCCTCCATGATATGAATACATCAGGAAAAGTCACCTTGATATTTAAACCTGATCACAAATCATGAACTGCTGACTGGATTCTTCACACAATAACACTATCGGCGAGTCACCATTATTCCAGTAGATAAATGGTTGCTCTAGCTTTTATTCTTTTGTGTCCACATTATAAAAACCAATACTATCACAATCGCCAGGATGATCAGACACCCATAATTTTGAAAACCCTGGCTTTGGCTATCAGTTTCAGGTGCAACCGAACTGTTGAGTTCGTAGGCACCTCGGTCCACCACCGCATGACCTGTGTTCTTAGCATCCCAGAGGCGAACATTTTTGTCCAGATCCAAAGTACCGACATTCGCCGAAGATGGATCACCCGAATCAATGCCGGGAGAGTTTGACTCCAAATGGTAATTCCCTGAGGCAGGGTTGATAAACATAGGGTCTCTATAGAAATTCCCATTGCTATTGAAGCGCCCATCATTCAAAATACAATCAATCACACTGGTCGGCACCAGAGAGCCTTGGATTGCATCCCTACCACCGTTATTCCACAGGATGGTATTAGCCACATTTACCCCAGTGACGGTATTGCTGGGGTCCAGAGAGTTGATATTAATCCCACCAGCCCAACCACTGTCAATCCCATTTAAGATCAGGGTCATATTAGTGATAGTGATATTTCTAATGGCATTATCATGGCTGCGACTGTCATCTCCATGTAATAAGACACCAGCGCCATTACAATTGGTTATTAATGTGTTGCGAATTACGACATTCTCAAGCAGATTATTTCGGGCTCCACCGGTGCCAGCGTACAAAGAAACTCCATTATCACAGTTAGAGATTTTATTGCGATCAATCAATACCTCTGAAATGACATTATCATGAACATCGGCGCCTGTTGCTCCGCTGAATTGAATGCCGCCACCATTCAGTAGGTTATCAGTGATGATCACATTCGTTAACATGTTTCTTGCGGCGTTTGCGTTATTCCCCACACTAAGAAGTTCCATAGTTACCGGTGTGCCGTCAATCTGGTTTTCAGTGATTGTGATGTAACTTACGTTGTTATCGTTGCTATCTGGTGCATTGGCAGTGGAAATCAGGATGGGGGGATTTGCATGGTCATGTATGTGGTTGCCGCTAATCAGGATATCCTTGATTCTGTTGCGAGAAATATTTGAACCTACCGCCGAGGCAGTGATATAAATATCTGCCGACCAACCCGCGGCTGCCATTGTATTGGAAATGATGGAAACGTTCGATATTTCATTGTCGCTTTCCGCTTCAGTAAAACCGCCGGTGATTTTTATCCCAAAATGATTGTCTTGAAACGTATTTTCGATAATCTCGATATTACGAATCACGGCATGATTTTGGTGATGTACGATATCTACTGCTCCAGAGTCACAATTGGTAAAGATGTTGTGACGCAGTGATATGTCCTCCACAAGGTGTACATCTTGCTGGAGGGTAGTACTGATTTCAATTTCAGGTGCACCGAAATTACGAAAATGAACACCCTCAACAACCACATGAGACGCACCTTGAATTTGAAGAGCCTGAAAATCTTTACCACCGCCTTCGACGGTGATATCTGGAACACCGTCACCATCTATGTCGCCATTTAGGGTCAAACCATTACGTACTATTGCGGGCAGAGTCCGAGTTAGATTTATAACCGATCCGCTCAAGGAAGGGGTGAATTCAATAATTGCATAGATGCCGGTGTTTTCCACGGCTAAAAGGGCTTCGGATAGAGAGATACCATCCGATCCCGGATTTGCAAGAAGTGTGGTTGTATTGGAAATGTCGCCGTTGATATCATCACTGGCATTGGTCACGGTGATGGTTGGCGAAAGCGTATTTGTATTTTGAACTCTGACTACCTCACCACTTCCCAAGGAAGATGTAAAAAGTGGCAAAGCAATCAAACATACCAGGTTGAACAGCCTAAAAAACTCTTTCCCAGCCAATTTTTATCCTTCATGGTACACAAACATCTTAAAAAAGAACCTATACTCTTTCAATACCATTGTATGAATAACTCCAAAAATCCACGCCGTATATTCTTTGCCAACATTGTCATCCCAAAAGGTAGATAGTATTTTTAAATATTAGCATTATTCCCCCCATTTTGCATCATTTTAGCGATCCATTTCATAATATCTTTCATTATCGGGAAACGTACACCACATTTCATGACAATAAAGAACGAGGGATTTTTAACGAAATGACCGGTTTTAATGAATATTAAAACACTAGAATAGTTGCTCTCGATAAATCATCACGTTAAGATAAGCATCCTAATTCAACAGGAATACAAAAATAGTTCGTTGATCGTGAATTGACGACCTATTTTTGTCGTTCTGTACTGCATTTACTACAGACATAAAAACGTTGGCTCTTTCTTCAAATAAACGTTGGTTTTTCAATCCACATCTATTCCAAAGGAGGATCACATGAATGTATACGAAGACAAATACCTGCGCGATAAAGTAAACCGCATTATTGCCAGGCAGAAGGAGGACAAGATCATCATCGCTGCATATAAGGATGGCAGTGGCTTACCTGCGAGAGAAGACCTTGGGCAGGAACTGACACGGGCAGCTTATCCTTACGATTATGCAGTTGGTAAAGCCGGTTTCCTTAAGTACGATTCGGAACTCGGAGCTTACCTGTTTACCGCAAAATCGGGTGAGAAACTACCCCAAGTGTTAGCTAACTACCGAGTTCTATCTTTAGGTGAAGCAATCCTCGATGTAGCGGACAGAAGTATCCACATACAATGCAGTGAAACCAGCGTCACCTTTACCGGAGTACAACCCTGGAAAGGACTATACGAAGTTCTAAGAGAAGTCAACGAAGAACTGGCTCGAGTCAATTCTGGGATTGTTGTCTGGAAGATCGTTCCGAAGGAAAACGGAATTGCCAAATCAGGTGATCGTCTTTTTCCTGAAGCGGTTCCAAGGCTACGGAACGGGCAAGCAATGGCACATGCTACAGGCTACGCTTATGACGCCGATCACAACCTGGCTTACATCGGTCTGGTAGGTTACAAGACTAGTCTGGAATCACTACGAGTGACTCTGATGTGCGGGAAACCGCTACAAATGACTCAGGATGGTGCAAGCGATGTGTCCATGATCCCCACTGATAAGTATGAACAAGCCTGGCAAGCGATGCCGGAATACACCAGTCATCATGTCGGGTTCGTATCTCGGCTTGCGCTTCCTGAAAAGTGGGAGCCAGAAGACCTCTGTGCATATCTGCTCATTTTTCGAGGAACACCCGACCCGGGAAAGGAATTGATTCAGCTTTTCGTTGAACGAATCAAAGAAGCTCTGGAAGTGCCGATTCTGGATGAATGGTCAGTAGTTCTTTGGAAACAGGCTCGCGGCCGCAAGTTGGTTCAAGATCTGGCCACAGGTGGCGATTGTATCCTTGGTGCCAGAATTGACCTGCAAGCTGACTGGAAAGAACTGTTATCCGAGTTATTAGCTCAGGAGGAAATCTCAATGACCATCTGAGAGAACAAGTAAAACTACTCGCTACATCACCCCGGAGGGGACGCTTTTCATCCCCTCAAGGGATTGGACGCGTCTCCTGCGGGGATTTTATTTTCGTAAAGGAGTGAACAATGCGTCCACCAGCAATCGAAAGAATGGGGTACTATCCCACGGATGAACCGGTTGTCGAGATCATCCACACTTACCTGAAACCGTCCAGCGAAAGAGGGCGGTTATTTGATCCCTGCGCAGGGGAAGGAAAAGCTGCTTCTTTCTTGGGCAACGCGCTCAACTGCGAAACCTGGGGTGTAGAACTCTCACCAGAACGAGCAGGGAAAGCTCAAACTGTGATGGATAAGGTTTACCAGGCTCCCTGGCAGGCTTGTGTTCTGAGTGATGAAAGCGTTTCCTGGCTCTATCTGAATCCGCCTTATGACTTTGACCGTTTTGAAGGTCAAAAACGACTGGAATGGGATTTTCTCAAGACGACCTCCTCCAAGCTGATGCGTGGCGGGCTTCTGACCTATATCATCCCACAGAAAATCCTGGGAATGATTGAAGTTGCTCGGCTTTTGGCCGGGCATTATGAAGCTATCACGGTCTATCGGTTTCCGGATGGATTGTACGAGAAATTCAAGCAGGTGGTGGTGTTGGCCTCCAAGCGCAAGCTCTACCAGCTACCCACCGACAAGGAGATTCTTTCGCTTCAAAGCCTGGCGTCGATAGAGTTGGAACCCATCCAATCTGCTGTTGAACCGATCTATCAACTGTTGTCTGCACCATCACGAGGTGCAAATGGCAAACCAGTTGTGTTCAAGCGAACGGATTGGGAACCGGAAGAGGTGGTTGAAGCAACAAAGGAAGCAGGTGTCCAGAAAACCAGTGATTGGCTTGACCTGATACATCCTACTCGCGGTCTGTCTCAACTCTCCCAACCAGTCATGCCCTTGAAGAAAGGACATATCGCTATGCTCATGGCCTCTGGCATGATGGGTACGGTGAAGCTGACCGATGAAGAGGGTAAACCAATGCTGATCAAGGGACGGGTGATCAAGGTGGTTGAAAAGACTGAACAGCCAGATGCCAAAGATACGGATACAGTCGTAGAAACTTACAAGGATCGTTTTGTTACTACGGTGGCTGTGCTGAAGCAGGATGGTATCCAGGTGATCCAGGATGTAAAAGGACTTTCAGAGTTCATGAAAGTTCACGGCGAAAAAATCGCTGCACATGTGCTGGAAACCTATAAGCCCATCTATAACCTGGATCCGACTGCATACGAAATTGAAATCCTCGATAGGCTTGGTATGCAACGAAAAGCCCTTCCTGGACAAGAGCGCGCTGGATTGCTGCCTGCCCAAAGACATGCGGCAGCGGCGTTGGCTCGTTCAATTCGTAAAAATGGCGTGGCGAACTGCCAGGCGGAAATGGGGACCGGGAAGACGACAATTTCGACGGGCGTGATAGAGCTGCTGGATGCTTACCCGGCAATCGTGCTTTGTCCTCCACACCTTGTACCCAAATGGATCCGTGAAATCGAGGAAGTGATCCCAGGAGCATATGCACGAGAAATTCGTCGCATCGGTCGGAATAGTGACGAAGTTTATGATATGAACGATGTCCGTGAATTTCTGGATCAATATAAGGCAGCGTATGACACTGCTCAAAAGATAGGAGGTTCAAAGCCCAAATGGGTAGCAGTAGTAGCGCACACCTCTGCCAAGTTTGGGGCAGGATGGCAGCCGGCAGTCATCACCAGAAAAACGAGAGACCCTCTGACTGGAAAGATTGTGGATGCCTGTGCTTGTCCGGGTTGTGGCAAGGTCGTGATGGTCGAAAAGGACGGATTTGTGGTTCCGGTGACCGATGCCTCTGAATTGGCAGAAAAACGCCAATTCTGTCACAATCGAATCCCTGGCTGGGAGTTGGATGCAGACGGGACAGTGAAACTTGATACCAACGGTAACTCAGTATGGGGGACGCGTCCATGCGGAACACCCCTGTTTGAGTTCAACGGGGCAAGGCGACATAGCATTTCGGAGTACATCACTAAACAGGCTAAGGGCGCTTTCAAGCTTCTGATAGCTGATGAGGTCCATCAGTTTAAATCCAAGTCATCAGATCGAGGCGTAGCGTTTCATCAACTGGTAACAGCGGTGAAGTGGACACTAACGCTCACTGGGACATTCTTCGGTGGAAAAAGCACCTCAATCTTCTGGCTGCTGCATCGTTTGAACCATGGAGTTCGTCGTGATTTTGCTTTTCATGATGAAAAACGCTGGGCGCGGTTGTACGGGGTACTTGAAACCACCCGAAGGCGGAGGCGCAATGAAGATGCGGATGAAGATGGTGTGTACACTGGCAACCGGCGCTATCGTAATCAGGCGAAAGAACAACCGGGAGTCAGTCCAGCCATCGTGAGCCGGTTATTAGACACAACCATATTCCTGAGCCTGAAGGATCTGAACCTGGCTCTGCCGTCGTATAAGGAGGAAGTGGTTGCCCTGGATATGCTCGATGACCAGGGACAGCAGTATCACAGCATGGACAGTAGCTTGAAACAACTGGCGATCCAATCCAGTCGTTACCTATCCACCTGGCTTCAATGGACTTTAGCACGGCCGAATTCTGCTTTTCGGGATGAGGTTGTGGTGGTAGATGAGGTGGATGACGGTGATGGCAAAAATGTGCGGAAAGTACCGTTGATGGAGTTGCCGGCAATTACCCCGCAGGGGTACTCTTCGAGCAATCCGAATGGCCATAAATGGCTGCCGAAAGAGAACTGGTTGGCAGATTTCTGTAAGGTTGAAAAGCAGCAAGGGCGAAAAGTGCTGGTCTATGTTCGTCAGACCGGCACCCGCGATATTCAAGATCGGGTAATGATGCCGTTGCAAGCTAATGGACTAAGAGTCTCCATCCTGAGTGGTAATGTTGACCCACGCAAGCGTGAAGATTGGATCGCCAAACGTGTGAATACTCTCGATGTTTTGATTTGTAACCCCCGGCTTGTGGAAACAGGCCTCGACCTGGTGCAATTCTCTACCGTGGTGTTCTTCGAGATCGAATATTCGCTCTATACGTTGTGGCAAAGCGTGCGACGTGTATGGCGTTTGGGACAGACCCAGCCGGTCAAAGCGATTTTCTCGGTGTACTCGTCAGCGATGGAAGCCACAGCGCTGGCTTTAATGGGAAAAAAGATGAAAGCCGCCCAGCTCGTCTACGGGGATGAGGTCGGAGGTGCGATTGTTCCAGAGGAGGAGGGCGACTTTCTCACTCAGCTTGCTCGTGATGTGCTAGAAGGCGCGAAGCTCTCTGACCTACAGACCTTGTTTGCTGATGATCTGCAAGTCAGCCACAATCCGATGGGCAGCCTTACGATCCCGAGCGCAGTGATCATTCCTGGTCCGAAAGTGATGACCTGGGATGATTGGGTGAGCCAAAAGATGGTGGTGGTCAGGCGGACAAGAAGAAAGGAGGTGGTACCGGAGGGACAGATGGGATTTGGAATTTAATTATGAAAAAGCCTTGGAATTATATCTAAGGCTTTTTTCGTTTTAAGGTCTCCTATAAAAGCTGTTGTGTTGAAAAAGTTGAAATTTTTCACAGCTGAACTAATTACATCAGTTGATTCAAAATTATAAAAGAAGCAACAGTCATTCTATTAACCTTTAAGATTCGTGCAATTTCACTTTTTGAAGTACCATGACTCAATAGCTCTTTAATTAAGACCTCTTTTCCTGATAATTTCAGATGATTAGCTTTTCTCCCTTTTGGCCTTCCAAGGATAACACCTTCAGATTTTTTCCTTGCTAATGCTTCTTTTGTTCTTTGGCTAATTAAATTTCGCTCTATTTCAGCCGAAAGGCCAAAAGCGAACGCTAAAACTTTACTTTGAATATCTTCACCTAGCCGATAATTATCTTTGATTGTCCATACTTTACATTCTTTTGTCATGCAGATATTTAAAATCTCCATGATCATAAATAAATTTCTTCCCAGTCTGGATAGCTCTGCGCAGATAATGAGGTCATCCTTTCCCACTTCTTTCAATAGTTTTCCAAGCGCGCGTTTATCATAGTTTTTTGTTCCACTTATGGTCTCTTCGATCCAATTATCGATTACGATGTTTTGCTTTTGAGCAAACTTATGGATTTCATATCGTTGGTTTTCGACCGTCTGTTTATCACTGCTGACTCTAATGTAGCCGAAGTTCATTTTTAATTACCATCCTTTTTTACATTCATTATAAAAAAGGAGCGTTTTTATTGAGCAGAATCAGACAACGAATAGTTTCAAAACCAAGCAAAGTTGGACTATTCTACAAGGCATTGAACAACGTATAAAGAAAAAAATTGAGGAAGCAGGGATTCCTCTAAAAGATTGGGACGTATCAATAAACCGTGGAATTCTTACTGGATACAATGAAGCTTTTATTATTTCTGAAGAAAAGAGAGATGAACTCATTACTCAAGACCCAAAATCTGCTGAAATAATTCGACCGATTTTAAGAGGCAGAGATATTAAGCGATATGGGTATCAATTTGCTAACTTATTTCTGATATGCACCTTTCCAAGCAGGAATTATGATATCGAGAATTTTCCAGCGATTAAGAAATATTTACTGACCTCTGGTTATGAACGTTTAGAGCAAAGTGGAAATACCTATATCGTTAATGGAGAAAAAATAACTGCGAGGAAAAAGACAAATAACAAATGGTTTGAAACTCAAGATAGCATAAGTTATTGGGACGATTTTTATAAGCAGAAAATAATATATGCAGAAACTATGCGCGTGCATAGGAATATCGAGAGCGGCCGCTTCCCACGGTTTGGGTACTCAAAAGATGAAGTATTTTTAGACAAAACCTGTTTCATGATTACTGGGCAAAACTTACTTTATTTTTTACCAATTTTAAATTCCAAACTAATGTATTTTGTTATTCGAAAAAACATAGCCGTAATGGATACAGGGGGATTTCTCATGCAGAAAATCTATATTGAGCATTTGCCGATACCACCAGCGACGAGCGATCTCCGTAAACAAGTCGAGGAACTGGCATGTCAAATAATTGAAAGTAGCAAAAACAATATTGATACCAATAACCTTGAGAACGAAATAGATGCAATCATTTATGACCTTTTTAGTTTCACTCAAGAGGAAATTGCATATATTGAGAATCTTAAAACTCATTTTTAGCATTCAACTGACACAATCCATCATTATTTAAGAAGTTTTCTTGTTCTGCAGCACAAATTCTCGCTCAATTTGCGATAAGTGATATATACCAAAAACTATATCATCAACTTGTTCCTCAATCATCAAAGTATTTTCCCCGGTCTTTTTTAGCTCTTGAAGATTGTTGATTAAAATCTTAATCTTGAGTTGCGTCCCACTGTCTATCTTTGGTACTGGCAACTTTTTTACAAACATAGGCTTATACTCAAAATAACCTCCATTTCTAGTTACTCCTAATGTTCGAATAAACCAGTCGGCTAGCTTTGAATTCAAGATCGCTAATAAGTATTCATTACCAGGAACAATCATAGAGGATGGGGCATTAATTAACATTCCTTCCTCCGCCATTGCATATTGTGCTGATAAGCAGAGATTTCCCCAAACAATCTTCTGCTTATAAAAATCGTCCATATAATCACAGCTTCTCAAGTTATAAGGTGTATCTCCCTTATCATATCTTTTTTGAATCTCTGGGAAGTAATTATCCAAATGAGTCTTAATCGCAGGGAATTTATTCACGTCAACCCCTTGAATTCCTTTATTTGCGATACCATTATGTGTATTAATTAACCATAAGTCAGCAAAGTCATATCCATAACGTTTGATATCTCTGCCTCTTAAAATCGGTCGAATAATTTCGGCAGAGTTAGGATCTTCGGCTATTAGTTCATCTTTCTTTTCTCCCGAGATAATGAAGGCTTCATTAAAACCCGTTTTTATTCCGTAGTTTATCTGAATATTCCAATCTTTAAGAGGTACTCCTGCTTCTTCAATTTTGTTTTTTATTCTTTGCTCGATACCCGAAAGAATACTCCAGCTTTTGTTGATAGAGAAATTATTTAAAGTCTGATTCTGCTCAATAAAAACGCTCAAATTATTTAAACAAGATGCTTCGGTAATTACGCAACTTTTAGTTGCATATCTATTCTTTGCTTTTTCTATGATTAATAGATTTACATCAACAGTCGCTGACTTAAAAATTTTCTGTCCAGCAAAATCAACAAGTAGAAGAGGATTGGTATTTTCCGCAAAAAACTTTCGTAGGGCTTCACCATATCCAGCACGCATCCATTTGTTGCTTGTGATAAATGCTAAAATTCCATTTTTCCGTAATAATTGAACCCCTCGCTCATAAAAAAGACAATAAATATCCCCTGTTCTTGCAAAGGTTTCAAATCCAAAGCCTTGTAACATATCTGCTTTCTCATGCATTGTTTGAAGTTGAATGTACGGCGGATTTCCAACAATACAATCAAAGCCACCAGCCGTTTTAACATCTGCAAATTCTATAGGCCAGTGGAAAAAACCTTCCTCATGGCGCAGCTTTTCCACCCTTTCATTAAGCCCGTCTTGGGTCTGGCGACCATTTAACAACCTATGCAGTTGACCATGTGTAGGGCCAATTACCTCTAAATTTCTGCCTAACGGTGCCTCAACTTTCCAGAAAAATGCTGAAGTCCACAAATCGGCGATTTGATGCTGCCGACAGTATTGACTTGATTCGCTGACTTGTTGATAGGCCTCTTCTATGGCTTTAACTTCGATGGCATTGTTGTCAGGCATTGCATTCAGACTTCGAGAGCGTTCTGCTAACCAATGCTCTTGCTCTAGATCGTCAATATTGTCTACAGCCATGACAAACAGGCTTTCTTGACCTTCACGCTCGCTCTTGTTGCGTTTTTTTAGCAGGTTTGCAGTTGGTTTATCGTTCCTGGCTATGTGATTAAAAGCCTCGTCTGGTACCACAAGTTCATCCAGTTTATTTGTGAAATCTAAACCCACTATGCTGTTGCCACACTTTATATGTGCATCAAGAAAAGAAAGCGGCTTACCCGGCTCGAGCGATTCAAGCCACAGATTCACCTTACACAACTCTACCGCCATTGGGTTGACATCCACGCCATAAACACAGTGTCGAATCACATCCCGCAATGCCCGCCGGGTCTCGTTAGGCGAAGGTTCGTTGTCACCTGCACGCACCTCGGCCAGCCGGCCGGCGATACGATGCGCTGCCGCAATCAGAAAATGCCCACTACCACAGGCAGGGTCGCAGGTTTTCAGATCGAGCAGGGCTTGTTCCTGTTGTGCAGCTTCCAGCTTTCCCTTCAGACGATCTTCGATAACAGGATCCAATGCTGAGTCCAACAATACCTGGATCAAGCTGGATGGTGTGTAATAACTTCCGGTCGTTTTCCGTTCGTTCCCTGCGGCACTGGTTAACTGGAAAGTGCCGGCATCGGTATTCAGTAGGGGATGCAGTTCGAGCAAGGATTCGTAAACACTGCCTAGTTCTTCCGGTCCCAGGTTGCGATAATCCACTGCCCGGCGGGTGTTTCCTTCCGTGATAAATGCCAGGCTGCGAACGGCGCTCAATAAAGTCTGGTTATCCAGTTTGGAATCATTGAGGTCAGCCGTAGAACCGGCATCGAACAAAAATCCCCCCAGAGCCGGGATGGCCAGCTCCGGGCAGCCTGAATCAGAACCCAGCAAGTTCATCACCAGGCGCAGGGCTTCATAGCGGTCATGGTGGCGGCTGCCGCGTTGCTTTTGGGCTAAAGCTCGTAAACGGGTTGTGGAATAGTAATTCTGGAATCGCTGCCGGGCCTCCACCGCTGCACCCGGTAGAAGCAGCAGATCGCGGTCTTCAGCAGCAAAGAGGAAAATCAACCGATAAACCAGGCGCAAGAGCTGGCGATAGTAATCCTGGGCTGCAAGATCGCCATTTTTAAGCCTGTTGCGCAGCTCTCCATTCATGGGATGCTGTAAAAATCCTTGTCCAAAGCTGACAATGGCTTCTTCCACCCCTCGGCGCAGGTCATCCAGCGCACGCGTGCCTCTTTCCTGGGCGCTCTTTGACCATTTCTCCAGAAGGCACTCCGCCTGTTTTTCGGTTGTTTCAAAGCGGGATTGATGACACATTAACCACAATAAGACAAAGTCGGAATAGATCTCACCATCAAACATCGATTCAAGATCAAATTCAATATATGCCTGGCGGGTGAGGGTGGCATTATCACGTAGGATACGCAAACCTAACCCGTTTGAAATAACACCCCATTGAACATCATCTGACCGGTTGAGGTATTCCTGCATCAGGCTGTGCGGGCTGGTTCGAGAAGCACCAGCCGCGCCTGGTGTGCGTTTATCCAATTCAATCCCACAGCCAACTAAATGAAGGGGGACATTTTGCCAGCGATGAGAGATCGGATAAGATTTCCCTTCGATTTCAACTGCCTTTGAAGTACTCAAACGACCGAAACCCAACTCTTGAAACAATGGCAATAGCCAGCGCTCGCGGGTCAACGTGGTGCCGGCATCCGTCGAGCCCAGCCGGCCACGCGCTGCTTGGAATGTACCCCACAACCCGCTTAACCGGTTCCATGAACGGTTGATTGCTTCATTGAGTTTCTCGCCTGGCGCAAGGTGATAACTCTCCGGGTTTAGTCCTTCCAGGTTTTTATCGTTCTCGCTGATACGCTGCAGCAAATCAACAGGGAGCAAGGCTCCCTCGGTATGGATGGTGGTAAATGTGTTTCGGTTACGAGTTTGCATAGGTCAGAATCGCTTCCCTTATTAATTAAATTGCTGGCAGGAAAATGTAAATTCCCAAGATATCTGGGGGCAACTGTGGTTCCACCCGATAGCGTACATTTCGGGTTCTCGTCGCCAAACGTACCCGCTGATGTGCTTCCAGCAATTCCTCACCCCGCTGCATGGCAGCTTGATCCAGGTGAGAGCGAAGGAGTTCAAATCCATCGATCACTCTTCCAACAAATTCGGCAGCCTGATCAGCTGCGATATTTCCATCTGGTTGAGCCAAAAGAAGTTTTTCGGCTTCGTTTTCTTCTAACCACACCGCGCTTTGTGGACTCCCAGAGAAAGCGAGCAGCCGGCAGTCTTCAGCAAGCAGAGGTCTTTCAACGTTATTCTGAGTTTGGATGATGTGATAACGGAATCGCACCAACAGCAATGAAGTACGTTTATCCACTGTTTTGGTACGGATGGCTCCGCAGCGGCGGGCAGCCGGGTAACGCACCGCATCACCCGAAAGAGGATCGAGGGCAGTTTCAAGAACATGATTTGCAAGCGTTTCCACAAAAGGATGGGTACGTTGCAGGTAGTGTTCATCTTCCTGGACTGGCTGATTGAATCGGAATCTGAATTTCGGATTGGTGAGATCAAACCCTGAAGATTGTGCCAAAACGTCTTTTAGCGCAGAGGATGCCTCTGTCAGGTTCGTGTCCAGGGGATCTGTTCCAGTTGTTTGAGCGCCAAATACGGCTAGAGTTCTGCGGGTGAAATCGGCAACATCCACTCCGGACCCGATAGCAGCCTGAACAGCGTGCAATTCACGGGCGACTTCATCCACTTTGATCGTTTCTTGCGCAAATAGAGTTCGCGAACGTTTTTCACGTTCCGAGGCGGCTTCCCATTTTCCGTACAGGTCGTCTTTTTGCGGTTTGATGTACTCATCGAAACCAGGCAGATACCCCTGCAAGACACTCGGGTTGGATTTCAGAAGCAGCCCTTCAAAGATCGCTTCTACTACTTGTTCTGTATTTACCGGGACTGGCACGGATATACCCAATGAACTGCGAATTGTTCGATGTTTACGCAGCAAGACATCCAGAACAACTCCATCGATCTGGTTATCTAGACCGTAATATGTTAATACGCGCACCGTTGGACTGGGCTGACCATATCGGTCTATCCGGCCATCCCGTTGTTCGTGGCGAGTGGGATTCCAGGAAAGATCATAATGCAGGATGGCATCAAAATGTTCCTGCAGGTTGATGCCTTCACTCAGACAGTCCGTTGCAACCAAAACATGTTTTTTCGCTTCGCAAAGCTGCTGAATGGTTTCCACGCGGGATTCTGGAGGCAATAAACCGGTGACCGCCATTACTTCTACGTCTTTTGGCAGCCGCATGCGAAGTTCAGCTGCAACATATTCGGCGGTTGGGATGAAGCGGCAGAAAATAATCGGGTGGTAGCCTTCGTTTAACAGACCTTTGATCAAGTCGACGGCTTTTTTTAGCTTTTCGTCTTTCTCACCCAATAAATCATCAGCAGCCCGAGCCATTTCCAGTAAGCGGCGGCGGTTCCGCTGCCCTTCATCCTCTTCTCCACCCGGGTCAGAGCCCGGGGTGACATCCGAGCCATCTGCGGATTCGTCGACAATAATATCGAGAATTGTGCGGCGGCCAATTTCATCGGCCTCTTCCGGATTTTCCGCTTCGGCTGGCGCGGCACGATTACGCAAGGTTGCCGCCGCTGCTGCAGGACTGGAAGCCAGCGAGCGTAATAATGCCAAAGCTGACCACCAGCGTACACGCTGATGGAATTGACCGCCTGTGGCGTCCAAGACCGATTCTCGGGCATAATCCAACACCCGTTCAAACAATCGTTTGTAATCGGGACTGAGTTTGTAGGAGTCTTCGCGATCTTCACGCTTTG
>Ga0255343_1002765_pt1 | contig 19761 bp, 18 predicted proteins | sample wastewater_treat_4_FD_192413 | JGI IMG/M metagenome (GOLD analysis project Ga0255343, IMG submission 192413) | Wastewater microbial communities from Lulu Island WWTP, Vancouver, Canada - plant16 | ecosystem: Engineered > WWTP > Wastewater > Unclassified | place: Canada: Vancouver, British... | reverse complement strand
CGGCCCGCTTTGGGGGTTCGATGAACAAGCAGCGGGACTATAATCCATATACCGGACTGCCCTCCCAACCCGGCAGAGCCAACCCTCGACAGAAGACCATGTTGACGATTACAGGCTATAAGTCCGTTATGTTTAACAGGCCATTCTAAGCGGGCCGGAGGCCCGCGCGCCGGACTCCGGCCTCCGCACGGAAGACCATGATGACGCTTACAGACTATAAGTCCGCTATGTTTAACAGCCCACTCTAAGCGGGCCGGGAGGCCCGCGCTCCGGACTCCGCCCCCCGCACGGAAGACCATGATGACGCTTACAGGCTATACGCCCGCTATGCTTAACAGGCCAGTCTAAGCGGGCCGGGAGGCCCGCGCGCCGGGCCATCGCCTTGCCAGAAGTGGCTGTTTTTGATTGGTTTGGGGGTTGGTCTTCTGTTTTTGGCTGCGGGTTTGTTGTCCTGTGAAAAACCGCAGCCAACATTATCCAGATGCCCTGGTTTTACCCTGCTCCCTGGCCGTGTACAAGGGGTGTACAAGGGATGCCCATCGGGTGTACCTGCTAAAATCCCATGGACTCCCGGTGAGCATCCCTTGTACACCCCTTGTACATGGCTTAAAAGCAGGGGGAATTCAGGGGATGCCCAGGGCGCGCCGAGGCCGGCGGGATTCCGGTTTTGCGGCTATTTTGGCCCTGTTTATGCCGGAGCCAGTGATTTTATCGGCGGAAAACCCGGGATTCAGCGGCCAGGTCCCTGGATGCGCCAAATCATGGGGCCGCCAGGGCTGCGGCTGAGACGGCCAGGGCCGCCCAGGCTCCGCTGAGACGAGGGCGGGCGGTTGACCTGCCCAACAATATCGTTCTCGTTTGGGGTCGGGAACGTATTTCCCGCCTGTCGGGGTCACCCCGAAATGACGTCGGCGGCCTTGTCCATCCCAGGGACCGCCGGGGCGCGATCCCCCGCCGTTTGGCGCTTTCCGTCCTCATTCCCACAATTCTCCCCCAGCCAACCCGCCTTGCCGTCCGCGTGCCCTCACGCGGCGCGGGGCCGTTCGCCGATCCTGGCGGGGGTGCCTGTTCGTGCGGGCCCCCGATTCCCTTCGGGTCCCAAAATCCATCCCCCGGCGCGCAAGCATCCGGCGCGATGGCCGGGGAGGAACGCCCGCCCCACCGCCGCGTGGGGGCACGCGGCCTACAGGAGGGGGTGGTTGATCGAGGGGGCGGAGGGGGGTGGGGACGCCGCGTGGGGGCACGCGGCCTACAAGAGGGGGTGGTTGGTCGAGGGGGCGAGGGGGGGTGGGGGGGCGGCGCGGGGACGGGCGGGGTGCCGGAGGGGCGGGACGGCGGGAGCCGAGCCGACGCCGGCTCGATCCGGGGAACAACCCCGCCCTCCTCCCCAATCCCCGCCCCGCCCGCCGCCCTCAATCCCGGCGGCCGGCCTCCGTCCTGGGACGCCCCTCCGCGCTGGCACGGGAATAGCTAACAAAAAGCCGGTTCAGTGTGGCTCCACATCCACACCGAACTTGGCCTCGACGCCAGCAAGAAAAGACAAAATATGTGCCAAAAAAAAGTTCAAAAAAAGTATAGAAAACTGTTGACACCGTTTTGTCTTTTGGCGATAGTGGCATCACACACGGTTAACACATAACTACATAGAAAGAAAAAAATGAGAACAATGAAAGCATTGGTATGCGCAGCCGCATTGGCTGCGGGCCTCGCAACCGCGGCGGCCCAAAACGTTTACTCCCTAAACGTTGTCGGTTATTACAACGTGGTTTGCCCGGCAAACCAGTACGTGATGGTCGCGAATCAACTCAACACCACCAACAACACCCTCAATGGGTTGTTTCCTTCAGCAGAACCTGGACTAAGAGTTTTGAAGTGGAACGGCGGGTGGGATTCATATGTCTTCGATGATCTCGACCTCGAATGGATACCGAATGGTGATGCTACGTTGAATCCGGGCGAAGCCGCCCTTGTCAGATCCGACGTCGCGGCGACCTTAACGTTCGTTGGTGAAGTATTGCAAGGCAACCTGAGTTTCCCGCTCCCTGCGGCAGAAGTCTATGGCACCCGTGCCTCGATGGTTCCGCAGGCTGGTGCTATCCAAACAGATCTCGGATTCCCGGCTGATCCCGCTGATAAAATAATGAAATGGAACGGCGGGTGGGATACCTATACGTTCGACGATCTTGATCTCGAATGGGTGCCGAGCGAGCCAACCCTTGCTGTCGGCGAAGGCATGCTGGTATTGAAAGGTGCCGGTGCCGCGGCAACTGCCTGGACGCGTAACTTCACAGTCCAATAATCCTGAACAAAACAAACCAAACAACATAACCGTTTAATAATCCCACAACAAACATAACAACAACACCTATGAAAAAACTAATACTCGCAGCCTTCGCGCTGACAACCGCCGCTAGCGTTTTTGCCCAGGGCACCATTTACCTGGGCAACCGCTTCACTGGAACGCCTGCCACAACGACTCATATCTATGCTCCCTTGAGTCCTACTGATATGGAGGCGATAATTGGCATGGCATCAAACGACAAACCAGCCGGTGTTACTGACTTCGGCGGTCGTGCGTTAATCGGTGCCAGTGGTCTCAATGCTCAATACGGTGCGACTACCACGTTTGCCCAGTATATCGCTGCGGTTGGCGCTAATGTGCCTGTGGATGGCCTGCAACCTGTGGGGCAATCCACAACCTTCCGTACTGGTGCCGGTGTTGGGTTTATGAGAGAGATCACTTCCACTCTGAGCGGGACTGGTTTCGAAGAAGGAGCCACTGGCCCGTTCACGTTCTCGATCGTGGCTTGGGATAATTCTTCCGGTCTGTATCCGACTTGGGTCGAGGCGAAGCCAGCTTGGGAAGCCAGGCTGATCGCTGCCGGCATGATGAATCCGTTCACGATTAACCTCCTCGGTGGCGGTATTATGCCTCCCACTTTCCCGAATCAAGTGGGTGGCGTGCTGACGAGCTTCAACCTGTACTTCGTTCCTGAGCCGGGCAGCTTCGCGCTGTTGGGCCTGGGTGCTGCGGCGCTGTTGATCTTCCGCCGTCGCAAGTAAGCGAATACCGCTTTAACCTCACAGAAGCCGCCCTTCGGGGCGGCTTCTCTTTTTGTACCCCCGCCCTCTTGGTCTCCCTCGCCGCCCGCAGCCCCCGCCCTCTATCCGCGGCGGGACTCGCCGCCGGGGTTGCCCGTTCTCGGCGGTCCGGGCGCGCCGCCGTCCCGGTGGGGGGGGAGGCCACTTCGTCGTGGCGGCGGCGGCGGGGATTGGTTAGACTGCGGGCATGAGTTCGGGCGCGGTATTTGCTTTGGGCGTGGGGCTGTTGCTGGCGGCGTGGTGGGCGGCCCGGGTGGGGCTGGAGCAGTTGAACCGGCGTCATGCGCTGGCCCATGCGGGCGCGGCGCCGGAGGAGTTCCGGCACGTCATGGACGCGGCGACCTACGCCCGGTCGGTTCAGTACACGCTGGCCCAGGGGCGGTTCGAGCAGGTGGCGGCCACGGTGGACGCGGTGGTGCGGCTGGGGGCGCTGTTCAGCCCGGCGCTGCCGTGGGGGTACCGGGTCTGGACGGCGGGGCTGGGGGAATCGGCGTGGTCGGTGGGGGCGTTTCTGCTGGCGGCGGGCGGGGCGCTGTCGCTGTTCGGGCTGCCGCTGGACTGGTATCACCAGTTCCGGCTGGAGCAGCGCTTCGGTTTCAACACCACGACGCCGCGCTTGTGGTGGGCGGACCGAGCGCGGGGGCTGCTGCTGGCGGCGGCGCTGGGTTATCCGCTGGTGGTGCTGGTGCTCGGGCTGATGGCGTGGGCGGGGGCGGGCTGGTGGGGCTGGGCCTGGGGGGCGTGGCTGGGGTTTCAAGTGCTGCTGCAGGGGCTGGCGCCGGTGTTGATTCTGCCGCTCTTCAACCGGTTCACGCCCCTGCCCGCGGGCCCGTTGCGGGAGCGGCTGCTGCGGCTGGCCGCGCGCACGCGGTTTCGCGCCCGGGCCATCCAGGTGATGGACGGCAGCAAGCGGTCGCGGCATTCCAACGCGTTCTTCACGGGCTTCGGGCGGTTCCGCAAAATTGTGCTCTACGACACGCTCGTGGAGCAACTGACGGCGCCGGAGCTGGAGGCGGTGCTGGCGCATGAGATCGGGCATTCCCGGATGCGGCATTTGCCGAAGCTGTTGCTCGGCTCCGCCGCGGGCGCGCTGGCGGGCTTCTGGCTGCTGGCGTGGCTGGCCGGGCGGGCCTGGTTCTACGAGGGCTTTGGTTTCGCCCCGGGGCATCCCGGGCCGGCGCTGCTGCTTTTCGGGCTGCTGGCCGGGGTGGCCGGCTTCTGGCTGGCGCCGTTGTGGCGCGGGTGGTCGCGCCGCTGCGAGTACCAGGCCGATGCCTTTGCCGCCGCGGCGGTGGGCGGGCCGGGGCCGCTGCTCGGGGCGTTGCGCCAGCTTGCCGAAAAGAATCTCAGCAACCTCACCCCGCACCCGTGCTACCGCCGTTTCTATTACTCGCATCCCACGCTGCGCGAGCGCGAGCGGGCGCTGGCGGCGCGGGGCGCGCCCGCGGCGGCGGGTTTTGGGCTTTGACGCCCCGGGGGGAAAGGCCATATTGAGCGCATGAACAAGGACCAGGTCGCGGAAGTGCTGCAAGAGATTGGGACGCTGCTGGAGCTGCAAGGCGAGAACCCGTTCAAGACGCGCGCCTACCTGAACGCGGCCCGCACGATCGGGCGGCTGGAGGAGCCGCTGGAGGCGGTGATTGCCGCGGGGCGGCTGGGCGCGCTGCCGGGCATCGGCGCGGCGCTGCGGGATCGGATTACCGAGCTGGCCGCCACCGGGCGGCTGGCGTATTACGAGGAGCTGAAGGCCGCGGTGCCCGCCGGGCTGCGGGCGTTGCTGGAGATCCCGGGGCTGGGCCCGCGGAAGATCAAGGCCCTGCGCGACGCGCTGGGGATAGAATCGGTGGCGCAGTTGGAGCAGGCCTGCCGCGAGGGGCGGGTGGCGGGGCTGGCCGGTTTTGGGGCCAAGACGCAGGCGAACCTGCTGGCGGGCATCGCCCGGCGCCAGTCCTACGCGTCGTACTTCCGGCTCGGCCCGGCGCTGGCGGCCGCCGAACCCTTGCAGGCGGCGCTGCGGGCGCATCCGGACGTGATCCGCTGCGACACGGCGGGGAGCCTGCGGCGCTGCCGGGAGGTTATCGGGGATATTGATTTGCTGGCCTCGTCGGCGCGGCCGGCGCGGGTCATTGCCGATTTCATCCGCCAGCCGGGGGTGGCCCGGGTGCTGGCCCGGGGCGAGACCAAGGCCAGCGTGCTGCTGGAGAGCGGGATGCAGGCCGATCTGCGCGTGGTGCGCGACGCGGAGTTTCCCGCGGCGCTGTTGTATTTCACCGGCAGCAAGGAGCATAACGTGGCCCTGCGCCAGCGCGCCCTGGAGCGCGGCCTGCGGCTGAATGAATACGGCCTCTTCCGCTCGCGCGCCGAGACCCGCGATCCGCGGCGGCGGCTGCCGTGCGCGGCGGAGGCGGAGATCTTTGCGCGCCTGGGCCTGCGCTACATTCCGCCGGAGCTGCGCGAGGACCGGGGGGAAATCCCGGCGGCGGAGCAGGGGCCGCTGCCGCGGCTGGTTGAGTGGACGGATTTGCAAGGCTCGCTGCATAATCACTCGAACTGGAGCGACGGCCAGCAGCGGCTGGAGGAGATTGCCCGGCTGGGGCGCGAGCTGGGGCTGGCCTACTGGGCGGTCACCGACCACTCGAAGTCCTCCGTCCAGGCCCACGGGCTGGAGGCCCGGCGCGTGCGCCAGCAGACGCGGGAAATTGCCGCCCTCAACGAGCAGCTCGCGCGGGAAGGCGCCGGCTTTCGCCTGCTGACCGGCATCGAGGTGGATATCCTCAAGGACGGCGCGCTGGATTTGCCCGATGACCTGCTGGCGGAGCTGGACGTGGTGGTCGCCAGCGTGCATCAAAGCCTCGGGCAGCCGGAGGCGGAGATGACGCGCCGGCTCATCCGCGCCGCGCAAAACCCGTGCGTCCATATCCTGGGGCACCTGACCGGGCGGCTGCTGCTCGAGCGCGAGCCGAGCGCGGTGGACGCGCGGGCGGTGATTGACGCCTGCGCGGAAACCGGCACCTGGATTGAATTGAACGCCCACCCGCAGCGGCTCGACCTGGATTGGCGGCATTGGCCCTACGCCAAATCCCGGGGCGTCAAATGCGCGATTAACTGCGACGCCCACCGGGCCGAGCACGCCGGTTTCCTGCGCCTGGGCGCGGGCATCGCCCGCAAAGGCTGGCTCACCCGCGAGGACGTGGTCAATACGCTGCCGCTCGACGCCCTCCGCCAGGAATTGGGCCGCAAACGAGCCCGGGCGGGCCTCTGAGCGCTCCCAAAGGCTGGAGCGGGGGGCATACCCCAACCGGGATATTGGAGCGCACAAACTCCGCATAGGTCAAATGCGGCCCCAAACCGCGGCGCTCCCGGCCCCGGCGGCGGCGCTTCCCCCGCCCGGAGGCGGAATCCGGGTTTCGGCTTGGGGCATGTTTGGTTTGTTCTTGACTGTTCTATTTGTTCGTGTAAAGTAGGGGAGTATGGAAGCGGAAGGATTTCTGGCGGACCCGCAAAAGCTGCGGGCCGAGGCGCAAAAAGAGCCGCGCCGGCGTTGTTTGGGTGATTACCGCGATACCATCCGGCTGCTCAAGGATGAGCGGGGCTTTTCCTTTCGGGAAATCGCGGCCTGGCTGGGGGAACGGGAGGTGGATGCAGATCATAATGCCGTGTGGCGCGTCTATTCCAGCGCCGATAAGCAGACGCGGGCTCCGGCTGGGGCTGAACAATCCGAACGAACCGAACAAGCGCCATCCAAAGAAGCGGCCATGCCTTGGATGGACGGGGCGTAGGCGTCCGAACGGGGCGTGGATCAGGCCTCGGGCTGGCGCGCCGCCAGTTCACGGGCTTGCTGGATGAGGTCGAAGTCGGCGGCGAGGTCGCCGAAGCGGAAGCGGGGCAGGCCGCTTTGCTGCTGGCCGAGCAATTCGCCGGGGCCGCGCAGGCGGAGGTCGGCCTCGGCAATGCGGAAGCCGTCCGTCGTTTCCGCCAGCACCTGCAGGCGTGCGCGCGCCTCGGGATGTTGGGCCGCGGCGACGAGGATGCACCAGGAATCGTGCGCGCCCCGCCCGATCCGGCCGCGCAGTTGGTGCAGTTGCGCCAGGCCGAACTGCTCGGCGTTCTCGATGAGCATGACCGTGGCGTTGGGCACGTCCACGCCGACCTCGATGAGCGACGTGGCCAGCAGCGCGTGAATCTGCCGCGCGCGAAAGGCGGCCATGACCGCCTCCTTTTCCCGCGGCGGCAGCCGTCCGTGCAGCAGGCCCACCCGGTGGGGCGCCAGCGTCTGCCGCAGCGCCGCGTATTCGCGGGTGACGGCCTTGAGGCCGCCGGGGCCGGCGTCTTCCACGCGCGGGTAAACAATATACGCCTGCCGCCCGGCGGCCAGCTTGCCGCGGATGAAATCCCAGACCTGCGGCCGCTTGTCCGGCGCGCGCACGAACGTCTGGAGCCGTCCGCGCCCGGGGGGCAATTCGTCAAGGACGGAGATGTCGAGGTCGCCGTAGAGCGTCAGGCCCAGCGTGCGGGGGATGGGGGTGGCGGTCATCACCAGCAGGTGCGGGTAGGCGCCCTTGCGCACCAACTGCTCGCGCTGCGCGACGCCGAACTTATGCTGCTCGTCAATGATCACCAGCCCCAGGCCGGGCAGGGCAAAGCCCGCCGTCAGCAGCGCGTGCGTGCCGAGGGTCAGCCCCGGCGCGCGCGGGGGGCTTCCGGCGCCCGTTTTGCGGCTGCCGGTTCGGAGTTCCACCGGCACGCCCAGCGGCGCCAGCCAGCGGGTGAAATTCGCGAAGTGCTGCTCCGCCAGGACCTCGGTGGGGGCCATGAGCGCGACGCCATAGCCGCTTTCCAGCGCCATCAGGCCGCAGCAGGCCGCGACGACGGTTTTGCCGGAGCCGACGTCGCCCTGGAGCAGCCGCCGCATGGGGTGGGCGCCGGACATATCGCGGCGCAGCTCGCGCAGGACGCGGGTCTGCGCGCCGGTCAGCGTGAAGCCCAGCCGCGCCAGAAAGGGTTTGATGAGCCGGTTATCGCCGGCGCACGGCCGGGCGCGGGCCCGGGCGGTGAAGTTCCGCCGCCGAAGCTGAATCCGCCGCTGCAGCGCGAGGAACTCCTCGAGCGCCAGCCGCCGCCGGGCCAGTTCCGGCTGCGCCGGGTCGTCCGGGAAGTGCAGCCAGCGGATGGCCTGGGCGCGCGGGGGCAGCGCGGGGACTGCGGCGTCCAGCGCCCGCGCCGGCCCGGACGCGCGAATCGCGTCCGCGAATTGCCCGAGCGTCCGCCAGATCAGCGCGCGCAGCCAGCGCTGCGGCAGCCCCTCGGTCAGCGGGTAGATCGGGGTGAGGCGGTTAAAGTGGATGAAGTCCTCCTCGCCGTTTTCGCAGACTTCGGTCTCCGGGTGGTCGAGGGTTCGGGGCTTGAGGTTCACCGGTTTGCCGAACGCAATCACTTCCTGGCCCACCGCGAAGTATTTCTCCATGAACGGCAGGTTCCACCAGCGGCAATGCAGCCGCGCGGTGCCGTCATCGAGGATCAGCTCGAAGATGGAGCGGGTGTGGTGTTGATACCACTTGACTCCGTGGGCGATCACCCGGCCCCGCGTGGTGGCCGGCACGCCCAGTTGCAGCCCGGCGATGGGGGAAAAGTGGCGGCGGTCTTCGTGCCGGGCCGGCCGATGCCGCAGCAAGTCCTCGAGGGTGCGAATCTCCAGCCGGGCCAGTTGCGCGGCGCGTTCCGGGCCGACGCCGGGCAAAATCGTGACCGCCTGGCCCAGGGGCGGAAGCGGTTCGTTGGCGGTCGCAGCGGTCATCCCGGCGCACCATAGCAGGACGCCGCGCAAACCGAGAAGCCTGAAATCCCGGGCGGCTCAGTCCGGGGCGCCCCCCGGCTCCGCGGCGGGCGGCGGGCGCAGGAAGGCCTCCAGCGCCGCGAAGAGCGCCGGCGCATCGGCCAGGTGGAGGCACGATCCGTCCGCCCGCACCAGCCCGAAGCCCGCGCCGTAAGCCGGGCCATTGGCGACGCAGCCATCCGTGTGGTATTCGGCCAGTTGCCGCGCGGCCCGGCGGAGCGCGCGGGCGCGGCCGCCCTCGACTTCATACTTCCAGCCCACCAGCCGCGCCCGGGGAAACCAGGCGCGCAGGTCGGCGATGATTTTCGGCGTCGGCACCAGCCGGGCCAGCAACGGCCCGTGGCGGCTTGCGAGCTTGCCCCGGCCGGGTTTCGCCGGCCGGCCGGCCCGGCGCGGATTCCAGACCCGGCCAAACGTGTAATCGCTCACCGCCGCCGCGTGAAACACCGCCGCCACCGCCGGGCCGGCCAGGGCCTGCAAGCGGGCGCGCAGGTCGGCGGTGGTGGTAAACGTCTGCACGCGCCGGGCGCGGACCTCCCCGCGCCACGTGGCCTGCTCGCCCCGCAGCAGCGTCACGTCGTGCCCGCGCGCCGCGAGGAAATCGGCCAGCTCCGAGCCCAGCCGGCCGGTGGAAAAGTTGGTCAGCCGCCGCACCGCATCCAGCGGTTCAAACGTGGGGCCAGCCGTGACAACGCATCGCATAAGCCGGGAATCCGCCCGCGCCGCGGGTTAGTAGCGGGCGCGCCAGTTCATGCTGGTCAACCCATACATGATGACGGCCACCAGCGCCACCGCCGCCAGCGCCAGCACCCCCACCAGAAAAATGAGCTGCCGCTTGCGCCGGGAATGGCGCCGTCTTTTGTGCCGGCTCCGGGAAGGAACCATGCGGGAATGATAGGCATCCGCCGCGGCCGGGTAAAGCCTTTTTTCGCGAGCCGGCGCGGGCGCGCGGGGAAGCCGGGAACGGCCCGGCGCGGCTCATGCCGCCTCCGCCAGCGCCTGGTTCATGCGCTGGATGGCCTCGTCAATTTCCGCCCGGTTCTTGAAGCCAATCACGACCGCGTCCAGCTCCGGCCGGCGCATCGCAAAGCGGATGGACTTCTCCCGGTCGGCGGGATCGGTGAAGTCGCCATTGCCGATGAGCTTCATGCCGATGACGCCGCGGCCTTTGGCGCGCATGACCGCGAGCTCTTGCAGCACCAGCGCCACGTCGCGGTTCGGCCCGTTCCAATTTTCGTCCAGGCCGTCAATGTGGCTGGCCTGTGGATTCACGCGCACGAGGTGGACCTGGGGCCAGGGGGAGGCGGCGGCGGTGCGCAAGGCGGGCAGGCTGTGGCAGGAGACGCCCTTGGCCCGAATCCACTGCTTCGCCTGCGCCTCGTCAAAGGCGTCCATGATGCGTTTCCATCCATCCGTCCAGCCGTCCTTGACCATGCAATGGATCAGCAGGCTGTCCACGTAGTCGGTGTCAAAAACCTTGCGGTGCCGGTCAATGGCGGCGAGCACCTGGTCGGGTTTGCCGGGGATTTTGGACTGGAGAAACAGCTTCTCGCGGGGCAGCCCCTTGAGGGCGCCCTTGATCCAGTCAAAGGTGCGGTAGGTCTGGGCGCAATCAAAGTAGGTGATGCCCTGGTCGTAGGCGTAGCGCACCAGCGAGGTGAACGCCTCCCGCCCCAGGGCGAACTGAACATGGCCGCCGTTGGTGCCGGTGCCGAAGCCCAACCGGCTGAGCCGGAGGCCGGTCTGGCCCAGGGCCACTTGATCCACCGCTGTGCGCCGGGCCGCCGCCCGGGGCCGCTCCAGGGAACACGCGGGCAACAGCAGCGCGCCGGTCAGGGCGGCGGAACGTTCCAGAAACTGGCGGCGGCTTAATGGCTGGCTCGGCATAGCGGTCTCCATAAATCAAGGTTGCGCGGGACAACCGCGCGGCGCGCCGCCATCCCGGCCTTTACTCTAGCCCAGACATTTCACACCTGCAAGGCCGGAGCGCGGGCATCTTGCCCGCTTACAGCCTCCAAACGGGCTAAGCGGGCCAGAGGCCCGCGCTCCGGCCTGCGGGTATTTCGTGCGGGGCGTGAAATATCCCGGTTAGAACAATCCCCCGCCGCGCCGTAACCGCAAAACCACATTTTCCGCCGGCTACCAGACCCGGTGCGCCAGGAACGCCGCCAGCGCGGCCAGCGCCGCCACCCACCAAAACCAATCACACCTGCAAGGCTGGAGCGCGGGCATCTTGCCCGCTTACAGCCTCCAAACGGGCTAAGCGGGCCAGAGGCCCGCGCTCCGGCCTGCGGGTATTTCGTGCGGGGCGTGAAATATCCCGGTTAGCACGGCCCGCCGGGGCGTCAACGGCCGGCCCGTCCGGCGGGCCGCCCAGGCGCGGCGGCTGAATAAACGCCGGCCCGGTTTCGTCCGTCTATTGAGCGTGTTAGAGGATTCACGCGGGGGGAGGCGAGGGTTTGCGCGGGCCTGAAACTTGCGAAGTCGCGGGAGGAATCAAGGCTTGCCAAACCGCTCGCCTTCCCGAATAATTAACCTGAACCGCGGGTTGGAAAATGCTGAGTGCGTTATGAAACCATACTGGATGGCGCTGTTCTTGATCCCCTTCATGTCCCTCACCGGCGCGCTGCGCGCCGCCGATCCCGGGAAAACCACGGCCCCGGGCTCGGATGACCTGAGCCGCTACCTGGCCATCAAGACCCGACCCGGAGAAAGCGCCGTTGTGCGGGACGCGAGCGGCCGCACTTTGGCCACGGCTCGGTCGAGCGGCAACAACTCCGTCGTCTTCCGCGACGCCGCCGGCCGCACCCTGGGCACCGCGACCACCTGGGGCGGGCGGACGGTTTTTCGCGATGCCGCGGGCCGCACCGCCTGGACCGCAAACCCCTCCGCCAACGGGCAAAACATTACCTACCACGATGCCGCCGGGCGCACGCAGCGGACGGCTTCAACTTCCGGCGGCAGCGTCACGTTCCGCGATGCCGCCGGGCGCACGACCAGCACCCTGCGGCAAAACAACTCGAGCATAACCGCGCGCGATTCCAGCGGCCGGACCCAAAGCACCAGTTGGACCTCCGGAGGAAAACCGGCCGCCCCCGCAAAGCGATAGCCGTTGGGGAAATTGGAACCGCCCCATTCCGGGCCGGATCCAATAATCCCTCATTCGCGGGCATTTTCATCCCCCGGCAGCTTGGCCACAAGGCGGGGAGCACCGGCCCATTCCCAGCCATGCCCGGCTCGCGCGCGGCGCCCGGCCGGCAACGGGCGGGCTAAAAGAGTTCGTGCTGGGCGGGTTTGGGTTTCGGGGGGTTCGGGTCGCCCAGCAGGGCCAGGAAGTCTTTTTCGCTCAGGAGGGGCACTCCCAGCTTCTTTGCTTGCCCGGTTTTGGCGGCTCCGGGTTCCGCGCCGACGATCAGGAAGCTGGTGTTTTTCGTCACCGAACCGCCCACATCGCCTCCCCGGGATCGGATCTGCCGGGCTGCTTCATCCCGCGGCATCGCGGATAGCGTGCCGGTCAGGACAAACCTTTTCCCCGCCAAGGGCTGCGGCTCCGCGCCGGGCGCCGCGGGCGTCCCGGGCGCGCCGCCGGCGGGCGCGAGTTTAAGCGCGCGCATGCGCTGCAAGACCTGCCGCCCGGCCGGGCTGTTGGCCCAATCCAAAACGGCTTTGGCCGCTACCGGCCCCACCCGGCTTATGACCTGCCAGTCCTTGGCGGCCGGCCCGGCGGAGGGTTTGGCAAACCCCGCCTCCAGCAGCCGTTTTCCGATCGGGTCTGCCTGCGCCTTGGCCTCCTGCTGGGCTTGCTTCCGCGCGGTTATTTCCGCTTCGGTCAGGGCGTGCCGCTGGTTTTTGGGGATGCTGTTTTCCTGGAACTGCCGGCGCAATTCGCCAAGGCGGACAACATCCGCCAGCCGGGGCGAGGCCACCAGCGCGTCCAGGGTGGGGAAATACCCGGCCAGGTCATAAGCGGTCTCCTCGCCAATCTCGGGAATGGCCAGGGCCAGCAGCCAGCGCGCAAGCGGCAGGGTGCGCGCGCGCGCGACGGCCTCCAGGAGCTTGCCCGCGTTCTTCTCGCCAAACACGCGCGGCTCGGTCTCGGTTCCCAGGTTGAGGGCGGCCAGTTTTTCGAGGGAAAGCTCGAACAGGTCCAGCGGTTCTTTCACCAGCCCCGTTTCGATCAGTTTCTCGGCGACGATGCCCCCCAGGGCTTCGAGGTCAAGCGCCTTCCGCTGCGCGAAGTATTCGAGCCGCCGCATCTGCTGCGCCGGGCAGCCCGCCACGTTCTGGCAGCGCCAGGCGGCTTCCTTCTGGCCGCCCGCGGCCACGTTTTCCCGGGTGATGGGGCCGCCGCACGCGGGGCACCGGCCCCCGAGATGCCCGATAAAGTCAAAGGGCTTTGCCCCGGCCGGCCGCTTCGCCTTGACCACCTCCACCACCTCCGGGATGACCATGCCGGCTTTGCGGATGATGACGGTGTCCCCAATCCGAATATCCTTCCGGGCAATCTCGTCTTCGTTATGCAGGGTGGCCCGGGAAATGGTGGAGCCTTGAACGAACACCGGTTCGAGCTCCGCCACGGGCGTCAGCACGCCCGTCCGGCCGACCTGCACGGTGATGGCCCGCAGCACGGTTTCCGCCGGCGTGATCCAGGGAATGGGCTTATGCACGATGGCATAACCGGGGGCCCTGGCCTTGGCGGGCAGGCGCGGCCAATCGGCCAGGTTGTTGACCTTGAGCACCAGCCCGTCAATGTCATACGGCAGCCGGGAGCGCAGATCGCGCGTCTCGTCATAGCCGCATACGATCTGCCGCTGATAGCACTCCAGCACCGCGTCCATCCCCGGGCAGACCCACCAAAGCGCGGGCGTGGGCAGGCCAAACTCTTTCAAGGCGGTGAGGACCTCCGCGTGCGTCGCAAACGAGATGCCCTCGAGGGCGCCCACCGCATAAAAGACGGCCCGGAGCGGGCGCCGGGCGACCAGGCGCGGGTCCAGTTGCTTCAAGGTCCCCGCGGTGGCATTGCGCGCGTTGGGAAAGGTTCGCTCGCCGGCGGCGTCGAGCCGGGCGTTGAGTTGCGCGAAGTCCGGCTTTGCGATGTAGGCCTCGCCGCGCACCTCCAGGAGCGCGGGCGGGCGCGGGAGCCGCAGCCGCAGCGGCACGCCCCGGATGGTCTTGAGGTTGGCGGTGATGTCGTCGCCCGTGACGCCGTCGCCCCGGGTGGCCCCGAGCGCCAGCTCGCCGTTCCGGTAATGCACGGAGATCGAGACGCCATCCACTTTGGGCTCGACCACATACTCGATGCGCTCCCGGCCCAGTTGCTTCCGGAGGGTGGCATCAAAGCTCCTCAGCTCCGCCAGGGTATTCTGGTCCTGCTGCCGCTGGCGCTTTTCGGCCGCCGGCTCCTGCGTTTCATCCGGCTCCCGGGCGGCTTTGATTTTCTCCAGCGAAAGCATGGGCACCTCGTGCCGGACGCGGGTAAAGCCGTCGAGCGGCTGGCCGCCGACCCGCTGGCTGGGCGAGTCCGGGGTGAGCAGCGCGGGGTGCGCCTGCTCCAGCGCCACCAGCTCCTGGTAAAGCTGATCGTATTCGAAATCGCTAATGGCGGGCTGCGCCAGCACGTAGTAGGCGTAATCATGCCGGCGAATTTCCTCGACCAGCCGGGCGTGGCGGGCTTGGGCTTCGCGGAAGTTCATGGCGGGATTCAATAACCGGCCGGCGCCAGCGGCGGCGGTGCCACCACCCAGTTCGCCAGCGGCTGCAAAACGCCACACTCGGGGCAGCGGCAGGCGCTGGCGCGCGTCCCGCAGTGCGGGCAAACGGACGGAGCCGCAAACGGGTCAAAGGGTTGCCGGCAGTTTTCACAGCGCCAGACCGGGCCGATGATGGGGGGCTGGCGGCACGACGGGCAGGCCAGCCCGGCGCGGCGCGGCAGTTGGTCCACTTTCGCCAACGCTCGCGCCCGCAGCAGCCCGTTCCAGCATTGGATGAGGATGAACACGCTCAGGATGCCGAACCACAGGCTGCGCGCCAGCAAAGCCAGCCCCAGCAGCACCGCCACCCCGGCAAAGCCAATCACCGTGACGATCATCAGGCTGCGCGCCCGCCCGAAAATAAACCAGAGCAGGGATTGGAGAATCTGCCCGCCATCCAGCGGGTAAACCGGCAACAGGTTGAAGACCAGCAACACGGTGTTGATGAGGAAGACGGTTCGGATGAAATGGTAAGCATCGGGCATGACCTGCGCTCCGCCGGCGCTCCGGACCAGCAACCAGGCCGCGCCCAGCAGCGGGAGCAGCGCGACATTCACCAGCGGCCCGGCGGCGAGGCTCCAGAGCGTCGCGCCCGGGCGTTGCGGCGGCGCCACATACGCCACCCCGCCCAGCGGCCAAAGCACGATCAGATTGGCCTGCCCGCCCACCTGCCGGCAGGCCAGCGCGTGGCCAAACTCATGCAGCAGCACAATGCCAAACAGCGCCAGGCATTCCAGCACGGGCCAGAGCAGGGAAGTGTAGGCCGGCGCATAGACCTTGATCAGATAATACGCGGCCAAAAACCACAGCCAGTGCAAATACACATCAATGCCCGCAAAGCGGAACAGGCGGATGGACCCTTGCCGTGTCGGCGTCATAAGGCAGACCTAACACACCCCAGCGGGCACGGCAATCCGCCTTTTCAGGGCCGGGAGGACGCCGCCCGCGCAACGCGCGCGCCTACCCCGCGCGGTAAATCAGCCAGGCGCCTCCCAGCAGCACCAGCACGCCACAGACACCTTTCACGATTATGACGCCCTTCGATTGCTCGTTCCAGTTCAGGAACCGCTGAACCAGCTCGGTGAACGTGCCGGCCAGGACAATAACCACGCAGTGGCCGACGCCAAAAGCGATCAGCAACGCCACGCCGTAGAGGAGATTGCTCTCAGCCAGTTTAAACGTCATTGCCAGCATCGGGGCCAGGAAGGCGAACGTGCAGGGCCCCAATGCAATGCCGAACACCAACCCGAGGACGAAGGCCGCCAGCAGTCCTTTCCGCCGCATCCCCACCCGGCCCGGCCCCGACCACGGCATCGGCACCACCCCCAGCAGGTGCAATCCCACCACGAAGAAAATCGCCGCCACAAAATAGTTCCCCCACCGCCCCACGTCTCCCATCATCCGGCCCGCCGTGGCGGTGATCACCCCGATCGCCGCGATCGTCACTAAAATGCCCACCGCGAACAGCGTCGCAATTCCGCCCGCCCGTGCCGTGCTTACCCGCCCCTGCCCGCTGATGAACCCGACAATCAGCGGCAGGCTCGCCAGGTGGCAGGGGCTTAGAATGATGCTTAAAATGCCCCAAACGGCTGAAGCCCCCAGCGCGACCGCCGGCGCGCCTTCCACCGCGCGCGACAAGCTTGCAAACAGGCTCTCCATGCGGCCCCTTACTTCTTCGCGCCCGGCTTTGCCGCGGGCGTGAACTCCACCCCCAGTTCTTTCCATTTGGCCAGGATGTCTTTCTTCGAAAAGAACCCCATGTGGCGGAACCGTTCCTTGCCGGCCGCGTCAAAGAAGATTTGGGTCGGGATCAGCTTGATCGAATGCGCCTTGGCCGCGTCCGGGTTCTTCCACACATCAATGAACTCGACATCCATCCGGCCCGCATACTCCGCTTTCAGTTCCTTTAAGATTGGCGCCATCGCCTTGCAGGAAACGCACTTGCCCGCGCCCAGCGCCATCAGTCGCGGGCGCGCCGTCGTGTTCGTCTCCGCCGTCTTCGCGGTTTCCGCCGCGAAGGCCGTCATGGGTAGAACCAGGGGGCAACCGCGCCGCGGCGCCGCGGCGCGGTTGCCGGGTGTCAGGATCAGCCCGGCGGCCAGCAACACAGCCGCGATCACCCACCGGCTTGGAAGGGAGGTTGTTTTCATAAATCGCAAGTCCAGGGATTAATCTTTGGGAACAACGCGGACCGCCACGTCCTCCGCCCAGAAAAACGTCCGCTCCGGTTGCGGCTGCTGAAGCCCCTCGTCTGGTCGCTCATCGCGGTCCTTTCCGGTTTCACTCTGCCCGCTTCACGCGCTGCGCACCGCACCCATCGGCTCAGGCCGCCGACTGCAGGATCGCCTTGATCTCGGCCAGGCGCGGCACTTTGCCGGACACCTTGATCGTGCCGTTGACCGCCAGCGCCGGCGTCATCATTACCCCTAACGCCATGATCTGCTTCAGGTCCGTCATCTTGTTAATCTCGGCGGCCACCCCGAGTTCCTTCACCGCCTGCTCCGTCAGTTGCGCCAGTGCCTGGCACTTTGCGCAGCCGGGTCCAATCACGAGTATCTTCATCGTCAGTTATCGGTGTGCTTGCGTTTTCAGCTTCTCCCATTAATCCGTTGCGTTGCCCGTTTCATGCGGCCTTCTCATTTGAGCCAGACTCCGCCGGCAAGCCCGGCCAGGGCCGCCATTACGACCACCAACGCCACATACACGATTGTCTTTCGGGTGCCCAGGATGCTCCGCAGCACCAACATGCTCGGCAGCGACAACGCCGGCCCCGCCAGCAGCAGCGCCAGCGCCGGCCCGCGGCCCATTCCGGCCCCGATCAACCCCTGCAAAATCGGCACCTCCGTCAGCGTCGCGAAATACATGAACGCGCCCACCACCGACGAGAAGAAGTTGGCTCGCAGCGAATTCCCTCCCACGGAGCGGCTCACCCACTCCGACGGCATCAACCCCTCGTGCCCGGGCCGCCCCAGCAGGATTCCCGACAGGAACACCCCGGCCAGCAGCAGCGGAAATATCTGCTTGCCCAGCGTCCACGTTGCGTCCAGCCATTCGCGCCCCTCGCCTTCGTTCCGCGCGCACAGCACCGCCAGCGCCGCGCAACCCGTGATGAATGCCGCCAGCGGTGAGTGGGGAAATACCAAACTCAGCAACCCCACCGGCATCGCCGCCAGCGTCAGTTCCCGCCACTTGAACCCGAACCACAATCCCAGCGATAATCCCAACCCCGCCGCAAAACCTCCCGTCAGCGGCCATTTCCACGCATGGATCGCCGCCCCCAGTCCCGCCGGTTCCGCCGGCGGGCTCCAGTTCGCAAAGACCAGCACCCCCACCATCGAGCCGAAAAATAAGACCGTCTGCCAAAGCGGGCGCCGGGCTGCGACCGCGGGCATCGCCGCTGCCGCGGCGGCTTTGGCCTGTTCTTCCCGCCGGAATACCCCGTGCATTACGAGTCCCACGATCACGCTAAAGCTCACCGCCCCGATGGCCCGCGCCACCCCCAATTCCAACCCGAGCACCCGTGCCGTCAGCACGACCGCCAGCACATTGATCGCCGGCCCCGAATACAGAAAAGCCGTCGCCGGCCCCAACCCCGCCCCCCGCATCCAGATGCCGCCAAACAGCGGCAGCACCGTGCACGAACATACCGCCAGAATTGCTCCCGAGACCGACGCCACCCCGTAAGCCAGCGCCGGGTTCGCTTTTGGCCCCAGGTATCGCATTACGGACGCCTGGCTTACAAACGTGCCAATGCCCCCCGCGATGAACAACGCCGGCACCAGGCACAGCAGCACATGCTCCCGGGCATACCCCTTCGTCAGCGCCAGCCCCTCCTGCAGTGCGTTGTCAAACCGCGCCACCCCCACCGGCAGGTAAAACACCAATCCGAACACGGCGAGGAACCCGCCAAACACTTTCAACTCGCGGTTCAGTATCCCCGCCCCTGCCTGGAACGTGATGCTATTCATTCACGGCAACATTTCGGCGCCGGCCACCGGGCGCTCAGCTTCGGGAGCCGCGCGTCCGCCGGCAGAGCGCGTTGATATCCATCGCCAGCACCTGCTTGAGCCGCCGGGCATCCGCGGCCACCTGCTCCTTCCCGGCCAGCGATCGCCGCGCCCACACCACCGCCCCCCGCGCCGCCGCTGGCGCTCCCTTGCCGGGCAACGAATAATACATCCAGCGCCCCTCCTTCCGCGCCTTCACCAGCCCCGCCTGGTAGAGCACGGAAAGGTGTTTGGACACCGTGGACATCGCCAGCCCCATCAGTTCGGTGAGTTGGCACACGCACACCTCGCCCCCCTGGAGCGCCATCATCAGCCGAAGCCGGTTCTCGTCCGCCAGCGCCTTCGTGATATTCAGGAAGCCTTTCATCTACTTTCTCAATTCGCCAATAAACGAAATATATGCGAACCGCCCCCCGGCGTCAAGCACCCCGGCAGGCACGAGCAGAGCCGGGACGCCGTCCGGGGTGAGCCCCCCCTTCTCCGGCAAAGAAGGGGCGTCATTGTTTCCTGCGGCTGAAAGCGGCGGGGACGCAGAACGGCACGCAAAGAGGAAAGACGTCTTTGGGCGTGCGAGGCGAAACCGTTAGAAGGAGGAGCATCTCCTTTGGGAGCCCCCCCGGTTGAAGTGCTAAACCGGAACGATTCAGCCGGGCATGGCATCCACCCGCCCTCGTTCCACCGGGGCCCCGGGACGGACCTGGCCGCCCAGGCCGCAGCCCCGACGAGCCCCTTTTTTAGCGGATTCAAGGGCATGGCTGCCGAATCCCGAGCCTTTCGCCCGTAAAATCAATGGTTTACGCAAATGGAGGGATAAAATAGAGGCAAAACCTGAGTAATACCGGCTTCGACGCACCTTGGACTTACCCTGGATTTACCCTGCCCCCAGGCCGTGTACAAGAGGTGTACAAGGGATGCTCACCGGGAGTTCATGGGATTTTAGCTGGGTAGTGTCCTAAAAGTTCTGCAAAAAGCAGCGGGTCATGGTAAGCCACTGGGGTGAATAAAGAACCCAGAAACAAAAGGCAAAGAACCATGACCCGAAAGGTTGAAAAGAACGTAAAGACAGTAG
>Ga0255343_1002740_pt1 | contig 19896 bp, 17 predicted proteins | sample wastewater_treat_4_FD_192413 | JGI IMG/M metagenome (GOLD analysis project Ga0255343, IMG submission 192413) | Wastewater microbial communities from Lulu Island WWTP, Vancouver, Canada - plant16 | ecosystem: Engineered > WWTP > Wastewater > Unclassified | place: Canada: Vancouver, British... | reverse complement strand
CATTATAATACCATCCTAAAATTTCATAATTTAATTAAAAATCAAAACAAATTAACTTAAAAACCTAAAAAAACAAAGAAAGTATTTAAATAATTAAATGATAATTAGAAAATTACCATGTTATTTCTATGCACTACTTCATAACAGAGACTGGAGCCAAATTCCTTTAAGATTATTTCTTCCCTTTTGCCCATAATTTTTAATATTTCATCACTTGTAAAATTGGAGAGTCCCTGCCCAATTACTTTTTCATCACTAGAAAGAATTAAAACATTATCTCCTTTTGTAAAATTTCCTATAACCTCAGTTATCCCAACTGGAAGAAGGCTTTTCCCTTTTTTAGCTATTGCTTCTTCTGCTCCTTTATCAATTTTTATTGTCCCTTTAGTGATCATTCCAAAAGCAATCCATCTTTTAAGGCTGGCAATTTTTTTTGACTCTTCAGGCACAAAAAAAGTCCCTACATCCTCTCCATTTAAAATTCTTTTTATTACATCCTTCTCTCGACTACTAGCAATTACCATTGGTATTCCAGAAAACGAACAAATTTTCGCAGATTTTATTTTAGTCACCATTCCCCCAGAGCCATAATCTGAGCCTATACCGCCAGCAATTTTTTCAATCTCCTCGTTTATCTCTGTTACAACTGGTATAAGCTTTGCATCAGTATTTGTCTTTGGATCTTTATCATACAATCCTTCAATATCTGAAAGAATTATGAGTAAATCAGATTCAGTCAGGCCAGCTACTAATGCAGCAAGTGTATCATTATCTCCAAACTTAATTTCGTCAAGTGCAACACTATCATTCTCATTTATAATAGGTATAACATTTAATTCTAAAAGAGTTAATATCGTATTTTTAATATTTAAATATTGTTCTCTTTTTGTTGTATCTTCCCTTGTGAGAAGAATTTGGCCAACTTTTTTACCACTCTTATAAAAAAAACTACTATAAACTCTCATTAAATCATGTTGCCCAACAGCAGCTATTGCTTGAAGCATAGAATATTTTTTTGGTTTTTCTTCTAACCCGAGATACTTTAATCCAGCAGCTATCGCTCCGCTTGATACAATTATTGTTTTTAAGCCACTATCCCAGATATTTGATATTTCAGAGGTGAATTTTTGTAGGTTATCCATATCAAGACCACCTAATGGAGAGGTCAGACTACTCGAGCCTATTTTAACAACAATTTTCTTTATGTTTTTTAAATACTTTTCCCTTATTTCTTCCATTATTAACATTATTAATATTAATGCTAATTTAATATTAATGCTAATTTAATAAGATTATTCAACAAGCTCAAAAACAAGATCACCGATTATTACAGTAGAACCTTCTGGGATTCCCATTTTTTTAAGTTTATCACCAATACCCATCTTTTTTAATTTATTCTTTAAATAAGTAATAGCTTCTTCATTCTGTAAATCAGTCATGAGAATCATTCTTTCAAGTTTTTTACTCTTAACAATAAATTCTCCATTTTGAGGTATTATTTCAATTTTATTTTCAAGCTCTTCTTCCATATCAAGCAAATAAGTCTTCAAGGGTAAACTGCCCTCTTTAAAAGATTTAGGATTTTGCATAAGATATTCTTGCTTTTCAAGCTTTACAGACTCTGCCATAATTTTTATAAAATCATTAATATTTTCTCCTGTTTTAGCAGAAATAAAAACTACTTCCCTGTCTGTAAATTCTTTTAAGTCCTCTTTTATTTTATTTAAAACATTTAAGTCTTTTATAAGATCAATTTTATTTACAACAACCATGTAATTCTTATTAAATAGTTCTTCATCATAAAGCTTTAATTCATCCCTTAATTCTAAAAAATCTTGGGAAGCTAATTGATTATTTGAAACTATTTTTTGTCCATCTAAAACAAATACCAAAAATACACTTCTCATGATATGCCTTAAAAATTTATCACCTAAACCAGCACCACTATGGGCACCCTTGATAATTCCAGGAATATCTGCCACTACAAAATCATAATCTTTATAAGAAACTACTCCTAAATTAGGGGTTAGGGTTGTAAAAGGATAATCAGCAATTTTAGGTTTTGCATTAGAGATTTTACTAATAATTGTTGACTTACCAGAATTTGGAAAACCTACTAAAGCAACATCAGCAAGAAGCCTTAATTCAAGATTAAGCCAGATCTCTTCAACTTTTTCACCTTTTTCAGCAAAAGAAGGAAATCTAAGCTTAGAAGATACAAAACTTGCATTTCCTCTTCCTCCAATACCTCCCTTTGCGACAACTGCGTAATCCCCTTCTTCCTTAAGATCATAAAGAACTTCGTTATTTTGATTTTTTATAATTGTCCCAACAGGGACAAAAATAGTCATGTCAGCCCCAGTTCTACCTGCTCTTCTATTTGATGAGCCACTTTCTCCATTTTGGGCTTTAAAATGTATTTTATGTTTAAAATTATATAGTGTGTTAATACTAGAGGTAGCTTTTATAATAATATCTCCACCCTTACCACCTTTTCCGCCACAAGCAATTTTTTTATGACTGCCTTTTAAAACAAAAAAAGCCACGCTACCTGATCCACCATCTCCAGCCTTAACATTAATTTTAGCTTCATCTATAAACATAATGAGTTAAATGCTAAATAAAAATAATAAAATAATAATTTTAAGTTAAAGTTTAAAAATAATCCTTTATTCTCATTGGATAATTGTATACTTAACAACTATCCTGAACAAAAATTTATAAATATAAAAAAATCGAGCTATTTTAAGGAGCTCGATTTTATTATATTACATTCTAAATATTAAAAAAAATTGATAAAACTTTAAAAGTATCAAATAATATTTTTAATGTATGATTTTAATATATTTAAAATTTAAAATGCATAAATGCAATTTAAACAAATATATAAACCTTTAAGCTTTTATATTTATAACCTTCCCCTTTTTTGTATTTTTAGTAAATTCAACTATACCATCAATTTTTGCAAAAAGAGTAAAGTCTTTACCCATACCAACATTTAAGCCGGGTTTATATTTTGTACCCCTTTGTCTTACAATTATGCTACCAGCTTTTGCTCTCTGACCGCCAGATATTTTTACGCCTAGATATTTCGCTTTACTATCTCTGCCATTTTTTGAACTTCCAACACCTTTTTTGCTTGACATTATTAATACTCACTCCTACGAATTAATACTTATTTTTTCAAGACTAAGTAATGTTAATTGCTGTCTATGCCCAACTTTTCTATGATAGCCTTTTTTAGGTTTATACTTATAAGCAATAACCTTATCACCCTTAAAATGTTTCTTTATTGTCCCTTCAACTACAACATTATCTAACAAAGGGCTACCAATAAGGACTTTATTGCCATCATTAACAAGGTTAACCTCAGTTATCTTAATTTTATCCCCCTCGTTTCCTTTAACTTTTTCTACTACAATATTCATATTTTCAGTAACTTTATACTGTTTACCCCCACTTGTAATAATAGCGTAAATCTTGGGCCTCCTCTTAAAAATTTATTTTAATTTGATTAAATTCTAAAATTACGAAATAAAATAGCACCGAAGTATATTATCACAACAACAAATTTATTGTCAAACTATAATTCAGATTATAAGCATCTAAAATTTCATGACAGCAATAAAAACAAAACTTTAAGAGCTAGGATAAGTTAATTTAAGAAAACCATTTGAAGGCTTAAGCGGGCATGGTTCCTCTTTTAAGAGGAGAGCTAAAGCCTTAAAACTTTGAGCAAGCATTTCCCCGCTGGGGAAAGCTTTGAGTGTTTTCTTAAGTAACTTATCCTAGCTAAATAATTCATCTTTATCACAGAATTTTAGGTGCTTTTTAGATTAAACTTACTTTAGACAATTTTAGCTATCGCACTTGTTTTTGCAACATTTACTATTTCAACTTTTGCCTGTTTACCAATAAATTTTTTCCCATCAATTACCTGTATCACATAACCATTTATTCTTGCAAGAGCATCATTTGAATTATGTAAATATGTATCTTCAATTAATAGATTAATAATATCTCCAACTTTAAAAGGTTTGGAAATATCCTCGACTTCTTTAAAAGAACCTTTTGCAGCTATGACTACCTCGTCAAGTGGAATGTTTTCTTCCCCTTTAATGATTACATGCTTTTTTGTCAGAGACTCAAGGTTTTTAAGATTTCTCCCACCTTGCCCAATTATTTGGCAGGCCATTACTGGGTTAAGCTTGAGAAAAAATGCTTTTTCGGAGTTATTAAGCAATATTGACTTTATTTTTCTTTCTAACTCAAATTTTATAGTTTCTTCTGACTTAACATAACCTGAACCTAAACAAGAAGGACAAGTTTTGCACAGTGTGCCTAAAATGCCATCTGAAACATTTTTTCTTGTCATTTCAATAAGACCAAATTTTGAAAAGTTTAAAACTTCTGTTTTTGTTTTATCCTTTTCAAGACATTGTTTAAATCTATCAAAAACTTTCTGTCTGTCTTTTTCGCTTGCCATATCAATAAAATCAATCACAATTAAGCCACCTATATCCCTTAATCTTAGTTGTTTACTTATGGCTTCAGCAGCTTCTAAATTTGTTTTTAATATCGTTTCCGAAGCATTTTTGTTTGAAGTAAATTTTCCAGTATTAACATCAATCGAAGTGAGTGCCTCACTATGGTCAATAACAATAAAACCACCGGATTTGAGCCACACTTTCCTTTCAATAGCTCCTCTTATTACTTCATTGACATTAAATGCATCAAAGAGGTCATCTGGCTTGTCGTATAAGTATAAATTTGAAAATTTAACTCCAATATTATTAAGATACCTTGAAATTTCTCTTTTTATCTCTTTATTGTCAACATAAATAGCTTCAAATTCTTCAGAAAAAATATCTCTTAATATTCTTAAAACTATCGGCTGCTCACTCATTATTAAGGCTGGTTTAGTAGCCTTTGATATTCTTCTTTGGATTTCATTCCATGTTTTCATAAGACTCTTTAAATCCCTTTTAAGAGTACTTTTATCAGCATGCTTTGCAGCTGTCCTAACAATAATACCAAAATCTTTTGGCTTGATTTCTTTTGCGATCTGTCTAAGTGTTTCTCTTTCAGTGTCATTTATTTTTTTAGAAACACCTATACCATCATTAAAAGGGGCTAGAACAAGATATCTTCCAGGTATTGAGATAAAAGTAGTAAGCCTGGCACCTTTACTTTTGATTGGGTCTTTTGTTACTTGAGTAACAATAAGTTGGTTAGGCTTTAAAACTTGCTGAATCTTTTTGGAAATATCTTCATTTTCTTCGAAATCCGTATCAGTAGCAATCTCATTTATATACAAAAAAGCGTTCTTTTCTTCGTTAATATCAATAAAAGCAGCATCGAGGCTCGGAAGAACATTTTCAACTCTTCCTACATAAATATTGCCTAAAATAGATTTTTTTAATTTTCTGTCAAAATATAATTCGGAAACTTGACCATCTTCAAGTACCGCTATCCTGGTTTCATTTTCACCAGAACTAACCAGCATCAACTTACTCAAATTTTTAACTCCTTAATTCAAACAATATCAAGAGGAGTCTTAAGAATATTTTCTCTAATTACATAGGCTTCTTCCTTAAAGAAATCTTTGACCTCTGTGTAATTATTGTTTGATATATCCTTTAAATTTATTAAAAAATCTTTAAATTTAAAAATCTCATTATTCTTTAAAACTTTAGTATATCCAAATAAATTTAAATAAACAATATTGCTTTTATTAAATTGGACATCATTAAAATTCATTAGAAAAATAGAACCTATATTATTTGCCAAAGATGTTAATAAATTAATCATGTTAGTCATATTTTTCTTATCATAAGATGATAATATAAATTTATATTTAACTACTGCTATATCTTCCATTAAACTTGGTAATTTATTATTTAGTTTTAAAGTTTTAATTATACAAAATTCATCTTTAAGTTGCTTATTTACAAGATCTTGAAAAACTTGTGGTTCTATTGTGTCTATGAGTTCAACATCAGAATATTCTGCAAAACTTGCAAGTCCAACTGGAATAGGAAAACTAAAATTAATCCTTGGGTTAGGATTAAACCCTTCACTATATCTCATATTTAACCCTGCGCGCCTAATCCCTATAAGCATTAATCTTACAGTTTCAAGGTGAGACAAATATTTAAACTCTTTTAATTTTTTAAACTTAAATCTTAACTTTGTATTTTCCACTATTTATTTTAATATGTAAGCATCTAAAATTCTGTAATAGTAATAAAAACAAAACTTTAAGGGCTAGGATGAATTACTTAAGAAAACCATTTGAAGGCGAAGCGGGCATGGTTCTTCTTTTAAGAAGAGAGCGAAGCCTTAAAACTTTAAGCAAGCTTTCCCTCAGCTTTAGGAAAAGCTTTGAGTGTTTTCTTAAGTAATTCATCCTAGCCAAGTAATTTATCTTCATCATGGAATTTCAGATACTTATTTTTAATATTTTTTATTTTAGTATTTCCTTTAAATATCCTTAGATTGCTTTGCATCCAAATTTTCCTTTAAGAAAAAATCTTTTTCTATACCAATATCAATAAAATCCCATGGCAACACTTCCTTAAGCCCCATTTCTCTTTCAGTAAAAAAATTGATGTCAAGATTTGCATCAATAAAAGCTCTTTCCCAAACACTAGGATTAAACATCTCACTCCAATTATCAAATTTTGCACCATGTTGATAAGCTAATTCAATTACTTCAGAAACTTTATAATTTCCCCTTGAAATTGCACATTCTAGTTTACTTTTAAAAAGATCAGAATAACTAACATTTACATATTTTTTTGGCATACTTGTTAAAAGCAATGAAAACTTTTCTTTAAGAACTTCAATAGGATCTTGGGCATTCCATTGAAATGGAGTGAATGGCTTAGGGCAAAAAGCATTAATGCTTAAATTTATGTTTAATCTTTGCCTTTTATTTTTTGGTAAAATACGTTTTCCAAGATCTATTATTTCATAAACTATTTCGCTTATCCCCAAAATATCTTCTTTTGTTTCATATGGAAGCCCTATCATAAAATATAGTTTTATTTTTTCCCATCCTCTCTCAAAGGCTATCTTTATACAATCGAGCATTTCATCTTTATTTATATCCTTTTTTATAATATCCCTCATCCTCTGACTACCTGCCTCAGGCGCAAAAGTAAGGCCTGTTTTCCTTCCACTTTGTATTAGCTCAGCAATACTAAAGTTAAAACTATCAAGCCTTAATGAAGGAAGAGAAATTGATATTTTTTTATTCTTTATTTTCCCTAGAAAGCTATTAATTAAAAAATCAAGTTTGGGATAATCAGCACTTGATAAGGATAAAAAAGATATTTCATCAAAGCCACTATTTTCAATACCTTTTATGCAATCTTCTATTAATTTTTCAGCTTTTCTGACTCTTACAGGTCTATAAATAAATCCAGCCTGACAAAACCGACAACCTCTATAACATCCTCTCATAATTTCACAAATATATCTGTCATGAATAGGTTTTATATTGGGTATTACTGGATCAGTAACAATCCGAAATTCATTAATATCTTTAACAACTGCTTTTTTTACTTTTTTATCTGGTTCTATTTTATTTATTCTGCCATCTTCAAAATAAAGAAATTTATATAAACCTGGGATGAATACACCATCAAAATCCTTTATTTGCTCCAAAAACCATCTTTTTGTTTTGTTATTTTCTTTGACTTTTAAAAGAACTTCAAGTATATCAATAAAGATTTTCTCGCCATCACCTATAACAAAAAAATCAATAAATGCTGCCATTGGAAGTGGGTTAAAGGCTGCAGGTCCACCTGCGCAAATAATAGGATAACTATCACCTCTTTTAAGAGAATGGAGCTCCAACCCACCTAAATTTAAGATGTTTAAGACATTTGTATATTGAAGTTCATGTTGAAGGCTAAAACCGATAATATCGAATTCATCAAGAAAAATTCTGCTTTCCAAAGAGAAAATTTTAGTTCTTGTTTTGCGTAAATTATTTTCAAAATCAACCCATGGTGAAAAAACTCTTTCAGCACTAAATTTTGGATGTTTGTTTATTAAATCATATAAGATTTGTATACCAAGATTTGACATTCCAACTTCATACAAATCGGGGAAAACAAGAGATGCAAGAACTAAGGACTTAAAACTCTTAATCTTATTAATGTCTTTGTTTTTTATCCCGATTTCATTGCCAACATATCTTCCTGGTCTTAACACTCCTTCAAGCAATTTTTCAAGCTCACTAAAACTTAATGTTTTTACTTCCTTCATTCTTTAACTAAATTCCTCATAGGCTACTTCATAATCTCTTCTAAGCTCCCTTCTAAAATACACATTTTCAACCAGGGCAATTCCTATGAAAATGCTTAAAAGGTTTGACCCGCCATAGCTTAAAAATGGAAGAGTAATTCCTATTATAGGCATTAACCCTATAGTCATACCTATATTTATAATAACTTGAGTTAAAATAATAAAACCAATGCCACCTGCTAATAAAAAACCAAAAAAATCACTTGCATGCCTTGAGATATAAAAGCATCGCCAGATTATGATACCAAAAAGAACTATAGTAAAAAAAGCACCTACAAAACCAAGTTCTTCACCAATTACCGAGAAGATAAAATCAGTATGGTGTTCAGGCACATAATTAAGATTAGTTTGAGTACCTAAAAATAAACCCTTTCCAAATAATTTTCCTGAGCCTATTGCTAATTTTGACTGAAAAAGATTATATCCTGCACCTTCAGGTTTCACATCTGGCTTTAAAAATACAAGAAGCCTGTCTAATTGATATTCTTGTATTAATCCAAACTTGATTCCAGCAAATACTGCTCCAGATGCTAAAATAATTATACCTATAATATAAAGAAGATTAGCTCCTGATATAAAAAGCATCCCAATAAAAACAAGAAAGTAAATTATTGCCTGCCCTAAATCTGGCTCAAGTAAAACTAACAAAATAGTTAAAAAGGCAATACCTGTAGCTGAAGCTACTTTTTTAAACCCAACAACATCTTTTTTTTCAGACTGCCATCTTGAAAGAGTTGCAGCAAGACATATAACCATAAATATTTTTGAAAATTCAGATGGTTGTATTGATATAAATTTTAAATCTATCCATGCTTTGTTTGAGTTAATTTCATAACCAAAAATCAAAACACTTACTAATAAAGCAATATTTATAATAAAAACAACAACCCAGAATTTTTTTAGCTTTCTATAATCAAAAAGTAAGAAAAGCAAAAAAACTCCTATTGAAGCAATCAAGACAATAAGCTGTTTTTTAAAATAATATTGTGGGTCTGAAATTCCAGCGGGCAAGCTATATTTGGTTGCGCTATAAATAATAAGAACACCAAAAGAAGATAAAATTAATACACATAATAAAAGTAAAAAATCAAATCTTGCAACTTTGCTCTTTTCCTTTTCAACATTTAGCCTATCCACATCTATATCTATATCTTTAGAATTATTTATTTTACTTTTATTATGATATAAATTTATTAAATGATTTCTCTTTCTCTTTCTTTGGCTAATCATATTAATCACCAAAACTTTCGACTGAATGAACTTGGCCACTACTTTCAAGATGAAAAAGATATTCTAAAATTTTTCTTGCTATAGGAGCAACATTTTTACCGCCACCGCCTGCTTCTTCAAGCATTATTGCAATAACATACTGAGGATTACCTATTGGCGCATAGCAAGCAAACCAAGCATAATCTTGTCTTCCTGCAAATTCTGCTGTTCCTGTCTTACCAGCTACCGGAATCTCATCTAAAGGGAAATTTGCAAAGGCACTTGAAGCTGTACCTTGCTTGGTCACAAGGTTTAATCCAGATTCAATAGTATTTAAATAAGCCTGGTTTAATTCAAGATCTTCATAGTCATCAAATTTATAATCAAATAAATTTTCATCACCCTCATCTTTTATGCTTTTTAGTAAATGTGGTTTGTACTTCAAACCTTTATTTGCTATAACCATATAGGCATCTGCTAATTGCAATGGGGTTACTAGAAGATCTCCTTGTCCTATTGCCATATTAACTGTATCTCCAGGAAACCATATGGAATTCTCTTTATCATTTTTAAATGTTTCTTTTTTCCAAGCCTTGTCAGGAACAATACCGGGATCTTCATTAGGCAAATCTATTCCTGTAGCAGAGCCAAAACCAAAAATCCTTGAATATTTCTGGAGTAGTTCATCAGAATTTTTATTTTTTGAGTACAACCTTAGTCCTACATCATAAAAATAAATATCACAGGAGTTTTGCAAAGCACCTAAAATATTAAGGCCGCCATGACCTCCCTTATTCCAGCATGTTTTTGGAAAATTACTTCCAAGCCCATACCAAATACCAGCACAATTAATTCTAGTATTGCTATTTATAACCTCAGTACTTAACCCAGCACATGCAGTAACTATTTTAAAAACTGAACCTGGTGGAAAACCCATTATTGCTCTGTTATTTAGTGGAAAATAATTCTCTGGGTCATTAAGTTGATCCCAATTTGATTGGGATATTCCTCCAACAAATATACTTGGGTCAAAAGTAGGGTTACTTGCCATAGCAAGGACTTCCCCTGTTTTTGTGTCCAAAACAACTGCAGCAGCTCCTCTTGCCCTGTAATATTCATCAGTATGTGGTACTAATGTTTTTCTGATCTCATCCAGTTGGGTAGCTAATAATTCCTCAACATATCTTTGCAATTCAATGTCAATTGTTATGTAAATATCATTTCCAGGTATATAATCCGTTTGCTCTATAATATCTGTTGGTCTCCCAAGTGGATCAACCTCATATACTATTTTGCCTTTTGCCCCTTTTAAAATATCTTCATATTCCTCTTCTATCCCAGTTTTGCCAACCTGGTCCCCACCTTGATAACCTGATTTATACTTTTCCTGTGCTAATTCTTCTTCACTTATTTCTCCAGTATAACCAAGAACATGAGATGCAAGATATCCATAGTTATACTTTCTTAAAAAAATATTCACAACCTCGACACCTGGCAGGTTTTGACTATTTTCCCTAAAATACACTAAAGTTTCTTTATCAATATTTTGTTTAATAATCACTTTGTCTATGTATGTTGATTTACTTCTCTCAAGTTCATTTTTTAACTCATAATAAGATAAATTAAGTTTTCTGCTTAAAATATCTAAAATATCTTCCCTATTTAAAACTAAATAAGGGTCGACTGCTATTGCTACTGTTGGCACACTTTCTACAAGTAATTTCCCATTTCTATCAAAAATATTTCCTCTTGGAGCCATTGTATATCTTACTCTTGTAATATTTTCAGAAGCTGCTTGAGCAAATACTTCTCCACTCATAACTTGTAAAAAATAAAGCCTAAAGATTAATACAACCAGCGCTACAATTACTAGATAGCTTACAAACATTAATCTTTTATTTGCATTATTCAAATGTTTCTTCCCTGATAAATTTTAATCTTAATAAAGGAAATATTATAAAAATCAAAATTAAGTTAAAAAAAGGTTTCGTTATAAGATTGATACCTAAAGATGCAAAATTAATACTAAAATTAAACAAATAATAAATAATGTCGGCTACAATTATATCAATCTCTGTAATTATAAATACCACAAAAACATAACTTACTAATTTTAGTTTTAATCCTGACTCAACAAGCTCATATATTATAAAAGCATTTAAAGTAAAAATTAAAGAAGATATGCCAATTATACCACCGGAAAGGATATCAAAAACAAATCCTGCTATAAAGCCATAAATAATACCTGTCAATAATCCTTCTTTAAAAGTTATTGCAACTAGTGTTACTAAAATAAAATCAAAATTAATATAATATAATTTTAATTGTTCACCTAAGACTATCTGAAGAATTACAAAAAAAATTAATATAAAAAAATTAGCAAACTTAAAAAAATATTTCATTAGCTTATTTTACCACTATTCTATATTACCATCCTGTAATAACAAGTACATTCTCAATTGACTTGAAATCAACAAAAGGCTCGACTTCTATTGTCATAAAAGGAGTTGTTTGATTAGAACTTACTTTTCTCACAGAACCTATTAATATTTCAGGCGGTATATATCTAGCAGACCCAGCAGTTATAATAATATCTCCAGGAAAAACTAAATCATCTTTTGATATATAATTTAAGAATAATTTTTTACTTTGACTTCCTTCAATCATACCAAGACTTCTGGAAGATAAAATTCTTGCACCAACACTCGTTTGAGGATCATTTATAAGTCTGACTTCACAAGTACTGCTAGCACTTAAAACTACAATGCCTATGAGACCTTTTTCATTTACAACACCCATTCCTTCAAGAACACCATTATTTTTCCCAACATTTAAAATTACCTCAGACTGCCATTCTTTATTACTGTAGCCAATTACTTTAGCCACAACAGCCTCATAATCTTTTCTTTGTTTTAAATCCAATAAATCTCTTAAAGAATTATTTTCAATTTTAAGGTTTATGTTTTCACTATAATCTTTTAGAAGTTTTGCATTTTCAGATTCAAGTTGTTTTAACTTGGATGGTAGCCCAAAAAAATTTTTTATATTATTAATAGTTTTAACAACAGGTCGAAAAACAATAAATAATTTTTCTTGGACAGGTCTAAATATATCAAAGGTTTTTGCTTTAATAACTTTTATCACACTAGCATCTCTAAAACTTGCAGTAATTATAACTATGCATAAAACTACAATAATAGCTATAACTATAATATTTTTTACATTATTTCTTGGAGAAGCCATTAGTAAAGAAAAACAAAAATATTAAATAACTTTAACGTTTTGAATATCTAAGGTACTTTTTTAAAGTAGAAAAATCGTCAGCACATCTTCCCGCACCTAAAGCCACAGAAGCAAGTGGATCGTTTGAAAGATAAACTGGACAATGTGTTTCTCTACTAACTCTTTCGGTAAGCCCTTTAAGCAAAGCGCCCCCGCCACTCAAAACAATACCTCTTTTCATAATATCAGAAGATAATTCTGGAGGAGTAACATCTAAAACTTCAATAATTGAATTTACAATATCTGTTATCGTTTTTTCTAAAGCTTTTCTAATCTGCTGACTTGTTATTATAATAGTTTTTGGAAGACCTGTAACGAGATCTCTACCATTTATTTCCATTTTTTCCTCATTCTCTAAAGGAAAAGCAGAACCTATCTCAATCTTAACTTTTTCAGCAGTTCTTTCACCTAGAAGCAGATTATGTTCTTTTTTTAAATAATATGTAATCGCTTCATCCATTTCATCTCCGCCTATCCTTAAAGACTGGCTAGCAACTATTCCACCCAAAGAGATTACTGCTACTTCAGATGTCCCTCCACCAACATCAACAATCATTGAACCAGTTGGCTCATTAACTGGTAAATCAGAACCGATAGCAGCAGCAAGAGGTTCCTCAATTATATATGCTGTTCTAGCACCTGCTTGTTCAGTTGCCTCTATCACGGCTTTTCTTTCAACTGGTGTAATCCCAGAAGGTACACAAATCACAATTCTTGGTCTAGCAAAAGCAACATTTTTATGTACTCTCTGGATAAAATATCTAAGCATTTTTTCTGTTGTTTCAAAATCGGCAATGACGCCATCTCTAAGAGGTCTTATTGCTACAATATTACCAGGAGTTCTTCCAACCATTCTTTTTGCCTCTTTACCAACTGCTAAAATTTTATTTGTATCTTTATCAATTGCAACTATTGAAGGCTCATTTAAAACAACGCCCTTACCTTTCACACAAACTAAAGTATTAGCCGTTCCCAAATCAATCCCCATATCTTTTCCAACCATATTAAGAAAAAAATCAAACATTAGCTCTCCTCACATATCAAATATCAACAAATTATATCTAAAAAATTTAATAAATAAATTTAAAATTTAAACTTCATAAGTGAAACTATTTTTGAAAATCCTGCAACTTTAAATTAAAACTTTTGAGTAATTGAATAAATTTAAAAATAGGAAGGCCCATAACATTATAAAAACAACCATTGATTTTTTTTACAAGCACCGCTCCATAGCCTTCAATATTATAAGCACCTGCTTTATCTAACACAGATAAGTTTTCCTTTTCTAAATAACTCTCGATATCATTTATGCTTAATCTTCTAAAAGTAACTTTGGTTTCCTCGTAATCTGAAACAAGCTTATTATCTAAAAAATTCATAAGACTTATTCCAGTTATAACTTTATGTGTATTCCCAGAGAGTTCATTTAAAAAACCACGAGCTTCTTCAATACTTTTTGGTTTTAAAAAAATTTTATTATTTAAAAGAACAATGGTATCAAGACCACAAACAAAAAAACCTATGCTATTACCCTCATTCATTAAGTTTGATTTATTAATTCTAACATAATCAGCAACATTTTTAGATTTTTTTATACTATTTATTATTGCCATTTCATAGGGATTTTCATAAACAGCTTCTTGAAAATCAGAAGGTGGTATTACTTCAAAATCAATTTTGAGTAATTGAAGAATTTTTACTCTTCTTGGAGAACTAGAAGCCAAAATAATTTTAAATTTCTTATCTTCTTCTAAAAACATCAGCCAATAAAAAAGCAAGCAAAAAACCTATAATAGCACCAAGTGTTATATTAACATGAATGCCAAAATTTATATCAAATAAATACAAATTTAAACTTAAATCATCTACTCCAACTTTTAAGCCTTGATCTAAAATTGGCACAATATCTTTTAAAACATAGCCTAAAACGGCACCAAGAATTCCACCAATTATAACAATAATAACAACTATGCTGCCTCTTCTTTTCATAAATAATTCCTAAAAAATATATTAATTTCCCGCTCAGCATTTTCCGGGCAGTCAGAACCATGAATCACATTTATAGTAATATCCGTCCCAAAATCTCCCCTAATTGTCCCTTTGCTTGCTTTTGAAGGATCAGTTGGTCCCATAAGCTCTCTTGTCTTTGAAATTGCATTTTCTCCTTTTACAACCATTACTATAGATGGACCACTAATCATATAATTAATTAATTTCTCAAAATAGGGCTTACCTTTATGTTCCTGGTAATGAGTAAGCGCTATTGATTTATCCATATTTAAGACTCTAATTCTATCAATTTCTAAACCCGCTTTCTCAAATCTGGAAATTATCTCGCCAACTACTTTTTTAGCAACTCCATCTGGTTTAATAATAACCAAGCTTCTTTCAACACTTGAAAGTTTTTTAGGTGACTTATTTTCGTTATTTTTATTATCTTCTTCTGTGACTTCCACATTATCTTCTTTAGTTTTTAGGTTCATAGCAGCCTCCCCTATAACTCGTAAAAAATAATCATGATTTATAAAAATTTATTGAGAAGTTCTACAATATGGACAAATTTTCCAATCCAAATTCAAAGGTTTGCCACAGCTTATACATGAATTTTTAAGCTTTTTCCTGCAGTGTGGACAAATTAAAAAGTCATCTTTTACTTCTTTTCCGCAAGCTGGGCATCTTAAATAAGCACTATCTAAAAGAAATTCCATTCTTTTAATTTCTAAATCTCTTTCAATTATATCATCAACAAATTCAGGTGGCCTTAAAATTAAATATAAGATCAATCCTATGTAGTTAAATAAAAATACAATAATTGCCCAGAAAAAGGCAGGAGCATCTCTAAGTTTTGCATCTCTGTAAGTCCAATATACAAAAGAAAGCCAAACAATAATTAACATAAAAATAATCCCATATAACAGATACTTCCAGATGGGATTAGTTAAAAAAGCCATTATATTATTCACATATTGTAAAATACTATCCATAAATCCTCCATTAAAGCAAAGCTTTAAAGCCCTGGTTTATTTAAAAAAATCGCAAAAAACAGCATCCGCGCAATGTTAACAAAAATTTGTAGATTTCACAAATTCAAGATTAGTTATAGATCCTGTTAGAGATATAATATCATTTTTATTAGCTAAATTTAAAGAATATTTTATTGAATTTTCAATATTATCTATACTTGCTATTGCTACTGGGTATTTTTCATTGTTTTTCCTTACTTTAGACAAGATTTCATTCGTTGCTTTTTCTAACTCTTTTATCGAAAGACTCCTATAGCTATTTGAGCTCGTTAAAATAAGCATATCGGCATTTTTAATAATATACTCAAGCATCTTTTTATAATTTTTATCCTTTAAAACAGAGAATATAATTATTTTTTTATTTTCTGGAAAATAAGTATTTAAGTTTTTTATAAATTTTGATACCCCTTCAGGATTATGCGATGCATCTACTATAAATATTGGTTCCTTTCTTAAAATCTGAAATCTTCCAAATATATTAGTATAATTTAAGCTATCATTTAAATAATCAACCCTTAAATTTCTAGAATAAGTGTTAAGATATAGCTCACTTAATACAACTGCAAGTAAGAGATTCTTTTTTTGGTAATCACCTACAATTGGGAAATAAATATCGTTATACTCAGAAAAAATTCCTTTTAAATCTACGGTAAATCCCTCTAAGCTTTTCTGGCTTATTTTTTTAATAAAGAAATCTTTCCCAAATAAAAATAATTTTGAACCAGTAGTTTCTACTTTTTTAAATAAAATACTATTTACTTTTTTATCCATGCTCATTGAAGCAACAAGTGAATTGTTTTTAATAACTTCAGATTTTTCCTCTGCTATTTTCGAAATTGTTTTACCCAATATTTGTGTATGTTCCAGGCTTACCCCAGTAAGACCAACAACTTTTGCGTTCGCAGCATTGGTTGCATCCCATCTACCTCCCATGCCAGCTTCCAAAACCATTACATCAATTTTTTTATCTTTAACTAATTTAAATAACATGGCTGTAAGAATTTCGAATTGAGTCATTTCTCCATCTAAACCTAATTTGTTGACCTCTAAAATCAAAGGAAAGATATCATTAAACACTTCGGCAAAATCATCTTCACTAACATCTTTACCAGCAATAGATATTCTTTCAGTATAAGAATAAATATGTGGGGAAATATAATAACCTGCTTTTAGGCCGTGCTTATTTAAAATAGACGCTGTTATTTTTGCAGTTGAGGTTTTTCCATTTGTACCAACAATATGGATAAAATCTTTTCCATTTTGGGGATTATCTAATAAATCTAAAATTTTATTTATTCTTACTAAACTTGGTTTTATTCCAAATATTAAGGACTTATCTAAATAATCACAAGCCTCTTTATAACCAAAATATTTATTATAATAACTCATAATAAAATCACTATTAAGTTCTTTTTATTATAAACATCTGAAATTCCTTGATAGCAATAAAAACAAAACTTTAAGGGTTAGGATACAGTTACTTAAAGAAAACCATTTGAAGGCGAAGCAGACATGGGTCCTCTTTTAAGAGGAGAGCGAAGCCTTAAAACTTTAAGCAAGCTTTCCCTCAGCTTTAGAAAAAGCTTTGAGTGTTTTCTTAACTAACTGTATACTAGCTAAATAATTTATCTTTATCACGGAATTTTAGATGCTCTTTTTATGGATTTATTAATTTTATTTAATTCCTCATCTAAAAAATTTAAACGCCCTTTAAGTTCTTTTACCTTATTTAACTCTTTTTCAACTACCTTAGCAGGTGCCTTTGATATAAATTCAGGATTATTTATTTTATTCTCAGATTTTTCAAGTTCCAGCTTCACCTTTTTAATTTCTGACCCAATCCTTTTTACCTCAAATCCAAAATCAACTAGTTCCTCAACAGCTACATAAATTTCAATATTATCAACACTACTCTTTATCAAATTATCCTTGTTCTTTGGGGCCTCATAACTAACTTCTGAAGACTTACAAAAAGTTTTAATGTAATTTTCATTTTCCTTGATGGTACGTAACTTATCAAATCTACGAGTACCAGAACTACCATTACCCACAGAGTTCAAATAAATCTTTATCTTGCTTGAAGGCTTTACGTTCATTTCTGATCTTAATTTCCTTATTGTGCCAATTACTTTAAAAACAAAATCAATATCCTTGCTTTCTTTATTTGAAATAAATTTCTTAGAAGGTCTCGGAAATTCTTGGATCATGATGCTTTCCCCCTCTTTTGGCAAGCACTGCCAGATTGCCTCAGTTAAAAAAGGCATTATAGGATGCAAAATCCTTAAATAATTTTCAAGTACATAATAAAGAACTGCACATGTATATTTTCTTTCTTCTGGACTCCCATTATAAATCTTAATTTTAGCCGCCTCTATGTACCAATCACAAAATTCACTCCAGAAAAAATTATAAACAAGCTTACATGCAAAAGAAAAATTATACTTTTCAATATACTTTTCAAAATTTTTTATAGTTATACTTAACCTATCTAAAATCCATCTATCCCATATATTAAGATTAGTTTTTGATTCTTCTAAATCTATGTCTCTTACTTCAATCCCCTTTATATTCATTAAAACAAATCGTGAGGCATTCCATATTTTATTCGCAAAATTCCTTGAACCCTCTATCTTTTCATTTCCTAACAATAGATTCCTTCCTGGAGTAGTTAAAGAAGCCAAAGTAAATCTTAAAACATCGCATCCATATTTTTCGACTATTTCAGTTGGATCTATCACATTACCCTTCGATTTACTCATTTTTTGGCCTTTTTCATCATTTACAAGAGGATTTATAAAAACTTCTTTAAATGGTTCATCATGCATGAAATAAAGACTCATCATTATCATTCTTGCAACCCAAAAAAATATAATATCATGAGCAGTAATAAGAACATTTGTTGGAAAGAAATAATGAAGCTCAGGAGTATCATCGGGCCAACCTAATGATGCAAATGGCCACAAATCAGAGCTAAACCAGGTATCTAGCACATCCTCATCTTGTATTAAGTTACTAGAATTGCATTTAGTGCACTTCTTTGGTTCGTTCTCAGAAACAATTATTTCATTACAATTTTTACAATACCATACAGGAATCCTATGTCCCCACCAAAGCTGTCTTGATATGCACCAGTCTTTTATGTTTTCCATCCAATTAAAATAAAGTTTTTCCCATTTCTTTGGTATAAATTTTATTCTTCCACTTTTCACAGCTTCTATTGCCGGACCAGCGAGTTTTTTCATCGATACATACCATTGAAGTGAGATTCGTGGTTCTATGGTTGTAGAACATCTTGAACAAAAACCAATAGAAGATTTATGGTCTTTTTTACCCAGTAAATAGCCTTTTTCTTTTAGTTCCTCAAGAAGCTTTTTTCTTGCTTCAAATCTATCAAGACCTGCATATTTGCCAGCATTTTTATTTAAAGTGGCATCTGGATTCATTATATTTATCTTAGCTAAATTATGTCTTTTGCCGATTTCAAAATCATTCGGATCATGAGCAGGAGTAACTTTTACAGCTCCTGTCCCAAACTTTATATCCGCATGCTCATCAGCAATAATAGGAATCTTGCGCTCCGCAATCGGTAGCAAAACAAACCTTCCAATCAAATTCTTATATCTTTCATCATTAGGATTAACTGCAACCGCAGAATCACCAAACATAGTTTCTGGTCTTGTTGTTGAAACTACTATAAACTCATCTTCACTTATTCTTTCAGTTTTATCATCAACTAAGGGATATTTTATTTCCCAAAGACTCCCACGTTTCTCATGATGTTCAACCTCAATATCTGAAATCGCTGTTCCGCATCTTGGACACCAGTTAACTATGTAATTACCTTGATATATAAGCCCATTTTTATATAAAGTTACAAATTCTTTATTTACAGCTCTTACATAATTTTCATCAAATGTAAATCTTTCCCTATCCCAATCACAGCTACAACCTAAAATTTTTAACTGCTCAATTATTCTACTGCCATGTTGTTCTTTCCACTCCCAAACTTTTTCAATAAATTTCTCTCTTCCAAGTTCATATCTGCTAATCCCTTGTTTCTCAAGTT
>Ga0255343_1002726_pt1 | contig 19964 bp, 18 predicted proteins | sample wastewater_treat_4_FD_192413 | JGI IMG/M metagenome (GOLD analysis project Ga0255343, IMG submission 192413) | Wastewater microbial communities from Lulu Island WWTP, Vancouver, Canada - plant16 | ecosystem: Engineered > WWTP > Wastewater > Unclassified | place: Canada: Vancouver, British... | reverse complement strand
CAACCATGTAACTCCCTTTTGCGGTCTGGGCTTGCTGTTGAAATAGATTCTTCTATTTGTTTAGGAAGAGGAAGGACAAGTTATTCACAAATCTTGCTGAAATGAGAAATGGTTTACCCTTTAGAAATCAGTATATACGAATTCTAATAAAACTTGGTAAATAAACCTTTCAGATATGATTCTATTGGCCACCTTGGATAACTTCATTCCGTCATTATAATTAGTAATAGACAATCTTTGATTAATCGTTGGCTGGACAGAACCTTCTGGGCGCAGAAGTGAGTCCAGCTTTAATTTTTAAGCACTTGCACTGATGCAGAATGTATAGGAGCGCCTTCTGATCGCTAATTTCGCCGTTTTAGCCCTGTTTTTTGCCTGTATGGTCTACGATCTCCGCAACCACCAGGTCCCCACGCCATTAACCGTTGGCGGGATGGTTGGTGCAGGTTTGTATGCCCTTTTCAATGGCTTATGGACTCCAGTATTGTTGATGATTGCACTAACTCACGTATCAGATTTCAACCCCCGAGAAAAGCGTCTAGCATTTGCTCTTACGTTGTCCGCATTTGCTGCAATTTTTCAACCTGCAGCGACGTTGATTTGTCTTCTCACCCTTGTCGTGTGGGTGCTTTGGGAATTTGGTGTTTTGGGAGGTGCGGATGTCAAGCTGATCATTACTGCTGCCCTGGTTCTTGGAAATCCAATTTTTCTGATCCCGATATCAATTGTCGGTGGAGTGCAGGGCGTAATCGCGAGCCTTCAGAAAAAGAGGGAAATTCCTTTTGTCGTATCAATTTTTTGTGGAACTTTGTTGTTCGTTCTCTATCCATATTTCTCCTGCTTTTTGGAGAAAGTTTGATGCATCCATGTCAGTGAACACGTAATTCATATTTTGTGTAACAAACCAGTACGCAGGACTTTGTAAAGAAGGAAGGAGGTGATTGGCATTGCGTTTCCTAAAGGATAAACGGGGAATCGAGTCGACTGAGGTCGCATTGATCATTGCAGTAGTTGTTCTGGTGGCTTATGGCGCATACCGGTTGCTGGGCCAAAATATCGCTGCCATCGTGACTGATATTGCTGGAAAAATCTAGTCAAATCAATGGTCTGCCAGCAATGTCCCCTTCGGGGATGTTCCAAAAACTGGCAGATCAATTTTTCCTCAAGGAGGAATATGAGGTTTATTAAAGACAGTCGTGGGATGGAATTGCTTGAGGCTGCAATTACAACTCCAATTGCGATCATGGTCATGTTGGCGATTGTTAACCTGGGGATGTTAGTCTATGCCCAACAGGCAGTACAAGCCGCAGCCAGGCATGGTGCGCGCATGGGAAGTGTGGCGCAGCAATGCCCAGCCTGTTATGCCATGAGTGGAGCAAGAGACGCAATCGCACAGGCCGGGATTCTGGAAAACACTTCGGTCAGTGTCTTGGCTCCAGGAGGAAGTGCCGGCAGCATTTTAAAGATTCAGGTCAGCGGCAGTGTACCCAACTTTATGGCTCCCTTGACCAGTTTGTTTCCTGGATTGCCTGGACAGACGTTCACTGTCCGAGCGGATTCGACATTTCGCCAGGAGGGCTGGTAATGTTGTTACGTGATCGGCGGGGTTATTCGATGACCTTCTGGGCGGTATTCATTGGGTTGGTGATGATTCCTGCCCTGGCATTGGCTATTGAACTCGGACGGTATTTTTATGCCATTTCAGAAGTGGCAAAAGCAGCAGATGCTGCAGCAGTTGCAGCATCTGCTGAGATCAATCAGCAGGTTTTTCAAGATACCGGAAATCTAATACCCACTTCAAGAACCTGGGGGAACGCTCAGGCTTATGTGACTTCAAATACAGCCAGCTTATCCGCTAAAGGGGTGCATGCCTTTGTTAGAGGAATTCAGGTCAGTGGGGGAGACAACACTGTACGGGTCTCTGTGTCAGCAGATTTATCTATCCTGTTTCCATCAGTAGTTCCCAAGGTGCTTGTAACTCAAACCGGAGTAGCCAAACTGCGTGTTTTCACACATTGATCGTTTTTTACCCATAAAGGAGCGTGGGCATTATTGAAAAGAAATTGACCCTCTATGATAAGCCCCTTGTAATTAATAATCTCTGGTTGGAAACTCAAAACTTCTTAATCTATCGTTGGCCAGACATAACCCACTGGGATCTGTCCGGCATTTTCTTTTCAAACCCTAAATGACAAGGGTTTCCTAAACAATAAGACTAGCGGTTAATATCAGCCCTGCTGATGGAAATTAGCGAGGAGCAGCAGATCGGCAAAAAGTACTGTTCTGGCAAGTCAATAGAATGAGAAAAACCAATGGGAATTTCCAACTCGCAATCTACAGAAAGATCCTTGTATAATTTTGTATTCCCCAATTGACTTGATGAAATTGTCTGTGCTGCTATGTTGGCGTATCCTCATGAACAAAGGATTTGTTGATCGTGGGTACGAAAATGGACCGGGAAACGTTTTGGAGAGCGATGCGCCGAATCTTGAAACCTCCATGCGGGCACTGGCCGAAGGAATTCCCTCCCCGCCACAGTCGGATCCTGCAGGTCAACAAAGATGCAGTTAGCGATTGGCTGGATCGGGGGGCACCCCGCAATGTTGATTGGTCGTTTTGCATCTTTGAGATCAGGTGCATGTCACCGAAAGTCAGTTGGATGAACTCTGGAGCTTTGTGCATCCCAAAGAAGATCACTTTCTCATGGTTCAAATTGACCGGGAAACTGATGGCGATGCCTGGATTTGGGAGGCGTTTTCCCCGGTCTGACGCTTGATCCTGCCGTTTGGCGTGAGCAAACGTTTGCAAGATTGCGCCGATTCGCTCGTAGATCGGGTTACAGTTCACCAATTTACCTCTATAGGGCTCGGGCTGACCGGTTTTCTACCACCTTTGGGGCTGGCAACTGTGTCGAATGACTCAAGTGACGTATTTGCTATGGTAACCTGTCATAGACACAAACTTATCTAGGATCTACTCTTTTTAGAATTAGTTGGCCTTTAACTCGTGTGACTGGATGGCGTCGATCACTTCACTTTTGCAAGGTTGACTCCTCATAAACCCTCCCGGCAGATCCTGGTTTCAGCACCAGGGTAATATCCTTAATGAGCCAACTATCCCATTCAATGTTCCATTTCTTTTAGGTAATATGCGCTCGTGCCTTTATATGGATCCGATGGTAAAATCATGTTTTGACTTTTGTTCTCTTAGCAGACGCATTGGTTTCCTGCGAAGTCTGTTTGGTTTCAGGACAGAAAGCAACAGGATCTTCACTCAAGATACCTGTTGTATTGTTGTCTGCGTATGGTGATGAAAAAGATGAAAGTAAAAAAAATCTTTTCAACGATTCTCTTAGGTTTTCTGGCTGCCCTCTTGGGTGGGCTGGCTGCTGCATTCCTCGCCGGTTTTTTACATATTATAGAATGGGGGCAGCACCTGGTATGGGATGTCATCGCTTCTTCGTTTTCCTTAAAAGCATTAGCAATTTGCACCATAGGCGGTCTGTTGGTGGGTCTCTGTCAGCGGTACCTGGGAGATCATCCTAAATCCATGATGGAAGCCGTGGCCGAGGTCCAGAAGACTGGGCGGTTGGATTACACCCATTTACCCAACGGACTGGTATCTGTGTCATGCTCTTTGATCTTTGGTGCCAGCCTTGGCCCGGAAGCCGCGATTGTGAACATATTCCTCGGTCTGTATACCTGGATCAAGGACTTCCTTGCCCGACTGCGCACCCGGCTCCACCTTGATCGCAAAGCCCTTTCAACGAGTCTCATGAGGCGCTGGCTGCAAAACTGGCCTACCTCGCTTGCGCTGATCGTGATCACCGTCGTATCGATACTGTTTTTAAGCAAGATATATAGCGGCGAGCTGCTCCGACCACATGAACCCTTCCAATGGGTTGATCTGCTCTGGAGCATTCCGCTGGGAATCCTTGGCGCGTTTGAAGGTGTCTTGTTCTTAGCCATGCAAAAATGGATGAGGAGGTGGTTTAAACCCATCCAACGCCGACACCTCCTGCAGGGTATCCTGGGTGGATTCACATTGGGCGTGATGGCGCTCACGCTGCCGGCGATGCTCTTCTCGGGGCAGCACCAGATCCAGGAAATATACGAACAGGCTGCCAAGTTGGGATTCTGGGTGCTGTTCCTGATCGCCTTTGGGCGGATCTTTTTAGTCAACCTCCTGCTGGTCTGTGGCTGGAAAGGGGGACCCTTTTTGCCCATCATGCTCAGCAGCGCCGCCCTGGGACTTTCGGTCACGATACTGTTTCCAGCAGTCCCAGCGAGCGCGGCTATTTTGGCAACAATGGCTGCCCTGGTCACCATTGTGTTACCCAAGCCATTCATCGTGCTGATTTTAATGGCTATCCTGTTCCCTATCCAATACATCGGTATCTCTGCTGTGGGGGTTGAAATGGCAATGCTTGGTCGCTGGGCATGGAAGTCACTTGCCGCCAAGAATGTAACCGGGACAATCCTTTCTGCCGATCAACAGACAAGTCATAAGGCGGCGCACCAATAGACACCAGCGCCCGCTGGAATACGCGCACACGATACGAACGACTCTCAGAGATGTAATTTTCTAACTCTATACAAAAATAGGGCTGCATAGCTTTGGCTGGCGCAATGAGGAAGGTAGTGACTCGAGTCAACAACAATAACAGGGAAGATTATTGAAGGATTGTATAGGATCACAGCAATTCAGATTGAGTTTGGAAAAGCCTGCCGTTCACAATTCGCCTCCAGGAGTCTCCTTCGGAACGAAAACCCAGGAGTAACCATGACCCTATAAATAATCGTGTCTCTCATTACGCTTGGCCGGGTATGCTGGAATTTATATAAACTCACGCAATCAATAAGACTCATAACCTTGCATCGTGGCTTATTCTTCTGGCGATGCTACCAGTGTGAATTATTTAGAGTTATGTCCCATGGGTGCCATTATCACATTTTGTGTTTGAACTTTACAGTAACAATATTCAATGGTGTCGTATTGTGTATGTACCTCTTTGGTTACAGGCAGGAAATTCCTTTTGGCATTATATAAAAGAAGGCACCCGTTGGACCTTCTCCGGGTTTATTCGGTACTGTGGGTGATTAGTGGATTTTGGTACTTCCTTGGCATTACATAGAGCCGGTTTGAGCTAGGGTTAAGCCACGCCAGGCGTTATGGACGGTCCTGTATATCTCGCGCATTGAGTAAATATCTATTTTCCTTTTTTTCTCAACCCCACCTCGCGATAGTTTTGTCCATAACATTGTCGCTGCTGGGCAAGAACAAAGATAAGAAACATTCTCCTCGTCAACTTCTTGTTTTTATCAGTGACACAGCTTTTTATGTTAGTCTGAAACAATTAAGGTGTAATTGCGATCGGTGTATGGCGTATTCAACTTGCATAAGGGCAACCAGCTTACTGGATAATTATTATTTATCTCCAGCAGGCCGCAAATAGTCGAGAAAAATATTTATTATTCTTGACATTTGGACCAATTCTGGTTCCAACAACCACTGGATCTGTAAACCATCCATCATAGCAAAAATCATCACGATAAGGTCTTCAGCACTGATATCATCTCGGATCTCCCCCTTTTCTTGAGACTTCTTTATTAATTCATTTCCAATCTCGCGTAACCCTTGGTAGCGTTTAACGAAGAATTCATGACCAGGGTTATCGGCAGTAATACTCTCGGCAACGAGAACCGTGAACAGCTTAACCAGACCCGGAACTGTTTCATTATGCGTTACAAGCTCCCTAATAGCTGCGATAACATCCAAGTCATTCCCTTCCTTCACATTTACATATCGCTGCCGGTCGGCACGATCGCGTTCTTCCAACACACTGATCAATAAATGATCCTTGCTGGGGAAATGATGCAGCAGCCCCGGTTCAGACATGTCGACAGCCTTGGCAATATCGCTGAGTTTTGTACCCCGGAATCCGTTTTGTGCAAAAAACTTGGTCGCTTCGCGAATGATCTTTTCGCGGCTGGCTTTGCTACGCTCAGCTTGGGTTCGTCTGGTAGGTGATTGAGTCATAAATTAATTATACCCGAAACCTTAAATTAATTTACCTACCTAGTAATAGGTAAGTTAATGTTATATACTAATTATGTTCCCCATACCCAACTTGAAATTTGAAAAAGGAGTAACGATGGCAGAGATCTCTGTAACCCAACCGGTTGAGAAATCAACCCAGTATCCCGGCTATAACAAAAGGCTGCTCCTGATGATCGCGCTTGGGAATATGGCTTTATTCGCCGTATACGCCGCGATCAATGGTATTTTTGTCCCCGCCATGGTTCAAGCTGCTGATCCGGTGAATAAAGTGGCCAATCTTGGAATTGTCACAGGCATCAGCGCCATATTCGCGACGGTCCTCAACCCCCTGGGCGGGGCCTGGTCAGACCGGACACGGACCAAGTGGGGAAGGCGAACACCATGGATCGTAGGCGCATCCATTGCAACCCTGCTCGGCTCCATCTTCTTTGGATTCCAGACCACCATACTCGGAATCCTGGTAGGCTGGTGTCTGGCGCAGGGGATGGGCAATATTTTTCAAGCTGCCATTACTGCGGTCATCCCCGACCGGGTTCCACCCGAGAAACGTGGTACCGCCTCAGCCATGGCCGGGCTTGGACCAATGCTTGGAGCTTTGATCGGCCTGGGAATTGGCACTGTATTCATCAAAACTCCGCTGGTTGGTTCCAGCGTTGTTGGGGGGGTAATTGTCATTGTGGCTTTCCTTTTTGTGTTGATCGCTCCCGATCCAATGGCTCAAGTGCAAACCGAGCCAGTAAAGGTCAATTTCAGGGAAAGCCTGCGTTCGTTTTTCTCCAGCCTGTCCCACCATGATTTCCGTTATGCTTTTATTGGTCGATTGCTACTGGTCCTGGGATACTTCGTTGTGCAAGGGTATTATTTCTACTTGCTGCAGGACTATATAAACATTGCTCAGTATGGTCTGGAACCTGCGCAAGGAGTTTTGATCATCAGCTCTGTCTCCATGGGAGGAAGTTTGATCACGATCCTTTTGGGCGGAATCCTTTCAGACAAGACTGGGAAACGAAAAGTTTTTGTCATTGCCGCTTCTGTCCTCATGGCTATCGTGATGATCATCCCCATATTATTACCAACGTGGACTGGCATGCTTATTTTTGGTGTCCTTAACGGCTTGGCCTTCGGATTGTACATGTCTGTTGATGCAGCTCTGATCACTTTGGTATTGCCCAAGGCCGAAGACAATGCCCGTGATATGGGTATCCTTAATATCGCCAATGCGGGACCACAAATCGCTGCGCCTTTCATAGCCGCCATGATTATCACCCTGCTCGGAGGTTATACAACCCTGTTTATATGGGGAGGAGTCTTCGCAGTCCTTGGCGCGCTGGCAATAATTCCCATTAAAAGTGTTAAATGATTGCATAATCACATATAAAAAGGAGATCATAATGGCCAATTGGTCTGATGGTTATGTAAATTCAAATGGTATAAAAATCCACTATTACCGGACCGGCGGCGATAAACCGAAGGTAATCTTCAACCATGGCGCGGGAGACGATGGTTTATGCTGGACACATGTGGTTAAGGAATTGGAAAATGATTATGATGTCATCATGCCGGATGCCCGCGGGCATGGTAAATCCAGCAATGGAAAAGGTGATTATTCCACTCAATCACGCGTCTCAGATCTGGTGGGTTTGATCAAGGAATTAAATCTTGACCATCCAATCATCGGCGGCCATTCGATGGGGGCGGACACAACTTTTCACCTGGCTGCGGAGTTCCCTCAGATGGCAAGGGCCATCTTTCTGGAAGACCCGCCACTCGTTCTTCCCGGTGAACCGCTGTTCGACAGTGAGCAGACCAAGGGCAAGGATGTTGGCAAAATGATGCGGCAATTCATGATGTTATTCAAGCTGATGCCCAGGTTCATTGCCATCCCCATGGCCCACAAGGGATCCCCTACCTACCCTGAAGATGAGATCCTACCCTGGGTGGCATCCAAGAAAAGGATGAGCTTCGACTTTCTAAACTCAATGGACAAGTTGGATTTCAATGTTTCCGATCCATTGGAACCATTCGATCATATACAGGTGCCGGTTCTACTTTTCATTGGCGACAAGGAAAAGACTAAGATGTCCATTGTCTCCAAGAGTACCGCGGCAGCGGTGATCAAACGCAATGCCGGGATCCAGGTGGTCCAGTTGGATGGTGCAACTCACGACATCCGCCGCACCCGCTTTGACGGGTATATGCCTGCGTTAAGGCAGTTCCTTGCTGAAAACTGTAAATGATGAATCGAGCTTTATATGAATGACGCTATTGAAGAAATCTTAGGTCAACTGACTCTGGAAGAAAAGGCCGCGCTGTGTGTTGGTGCAGGACCGTGGAAAACTGTATCCATCGAAAGACTTGGAATTCCCGGAATGGTTATGACAGATGGTCCCCATGGAATTCGGCGGTCTTCTGATCTGGACGCACTGATCACCAAGGCACTTCCCTCAACCTGTTTTCCCACCGCATCCAGCCTTGCCTGTACCTGGAATCGTGATCTCCTTACTGAAATAGGACAGGCGTTGGCCGATGAAGCGCTCTCCCAAGACGTGAACGTGGTATTGGGGCCAGGAATGAACATCAAACGTTCCCCATTGTGCGGCAGGAATTTTGAATATCTTTCTGAAGACCCCTTTCTCACCGGGGAAATGGCGGCAAGCCTGGTCAACGGAGTTCAATCCATGGGCGTGGGCGTTTCTCTCAAACACTACGTCATGAATAACCAGGAATTTAAGCGCATGAGCATAAATGTAATTGTTGATGAAAGAACCATGCGCGAAATCTACCTCGCCGGATTCGAAATGGTCGTAAAGAAATCCCAACCCTGGACGGTAATGTGTTCGTACAACAAGGTCAATGGGCAGCGCTGCTCAGAACATCATGAGTTGCTGAACGACATCCTGAAGAAAGAATGGGGGTTCGAAGGACTGGTCGTCTCGGATTGGGGAGCGGTACGCGATCGGATCAAATCGCTGCGGGGCGGCCTTGACCTCGAAATGCCTGGCCCCCAGCCGGCAAATGTCCAATCCATCATCGACGCCGTCCGTAACGGTCAACTGGATGAAGTGGTCCTGGATGAATCTGTGAGAAGGATCCTGACCATTGCTCTACAGGCTGCAAAAGCAACGAAGAAAAAGGATTTTGATGTGGATGGGCATGACGCTCTGGCCAGCCGTGCCGCCTCAGAGGGAATGGTTTTGCTCAAAAATAACGGGATCCTGCCGTTGAAGAAGATAAACAAAATCGCAGTGATCGGGTATTTTGCTAAAGAGCCATACTACCAGGGAGGAGGATCATCACATATCAATGCCACCAAGGTCGCAATTCCTTTGGATGAAATAATGAAGCAGGCAGTTGATTGCGAAATTACCTACGCTGACGGATATACCTTCGATGGGAGTGACCAGCCCGAATTAATTGATGAAGCTTTCATGGCAGCCAGTGCGGCAGAAGTGGCGATACTGTTCATCGCTCCACCTTCTCAAACTGATACCGAAGGCGTCGACCGTCTCGACCTTGAAATCAATCACCAGCATGTTGCATTAATCAAGGCAGTGACGGCAGCGCAGCCAAACTCCATAGTCATCCTCAACAATGGAGCGCCGCTGGTGATGCGTGAATGGATCGACGGTCCTGCGGCGGTGCTGGAAGCCTGGATGATGGGGCAGGCCGGCGCTGAGGCAATCGCTGACATTCTGTTTGGCAAAATAAACCCCTCTGGGAAGCTTGCCGAGACGTTCCCATATAGATTGTCGGATACTCCCGCCTTTATGAACTGGCCGGGTGAGCTAAACGAAGTACGTTACGGCGAAGGGATGTACGTTGGATACCGATACTACGACTTGAAGGAACAACCGGTGTTGTTCCCCTTCGGTCACGGGTTGAGTTACACCACCTTCAGTTACAGCAATCCAAGAGCCTCCACTACAGCCTTTAAGGATACTGATGGTGTGATCATCTCGGTGGATGTAACAAACACAGGGGAAGTGGCAGGCAAAGAGGTTGTGCAGGTTTATGTAAGGGATGTGAAATCAACCCTGGTCCGACCGGTCAAAGAACTCAAGGGATTCGCCAAAGTTGAACTGCAGCCCGGCGAGACAAAAACGGTCTCGATCTCCCTTGATAAACGCGCCTTTGCTTTCTGGCATCCAGCCTATCATGATTGGGTTACCGAAGAAGGTGATTTTGAGATCCTCATCGGGGCGTCCTCTGCAGACATCCGACAACAAATTATGGTTTTTCTGCAGTCGACCAGGGATTTACCTTGCATCCTGGACGAAGAATCTACCTTCAAAGATTGGCTCGAAGATGCGAACGGCAAAATAATCATTGAACCCATGTATTTGCAGATGAAAGAACAATTCAATCTCATGATGGGCGGAGAAACCGCAAGTGAAGCCATGGGCAGTGATTTGATGGGATTCATTCTTGAAATGCCGTTGATCAAGGCGTTGCAGATGCAGCAATCCGCCTTGCCGGCTTCAGCCGATCAAATCATTCATGGGTTGTTATTGCAAGCAAAAATGGGAAAAAGAGAAAAGGTCTAAACCATCTCCCCACCTGGTGAAAGGGTAAACCGGCGTCAGGTGGGGTTTTGTATGATTGGGTATAAGGCATGAATTGTCGCGCCATTTTTAACTAAGGTTTGATAATATCGCTCACTGGCATCGTAATAACGAGATGTCACAATTGAAAAACGGTGAAACTGGGTTGAAAAAGGAAACCAAGGGAGAAAATGAAAATGAAGAAGAAAAGTCCGTGGTTGATTGTTTTCTTTTCAGTATGGGTACTCCTGGCGGTTCTCTTTGCCTTTCTCGATTTGGGAATTTCACAAAAACTTTATCGTCCTGAATCGAATTGGGTAATCTTCCTGGAAAACTATGGGCAGGTACCAGGAGTACTGGTCGGTCTGCTTGGAATGAATGTGCTGCTGCGCTTACAAAAGGGAAAATCCTGGAAGAACATTCTGGCAATCACCGGACTGGTGATTTTCATATTACTCTCTGGATTTATGGTCGGCGGCGAGCTCCAGGGACAGCAATCCGGACAGGAGGCATCTCCAGTTCTTTCTGCAATCATTGGATTGGCTCTTGCTGCTGGGATGCAAGTGTGGTTCCGCCTGACACCTGAATCAAAGATGCAGAAATACAAAACGCCTGCCCTCGTGGTGGTATTCCTGATTTTGCTCTCTGGATTTGTTACCACCTGGGCATTGAAATTTCTGTGGGGAAGGTGGACTTACAGGGATATTTTGGAAGCAGGGAATTTAGCGCTCTTCACTCCCTGGTATCTACCTCAAGGTCCAAACGGGCACAATTCATTCCCCTCAGGTCACACCAATTTCGCGCTTACGGTTCTTCCATTACTGCTTCTGATCCCGCAAAAAAGCAAATGGATTTACCCTGCCTGGATCCTGGTTCTCGTTTGGGGTGCAGTCAATGCCTTAAGCCGCATCGTTGTGGGTGCCCATTTTTCATCCGATGTTTTGTTTGGCGCCGGGCAAACAATTTTATGGTTCTGGCTGCTTTCCAAACGGTTTGTGGGAAAAGAGAAGCCTGCTTAAGTCATCCTGAGTGATCATATCCTATAAAGACGGGCTATTCTCCCAGCGGAAAATAGCCCGTCTTTCTTGTCAGCGTTGGCGAGTAAAGTAATTGTTGATAGAGGAAGGGCAATTTAAATGAAAATAGCGAAAGAATATGAACGTTGGAAGCAACCGAATCGGTATAGACGGGACAATTTTACTTTGTACTCACTGCCATTTGTAATAAATCATTCTGGTCGACTTGAGTATCGTTTGTGTTGATAGTCAGATAGACGCTATCAACCTGCCAGTATACATTCTGCAATTGATAAGAGCTGTTCCAAGTAGCCTTTCCTGTAGCTGCATCATTTTCCCATGCGCCTATGGCATAGGCAGCGGGTTGACCATTGATGGAAATATCTTGAATAATGGTTGTCGGCGCGACCATAAGTGGCAGAATATCATTGTGTAATGCTTGAACCATGGTAATAGCTTTGGTTTCCGTCATCGTTGGGTCATTCCCTGGCAACTGACGGGTAGCAATGAATGTAAGTATCGCCATTTTATTAGGCGAGTCATAAACAGCATCATAGAATTTATAGCCTTCCGGGAGCCAGGCAGGGACTTTGATTTTCCACCCTGCAAGATCGGAAATTTCATCCATTTTTTGACTATCAACCAAACTTTCCGCTGGTATGGCAGGATTGGAGATCGATTCAGAAGGGCTTACAGTAAGGCCAAGATATTTTAGAACCGCTGCCCGAACGGTTGGGATTGACATACTAAGTGCAATTGCAACGATCATGAACGCTATAAAACCAATGGCAAAGCGGTGTGAAATTGTATAACGGGGTATTGGTTTCTTTCGATTCCAGGGTGATAAAGCCATTTGCTGGTAAAATCGCGTGCTGGGTTTTGGCTTATAAGCCTCAAGAGTGGAGATAATCAGTTTTTCATTCTGGTCGTTCATCTCTGACTCCTTGCATGATAAGGTATTTTTGAAGCTGCTTAAGCGAGCGCCGCAATGATACTGAGATGGTATTTTCAGGCATTGATAAATAGTCGGCTATTTGATTGACCCTCCACCCAAGCACATATCGAAGCAAAATCATTTCGCGTTTGTTTTCCGGCAAAATTTGTAGTGCCTCTATGAGATGTTCGGACAATTCATGATTCAGGAGTATTGTTTCAGTATTTTGATTTTGATCCTCGATATCATCAACGAGTTCATTTTCGGGCGGTCGGGAAGATGAAGCCCGGAATTTATCAATCAGCAGGCGGCGCGATATAGTCAAAACCCAGCCAAAGGCGGCGTCTGAGGTACCGGAAAAACTACGTCGATTCTTCCATGCGCGCAGGTAGGTTTCGGTTGTAACATCTTCTGCCAGAGTTACATTGCCCTCACATGAAGCCATCACATACCGAAAAATGTTTTGATGGGTGTTTTCATAGAACTGGGCGAAGGTCTCTGATTCTTCCAATGGGTGCGTTCGCGCCGAGAACAGCTCCAGGAACCTCACGTTGATGCTCCAATTTTCCGGTTGTCTGGTGTAAGTTGCTTACATTTTAAGAAACGTATTTCCAAATAAAATATGACAACCATGTAAAAATAAATCCATCTTCTTTTCAAGTTCAGGTCGTTCGTGGTTCGATTTTCTGCAATGGTATGTTCTTTTTTGAAAATCACTGTCTTAAGTATATCCCTTTGTAAAGCGGCTACCAAATTTTGACTAATCATTTGTGGTTCTATTTTAATATGCTCGAAATCATGCTCGCGAAGTCTCTTGAAATAAACATTGAAGATAGTTAATTACGTTCACATCGTACGGGTACATTATGAATGTTTGAGATAACTGAAGCGAGCAATGGCATTTTGTGCAGAGGGAAATAGATTCTTCTTATTGTTACCTACAACCCTGATCGAGAAGAGAGCCCCCCGAAATAAAGGTGGCTCTCTTTTCGATTTATTGCATCATGTTTGATGTTTCCTACAACAAAGATAGGATATTGTTGTTTATTTCATGCCCTCCGCAATCTTCAGCAGATCATCTTTACTTACCAGCGTGTCGTTCGTGTTTAGTGACAGGTAGATGTAATCGATCTGCCAGTTAATATTTTGCAACTGATAAGAACTATCCCAGGTTGCAGTTCCTGTAGTGTTGTCATTCTTCCAGGCACCGGTTGCATAAGCAGCAGACTGACCGTTGATCGTGATGCTTCCCATGTCCACGCCAGGTGCTACGATAAGAGGAATGAGATCATTCCGTAAGGATTGCACCAATGTAATGGTACTTGTTTGAGTCAAACTCGGGTCATTTCCTGGAAGCTGGCGTGTTGCAATAAAAGTAAGGCTTACCAAATCATTTGCTGAGTCGAACATGGCTTCATTGAATTGATAACCATCCGGCAGCCAACTGGGTGACTTAATTGTCCACTTTGCCAGGTTGGAAATCTCATCAATGTTTGGGCTAATCACAATATCCTTGGCAGGTACTGCGGGGTTAGGAATTGTAATAGATGGACTTACGACAAGCCCTTCCACCAGTTTTCCCTCCAATACTGTGATCTGTTTTGAAGTGCCGATAGAAGGTTGTGCAGTAAGCGGTTCGTCGGATTTTCGTTCTGCAAAATTCACTACGATCCTTCCATTCTCAATTTGAGTGGTCTGCGGAGCGATACGGTCGCCCAACAAAATAGCATTGGTTCCCTGATAACCCGTTTCGCTCTGTAAGGCTGCGACTAAGTAGAAGAACGTCCCACTTCCGCCGCCATCTTGAGTGATCAAGAAGGCAACATCTTCTTTCCCATCTCCATTCAGGTCACCAAAAGCCTCATTGCCAAAAAAACGTGTGACGATTTTGGTGGCCGAACCTGGTGCGGCTTCGATTTCAGAAACACCGTTTACCATTGGTACGTTTTTTCCCTCGACCTCATAAGTCGAATTCTGATAACCGAGATCTTTCGTTACCTCAGGAGTCTCTCCAGTGGCTGCTGGAGAGGGTGATTCTTGCACATCTGCGCTCGTGGGAGTCTGTGGAGTTGCTGCCCCGCAACCCGCGACCATTGAGGCAATCAAACCAGCAATAACAAAAAGCAATACTTTCTTCATAATTATTCTCCTAAAGAATGATGCATTGGTAAGGTTTTACTCAAACAACCTCTGCATTTTTGTTGTATGGATTGCGTCGCATACATATTAATAAACGATAATGCATTCAAAATATGACAATTCTGGGAGTTCCTCTGTGAAATTACTTCATTGAAAGATTGTTTAATAATCTCCGATTACGCCTTCAAGGTTTAATATCTACTCCATTTACATTTATATACTAAATAGTATAATATATACCAATAAGTATATTGAGGTATAGCATGGGAAACAAACCTAAACTCGAACATGAAAGCGCAGACCGCATCCTTGCGATTGCATGGGGCCTCTTCCAGCAAAAGGGGTACAAAGGCGTCACCGTAGATGAAATATGCAAGCGGTGTAATCTGACCAAGCCAACGCTTTATTATTATTTCCATGACAAGGAAGACCTATTTGTGACAGTTTTACAGCACCAATTGCTGCTTTTTCGTGATGTTCTACAACAGCCTGGAGGAATTGAAGAGCGGCTAACGCGGATGGCGGCGGCAGTGCTGCAGAATTTCCAGACGCAGTACACCGTTCTGCTGCACGACCGAGAACATATTCAAAAAGCAGAAAATCAACGCGCTATTCGGGATGCATTCCGAGGTTACCTGTTCAATCCATTGAACTCGCTCATGCAGTCCGGTTTGGATAATGGCACATTGCGCGGCCGCAATTCTGAGATGCTGACGCTGATGTTTCTTGGAGTTATCAATAACTTTATCGGCCGCAATAATGAAACAGGAATGGACACCATTTCTTTGGCAGCAGAGCTAACCAGTCTTTTTCTTGAAGGAGTATCAATCTGATGAATTCTCTGTTTACTGTCTATTTTGAATCGGGTTTCAACATTATTTACCTCGCCCTAGTATGGACGCTTGTGGTTCTCATGACCCGCAATCTGTCCATTGTAAATGTCAAAGACCGTTCGACAGCCGGGCTCATTTGGGTGGCTTTTATGCTGTTGGCAGCGGGAGATACAGGGCATGTTGGCTTCAGGGTAATAGGCTATCTGCTGGGCGGACTGAATACTCAAGTAAATTTCCTCGGCTCATCGATGAGCCTCGCCGGGTTGGGCACCCTTACAACCTCGTTTACCGTTACTGTTTTTTATATGCTCCTGGTCTATGTTTGGCAAAAGCGTTTTCAACAGAGCAGTAATGGGCTTACCAGCTTTTTACTGGCTACAGGCCTGTTCCGGTTGATCTTGATGGCTCTTCCGGGGAATGATTGGGCAACAGTCGTACCTCCGCAGCCAATGAGCATCTACCGCAACATCCCATTGATGATCCAGGGAATGGGTGTCATTGGTCTATTCCTCTACAGTGGGTATCGTGAGAATGATCATACCTTCAAGTTAATCGGTTGGATGATCTTCGTTTCCTTTGCCTTTTATGTGCCGGTCATCTTATTTGCGCAGCAAGTGCCGATGCTTGGTATGCTCATGATTCCAAAAACATGCGCCTACCTGGTTGTGGCCTGGGTGGCATATCGGGACCTGTGGGATCCAAAAAATTTCAAGAATAACCGCCTGGAATTGAACTTTAAGAGTAATTCAGCAGCGTAGATTCGCGCAGCGTAGTAATTGATTGAAAAGACTTAATGGAGGCAAGGAACGATTACGAAATGGATAAAAATATGCAAAAACCAAAAAAATCGGCAAAATTCAGAAATATGATTGATCAATTCAAACCGACAGTTCCAAGACGCTGGTTATTAATTCTGGCAGGCTTGATGTGGTCGGGAGTAGGGGTACTGCTATTGTCTTTCGCTGTAACCTGGTGGGTGAAAGACTTTTCGGTGGCATCAATCGTTCTAGGATTATTTGGAATCAGTTTTTCGGTCCTGGCAAATCGATTTCAATTTTCCCGCCTGGCTGTAAAGAACATCCACCGGATAAATACCTTGAACGATAGGACATGCGTATTTTCATTTCAGGCATGGACGGGTTATTTGATCATTGCAATTATGATGTCTGCAGGCATGCTGCTGCGAAAATCTTCCATCCCCAAATCTTACCTGGCAGTTCTTTATGCCACCATTGGAGGTGCGCTTTTGCAGGCCAGTTTCAACTATTACAGGCATTTCTTTCGAACTGTCAAATCCAACGGTCGTTGAATGTACTATTGGATTGATATCGGTTGTTCAGATCCGAACTATTGACTAAGGAAAAAATTGAGATAAAAAAATATCAATACAGCAATGGTTTATGCTGTTCTAGCACTGATAAGTGGATTATTCTTCCGAGAATTTACCAAACCGAATCACTTTACTGGAGAAACGACATTATCGTTGATGTATACGCATTAATTTACATTAGGGATGTTGTTTTTCTTACCGCTGACAGCTTTAGATAACCAATTAAAAATATCTTCTCACTACTATGCGAACCTCTTTTTTATGCTGTATACATCCGTTTTGTGCGATCGCCTTGGGCGGTTATCTCTGGAGGGGGATCCTTCAAACTCAAGGATCAGAGCTCACTAAAGGTGTATCGGCAGCGATTTCTGGCATGGCCAGGCAGGGTCATTTTAGCTTAATAGCCGAAATGATTCTTTTGTGCTTACTTTTGAAACGGCAATATGAAAGGCTTTCAGACTAAAAATAATCCTTCACTTTGGATGTTTTTGTGGCCACCTTGGATAGAATTGATTAAGTAGATATACTCTTGTTACAACTGAATATTCAAACTCTGTATCGTTGGCCGGACACAACCCACTGGGATCTGTCCGGCATTTTCTTTTTAACCCTAAATGACGAGGGTTTCATGAACAAGGAGGTCAGATGATAAACGATGTAGTTCTAGAAGGAATCGTGGTACGTGATCCATGGAAATTTATGGATGACCTGTTCTTCCGGTTGGTGATCTATCGAGACAGTGATCTGCCTGCCAAGAAATTGGATTTGGAACGTGATGCAGGGGATTACATCAACGTCCGGGTCAATGGCGGAGCCAATGGACTGATCCATATTCGACGCGGCATGCGATTGCGAGTGCATGGTTTCCTCCAGTCTCGAGATTTCCGCGAAAGCTTAGAAGAGTTTATCAACAAAGCACGGAAATCCAAAAACTGTACTGACCTGGCTGTGGATATCAAAGCATGTGATTTAAAACAAAACCAGGTGTTCATTGACCGAAACGTGGTTGAGGCAGTCGCCAGGCGCATTATCGTATTGGATGCTGCCGCACCAAACGAGAAAAAAGCCAGGTCAATTGAGAGAGTTACTACTGTTAAGCATGCTGAAGCGGAAAGTGATTCAAGTGAGATGGTATCTTTTTCTGGAGAAATAGACGCAACTACTGATTAACTCTTCCAATCAATAAACCGAAGATGGCCATGGGTAATAGCCTTTTTAGATTTCCAGCTAAAGACCTAAGCGTGTAAAAAAATAATGGATGAGTTCAGACCTGAAGTGAACTCTTGATACTTCAGGGTACGTGGAGGATCACAAGATGACGTCCGAATCCCTTGCATAGAGCAAGTGGGATTTCAGGACCTGTCATCGTCGAGCTCCCTTTGATATTGGGAGTGAGTGATCCTCCTTTTTGATTCAGAAAGCCGACTGCACTTTAACAAACAACCTTTTCCTCCCAGGAGGCGTCTTGGCGTGCTGAGAAGCAGAAAGGTTCATATCACAAGGAGAAAACAATTTTATACGGGTGGGATGAATGTCTCATCCCACCCGTATATTCTCACATTCATAGGGCTGCAAATGTCAGTGATGAAGAAAAAGTTTTCACCATTGTCGTTTTCCACCCTGTGTTTGTTCACGGGTAGCAAATAACGTTGGAACACTCCTGGTGCTTAGCCAGGAGTTGGTCTTTCATATCGACCTTTCGTTAATCAACGTCGGATATTTTCACAAGGAGGATTATGCAAAAAACACAAGACCTTACCCAAGCACAAGTTGACCGTACTGAACGCGCACAATCTGCGATTCTCGCTGGCAAGTTCCAGGTCACCCGAACCAATCCTCACCAATGGATGGTAAAAAATGGCGACAAGCTACCTTATGTTGTCTCATTGAGACCATCTTCAGGTGATTCTGAAGAGGTTAATTGGGCGTGTACCTGTATGGACTATCAGCAGCGTGGACCGCAGATTCTCTGCAAACACATTGAAGGTGTCCGCCTTTTAGAAGCGGCGCAATCGAAAATTCTAGTAGATAAAGAAAAGGAGTGTCACATGAATGAAACTATCCCTTCAAATGATGGGAACTTGAGCGACCGGCTGAGCCGCATCCTCTGGGAACTTCGCCAACCATTGGACATGGCTCGCGTCAAACGCCGCCAAGCGCCAGGCATGGGATCCGTCCCATATCTGGAAGGATACGACGTTATTGATCGAGCCAACAGTATCTTCGGATTTACCTGGTCATTTGACTTGATTGGTGATCCGGTCATCGTGCGTTGGCAAAAAAAGGTGCTGATCTGGAATCAACAAGAAAAACGCAAGGTTCCTGCCCTGGATGCCAATGGGAATGTTCAGACCGAAGAAGTCGGCTTAGTGTATATCACCGGCAAAGTTTCTGTCGATCTGGACGGGAAATCATACAGTCACGCCGATCTTGGTCGTTGTGTCTTCACTGGTGATACACCCGAAGCTCTTGATATGGCCTTGGCAGGTTCAGCCACAGACTGTCTGAAACGCTGCTTCCGCCAATTAGGTGAACAGTTCGGCAATCTGCTGTATGACAAGGAAATTGCTCAAAACGCAGGCCTTGATCAAAACCGATCCAATGGCACCTCATCTACGGCAATTCCAACTTCGAAAGCAAATTCAATACCTCCCACCACCTCTACCGTACGCAAGTATGGGGATGGTGTCTCCGTGAATGGCAATGTCTCCGAACAGGAGGCATTCGACCAATTCAAAGAGAAAACCGGGAGAGTTCCTGCTTCAAAGGATGAATTACGCAATTGGCTTGCCAGTCAACGCGCCACACCGACGCCTGCATCCGTTGCAGCGTAAAAAAACCACATTCCAAAGAGAAAGGAAAAACACAATGTACCAGACGATTATCCTCATCGGAAATTTGGGAAAAGATCCCGAAATGCGCTTTACCCCTGGCGGACAACCTGTGACTACCTTATCGGTGGCCACGAATCGCCGTTACAACGGTCAGAATGGGCAACCAGTCAAAGAAACAACCTGGTTCCGTGTCACTGTGTGGGGAAAACAAGCAGAGTCCTGCAATGAATTCCTACACAAAGGAAGCAAGGTATTAGTTGAAGGGCGTCTGACCCCC
>Ga0255343_1002721_pt1 | contig 20000 bp, 10 predicted proteins | sample wastewater_treat_4_FD_192413 | JGI IMG/M metagenome (GOLD analysis project Ga0255343, IMG submission 192413) | Wastewater microbial communities from Lulu Island WWTP, Vancouver, Canada - plant16 | ecosystem: Engineered > WWTP > Wastewater > Unclassified | place: Canada: Vancouver, British... | reverse complement strand
ATACTCAAATACTAATTTAGCTCCTGTAGAAGTTACATAAGTTACATTATGGGTAAGAGGGTCTTCATAAACTGATTGATGTAAGTCAGAGGTCCAACCTTTACCTAATCCAATATTAATGTCAGAGTTAAATGAATTGTAAGTTATACCAAATCCTAAATCTAAGCCAGTTCCTGGTATATTAATCATATCAACCCTTAACATAGAATTACCATCTTCTAAATCTCCTATTAGAGTAGTCCATTCTGATGTTTTAAGATAAGCATACTCAAACTCATAACCTTTTATTCCAGCATTCTCGTTCCCCTCTGTTCCAAGAGATAAAGGGTAAATCCTACCTATACCTCTTAGAGGAGAAGAGATAGCTTTAATAAAAGAGGTAGGAATAAAGAATGTAATAATAAGTAGTAGTGAAAGAAATAAAGAGACAACAACTCTTTGAAAATTAAAAACATCACCCATAAAGATATTCTGTTTTAGAGAGGAGCTAAAGCTGTTCTCTCTCTCTCTCTGCTTGTGGAAGGAAGAAACAAAACTAAAATTACTCTTAGACATTTAAATTAATACTTCCTTTCCATAAAAATTTTCAAATCACCTTCTAAATACTGTATCAATCTATAAGTTAAACCTGAATTTATAAAAGTCAAGAAAAGAGAAAGAAAAAAGTAAGAAAAAATAAAAGAAATATGCATTAAAAAAGAAAAACGATAAAAGAAAATAAATCCTCCATATATATAAGTGTGGTAAAAAGAAGTATTCTGTCACTCCTAAATGCAAAAAAATATTAAAAAGTCTGGATTTCCAATAGATACACTTGGAAATGACGGTTTGTAATATGGATCCTCGATAAAAGATTTCGAGGATGACAGAGACTGTGGATTCTCAGTCAAGTTGAGAATGACAAAAAAAGACAAAAAAAAGAAGAATGGATTCCCGCTTTCGCGGGAATGACATTAGTGTTGTCATTCCGCACTTGATGCGGAATCCAGGAAGTATTTCTTTTTCTATAAGAAAAAAGAAAAAAAGGCTATTCCTTACTACCCTCTATTATGGGTAAGGCTATGATTTCAGGCGTAGTATAGGGATGTGGAACTGCTAACTATAGGACCAATTATCTGTGTGCAACCAGCCAATTTTTTTGAAAGGACTATCTTTGCAATCTCATTAGCATTTTCTTCGCTATCGGTGGTAGTAAATACCTGAATATATTCCTCCATCATTTGAATCGCTTCCTTAAAATATTTGCATATAAACCTATTAAAGATTTTAATTTTATAGTAAAATTATAAAAAATTAGTCTAATTATCTGGAGTGGAAATTGGGCAAAAAGAAAATAAAAATTAAAAAAAGGTTAGCGGTAGTAATAGCAGCTTTAATAATTATTTGCATTGTATCTCTTTTAGGTTTTGGTATCTATAAATTAGGTGTTTATGTTTTTAGCCTCTTTAAACCGCAACAAGAAGATGAAACAATGTATAAATCTCCTGCTTATGAGGAAATCCTTTTTTCAAGAGAAGATCAGGGTATCTGGATAATTGACTCTGTTGGTAAAAACCTAAGACAGCTAACATCAGGAGATGATTATGCTCCATCCTGGAATGAAGATGGGTCATCTTTTTACTTTTTAAGGAGAAACCCTGATGAGTCCGTATCATTAATGAAGTTCAATTATACAGAATCAAAACTCGAGCCAAACCAATTGCAAACATTTTCATATATTACTATTCCGAATATACATAATAGCTTTATAAAGATTTCTGAAAGTGGGGATAAGATTGCTATATCTTCATTTGACTGGGGAATCTCTTTAATTGATGTAAAAACTGGGAAAGTCATATCTAATAGTTTTAGCGATGCTTGGAAATACTACGACATATTCTCAAGAAATTCTAAATTTTTTCTCTTTAGTGAGTATTATCCTTACGACTACAATTTTATTAAGGGTATTGATAAAAGAGCTAAAAGATCAGTCCTAAATTTTGCCACAACTGATTTATTAGAAATTCAAGAGGTAGCCTCCTCAGAGAACCAGTTTAAAGGCTACTCATTCTCAAAGAATTCTTATACATTCTCCTATTCAAAAGATGGAGCTATAATGTATGTTGAATCAATTAATGAAATAAAACCAACAAAATTAACTGATGGCTTTTATCCTTCAATTAGACCACAACCAAAATATAAATATAAGATTATGGAACCATTCTGGAAAAATGTGGATTTCACAAATGTTACAGGAAGAATCGATTATGAGGCATATGGGAAAAAGTTTATCCTGATTGCTACTCCTCATGAAATAGCAAATATTGATGTGCCCTTAAAAAAAATCAGTTTTTGTAAGGATAAAGAAACAAACAGCACTTACCTTGGCTGGAAACTTATTGATTTTGCTCTAATCGACATAAATAATGATAAAATGAGTGAACTCCTAACATCATTCTGGGGAGGCGGAGAAAATATTTCTGCAGAAAGAATATCCATATTTAAGACTGAAAAAAATGGATCATTTAAAGAGATATTCCTTTCAAAAAATAAGCCATTAAATCGAATAGAAATTATAGATTTGAACGGGGACGGACTTTCAGAGATATTAAATGTATATAATGATATGGTGCATTTTGGTAATAGTTTAATGAACTCCTTAATATGGGAGGATGTATATAGCTGGATTAATGGTAAATATGAGTTGAGTAATAACGATTACAAAAACATTTATCTTGAGCTTGCTGAATCATATAGAGCATTCCTAAAAAATGCTCTTTCCAATCCAGATAAATTTGGAAAGGATCTTTATATAATTAAGGAGCTCTTAAGAAGAGCTGAAACAATATTAAATGAATAATTATGAAATTTGAGGTGATGTTTTATGAAGAAAAAATTAATATTATTTTTAATAATAACAATTTTACTGCCTTATAAAATTGGTTTCGCTGATCAGGCTAAATTAGATACCCCCACTGATCTAACTGCTCTTGCAATGTACAACCAGATAAACCTTAGCTGGATAGATAATTCAAATGGTGAAGAAGGATTTTCAATTGAGAGAAAACAGGGATTAGAGGATTTTACAGAAATTGCAAAGGTGTCCCCTAATACAGAATTTTATCTCGATATAAATTTAAAAACTTATACTACATACTATTACAGAGTGAGAGCTTTTGCTGGAAGTGAATTTTCTAATTATTCAAATGAAGCTTTTGCAACAACCGAAGGGATGCCTCAAAGTGATGGTGAAAGCTTAACTGCTCCCTCAGACCTTAGAGCAATAGTCATTTCCGAAAGAGAAGTCGAACTTCGCTGGAAGGACAATTCGGATAATGAAGAGGGGTTTAAGCTCGAAAGAAAGGCATTAAATTCAGAATATAGAGAAATTGCTAAATTAGGAGTCAATATAAATTATTATCTGGATAACACTGTCACACCAAAAATGTTCTATTACTACAGAGTAAAAGCATATAATAAGAGTGGCGAGTCTGCTTATTCTAATGAAGTCCTTGTTGAAACAAAGGTTGGCGAGACACCACCAGAAGAAGAAAAAGTTCCTTTAGCACCATCTGACCTTGAAGGAGAACTTAAAGAAGAGACAATCTATTTTAAATGGAAAGATAATTCAGACAATGAAGAGGGATTTAGACTATATATATCCATAAATGAAATTGATTCTTATGCCCTGTATGCACAGTTTCCTGAAAATGAAACATCTTACGAAGATTCAAGCCTTTATATACCAGGAAATACTTATTATTTTAAATTAACTGCATATAATAATGTCGGCGAGTCAAGCCCAACAAACGAAATAATGATAAGGATAAAAGGATTATCAGAAACTGATCCTCCCCTTCCTCCTACTGACCTTAAAGCTGAAGAAATATATGAGAAAGATATAGTCCTTAGCTGGAAGGACAATTCTGATAATGAAGAGGGGTTTAAGCTCGAGAGAAGAAAAATTGGAGAAGCTAAATTTGAAATAGTGCAAACGCTACCACCAAATATGACTGCATTTAGAGATGAGGGTTTAGAGCCAGGAATGACCTATTATTACAGAATTTTTGCCTTCAATGCAGCTGGTAGTTCCCTTCCATCAAATACGGTTGAAGTAAAAACAAAAGGTGGGATGGAACCTCCAACACCTCAAAAAATAGTAATAATTCTAAAAATTGGTTCAAAAGTTATCTCTGTAAATGGTAAAGATTCATTAATGGATGTAACTCCCACAATAATTGAAGGGAGGACTCTTCTCCCTATAAGATATGTCGTTGAAGCATTAGGTGGAAAAGTTGATTTTGAGGCTAACACAAAGAAGATCACAATAATTATGCGTGATATTAAAATTGAGATGTGGATTAATAACCCAGTTGCATATGTAAACGGGAAAAAGGTCCAAATTGACCCTGATAATCCTAATATAAAGCCACTAGTTGTACCACCCGGAAGAACGCTTGTTCCATTAAGATTTGTTGCTGAAAACCTTGGTTGTAAGGTCGATTGGGAGCCTAACGAAAAGAAAATAACGATTACTCTTACTTTTTAAAATCTCTCTTTTTAAGAGGTGAAAAAAATGAAGAAATTGATATATATATCTATTGTTTTAGTTACTCTTTTTTTGTTAATTTCTCAAGGGTTTGCCTACATTCCAGCAAACTCATTTACATTTAAAGGGAATTTCCAAAGAACTGGTTATACTGATGCTTTAATCAAAAATAATTCAGTAAAGGCATGGACAATCGAAAACATTCCTAATTTAAAAGAGATAAACTTTATTAATAATTCTTTGGTTGCTGTAACCAAAAAGTGCGAAATCATCTCAATTAATGAATCTACAAAGGAATGTTTGTGGATTTATAAAACTTACTCCGAAATAACATCCAGTCCCACTTACTATGACAGTAGATTATATTTTGGGACAGCAGAAGGAAGGATTATTTGCCTTGACTTTGCAAGTGGAAAAGAATTGTGGAGTTATCCTATTTCTGGCTCAATTTACACTTCTCCTCTCATATTAGGTAATTCTTTAATATTTGGTTCTGATAATGGTAAGCTTTATTCGCTTGATAGAATCAGTGGTGGAAAGCTATGGGAATATAAGACAGGTGGAGCTTTAAAATCCTCACCTGCAACATGTGGTAAATATATTTATTTTGGTTCCACATCTGGAATATTTTACTGTCTAACACAGAGTGGATCTTTAAGATGGGCATTTAATACACCTGAGACAATTGTCTCAACTCCTGCTCTAATAGAAAATTATTTGATATTTACAACCTATGAAGGGAGTATTTACTGCCTTAACTTAGATGGAAAGCTCATATGGAAAAAGCTAATAAGCCCTTATACTCAAAGTTCTCCTGTTGCCCATGATGGGATTGTGTATCAGAATTTTTCTGATGGTAAACTATATGCATTTAATTTAAAAAATGGTTCGATTTTGTGGTTTTCTGAATTGCAGAAAAGCAATTCTACCCCAGAAATCACAAAAGATTTATTAATCTATGAGAGCTCCTTAAAGTGGCTTAATCTAATTGATAGAAATAGCGGAAAACTGAAGAGGCAATATGAAGAGCTTTTAGAGGGAATTATAGATTTTACTGTATCTGATAATTCAATATTTGTACTTACGGGTTATAGCACAATCATAAAGTATGACACCTTTTAAATTTAAAGAACCAATAAATCTGCTATGTTGTACCTCTACAAACGATATAATAAAAGATTTATCTTCATTGGAAGAGGGTATTGTTATAACATCTATGATACAAACAGCTGGAAGAGGAAGAAATGGTAATATCTGGCAATCAGAGGTGGGAGGGCTCTACTTTTCTTTTCTCCTAAAGCCCCCATTTAGTCCAAAGCAAAATGAAGCATTATCAAAGTTAACTGGCTTAGTTTTAAGAGATATTTTGGTGGCTTATTCAAAGTCTAAAATTATTCAATTCAAAGAACCTAACGATATTCTAATAAATGGTAAAAAGGTTGCAGGAATATTAATTGAGGCAAAAGTAGCAGAAGAAAAAAACATCTATATTATTGTGGGAATTGGTGTAAACATCTCAAATGAAGTCTCTCCACTCGCAACATCCCTTAAAAATGAAGGTATAGCGGGAGTAAGCAGAGAAGAGTTATTAAATGCATTTCTAAAAGCTTTCGAAGAAGCCTACAATAACTGGCTTAGTGCAATTGCAATTAATAAATAAAATTGATACACTGGTTTTTGGCTGCTTAAGTTTGCTAAAAAGCATCTTCTGATATAATATAATTGGAGTAGGTTAATGGCATATATTACTAACCAAAAATTGTTTCTCACTGAGATAATTAACAATATATTACCACTTTCAGAGAGTCTTAAAATTCTTGTTGGATATTTCTACTTTTCAGGATTTGAGCAAATTTATAAAGCAATTGAAGATAAAGATGTAAAAATCCTTGTTGGCTTAGACATTGAAGTTGATTTAATGAATAGAGTGAAGGAATATGCAATAATCAATTACAAAAACAATCAATCGAGGGCATCTGTAAGAGACAAATATTTAAATTCACTTAAAGATGCTATCAATGAAACAAACCTATTTGACTCACTTGAAAAGCAGGAAGCATTTGAAGTATTTCTTAAAAAAATCCAGGATAATACTCTCCAGATAAAGAAAACTTTAGATCCAAATCATGCTAAATTGTATTTATTTAAGACTCTTCCTGAGTTTAACCAGCTAAATACATATCCAGGAACAGTTATAACTGGCTCAAGCAATCTTACTCTTTCAGGGCTTAAAAATCAGAAGGAGATAAACCACATTAGTAGAGAACCAAATGATTTTAATGAACTGGATAAGTTTTTTGTTGAACTATGGGATAATGCTGTAGAAATTGTCTCTCCTGAGTCAAAAGAAGAATTCTTTGAAAAAGTAGTCAACAAAATCTGGTTCAAAAAATTACCATCACCTTATCTAATTTTTATTCGAGTATTAAAAGAATTCTTAACAACCACTGAGATTGAGAATATTAAAACACCGGCTTCCCTTACAAAACAGAAATTTGATTTAAAATATCAAATAGATGCGATTAAGCAGAGTTTATCGATATTGGAAAAACATAATGGTGTGATTATTGCCGATGTGGTGGGTCTCGGCAAGAGTATAGTAGCCTCAACGATTGCTGCCAATTTAGGGAAAAAGACAGTTATTATCTGTCCGCCACACCTTACGAAGCAATGGGATGATTATCGATTTGAATTTGGCTATAATGCCAAAGTTTATAGCTGTGGACTTATAGAAGAGGCTCTAAAAGAAAACCATAGTGAAGAGGCAAAACTCATTATAATCGATGAAGCCCACAGGTACAGAAATCCTCTAACAATTGATTATGCAAACTTACATAAGCTTTGTCAGGGAAACAAAGTAATACTGTTGTCAGCTACTCCATACAATAATACTCCCGAGGATTTGTTCTCTCTTATTAAGCTTTTTCAGATTCCAGCAAAATCAACACTACAGACGGTTGATAATTTATCATTTGAATTCAGCTCTCTCATAACCTCTTATAAGGAACTAAAAAAGAAGCAAAAAGAAAACAAAATAGAGCAAAATGAACTAAAAGCTAAAATAGATCTTATTTCAGAGGAGATGCGCTCCATTTTATACCCTCTCGTTATTCGCAGATCACGTATTGATTTAGATTTAATAAAAGAATACAGAACCGATTTAAAGAAGCAGGGTATAGAATTTCCTATAGTAAATCCTCCAGTGTCATTGGAGTATAAGCTTGAAAGTTTATCTAAACTATATATAAAAACTCTTGATAAGATCTCCCCTGAAGATGAAACAAAAGGCTTTCAAGGTGTCAGATATAAATCAATAACCTACATCAAAGAGATCGAGAAATACAAAAAGGAGATTGAGGAGGCATTAGGAGATATAGATTTTCTAAGGCTTGCCCAGATGAACTTGGCTAAATTTATGCGGAGGCAACTTGTTAGAAGGTTTGAAAGCTCTATCAAAGCTTTTAAAATTTCCCTTGATACTATAATTAATTCATCAGAATTAATATTAAATTGGCACGATAAACTCTCTCTTGTCCCAATTTTTAAAAAGGGCACTATACCCAGTGTAGAGGATATGATGGATGATTCTGAATGCGAAGATGATATGAAAGATGATACTGAATGTGTAGATTCAGAAGATACATTAGAAACGATAAAGAAAAAGATTGATCAACTCAAGCAAAAAGGCTACTTTTTCATAGACAAAAAGGAACTGAAAGTAACTTTTAGGGAAGAACTCGTAAAAGACATTGAATTACTCAAAAAAATAAAAACTGATTGGGCTTTAATAGATGAAAAACTTGACCCAAAACTAAAGTATTTTAAACAGATAGTTAAGGAGAAGTTTAATAAAGAACCCTCAAGAAAAATACTTGTTTTCTCAGAATTCGCAGACACTGTTAATTATCTATATGATAACATTAAGAGCGATTTTAGAGTATTTAAATACACTTCTGCGGATTCGAGTAAGAAGAATAAAAAAATAATAGTGGAGAATTTTGATGCCTCTAACTCCACTCCAAAAAATGATTATGATATATTACTTGCAACTGACGCCATATCAGAAGGTTTTAACCTTGGTAGAGCAGGAGCAGTATTTAATTATGATATTCCATACAATCCAACAAGAGTTATCCAGAGAGTTGGCAGAATTAATCGTATTAGTCATAAGATGTTTGATGAACTGTTTATTTATAATTTCTTCCCAACCGCAATAGGGGAAAAAGAAACAAGAACAAAACAGATCTCCACTCTAAAGATTGCAATGATCCAGGCAATTTTAGGAGAAGATACAAAGGTGTTAACAAACGATGAAGAATTAGAATCCTTTATGCAGAAAAGATATTCTGATGCTTCCAAAGAGACAGAACAAGAATCATGGGATGCTAAATATATCGATATGCTCAATAGTATTGAATCAGAAAATCCATCACTAATAGAAAAAGCTCTTGAAATACCTAAAAGAGTTAGAATTAAAAGATCGGTTAATAAAGGGAAAAATGGAGTATTGGTCTTTGGGAAGAAAGGCGAGAATAGTAAATTCAATTTGGGGACAAATGATTCAAAAACACAAAATATAACTTTTAAAGAAGCTCTATCTCTGTTTGAAGCTGGTCAAGATGAAATGAGTAAAGAGGTTTCACAATACTTTGAGCCAATCTACCAGGATATCTTAAAGAATTTATTTAACAAAAAGACTCAATCACCATCAGACAAAGGTAAAGCTGATACAATCTTTAAGATTAAAACTTTACAGGAAAATTATCCGCCCGCAAAAGATTATGCTGAGGATTTATTGAGGGTTGTTAAAGAATTAGATAATTTGCCTGAAAGATACGAAAAATTAATCAGAAACCTTGATACAGAAAATTACGAAAACATGTATCAAATCTTAATAAGGGAAATACCTCATCAATATTTAAGGAAGATTATTAATAGAGCAAATGAAATTGATGACGAGCGAGAAACAATTATTCTTTCGGAGGAATTTGAGCAATGATTGACTTTAATGCAAGATACACCTATGACAATGCTTTAAATTTCTTAAGGGATTATTTTTTACCGGAAGATTTTCTAATATTTGAGGAAGAAGTTATAGTTTCGCCAAGTGATAGTAGAAAGATAGAAAAAGTCTTTTTATTAGGTGAAACACGTTCCTTAGGTTTGAAAGTATATGAATTCACTCATAAGTCTGAAAGTGATCCAAGAGTAACTATTACTAAAGAGGCTTTTAAGTTTCTGGCTGATAGAGGTGAGCAAAGGGCACTTGTTTTTTTCGTTTCGGAAAATTCTCCCAATTACAGGTTTTCTCTTATTACGATTGACTTAAAGCCAGATGGTAAAAAAATTAGTAAGATTATATCCAACCCACGGAGATATTCCTACTATTTAGGTCCAGACGCAAAAATAAATACTCCTACTAAGTATTTAATCGGTAAAGGACGAATAATTGATTTTGAAGATTTGAAATCTCGTTTTTCTGTAGAGGTAGTAAATAAAGAATTCTTTAAGCAAATATCAAAATACTTTATGATTTTGGCTGGCGGTAAACAGGAAAGAGAAGATTTTAAAGAGGGAGCTCTTAAACTTCCCAGTATAGATGACCATCAAAAGAAGCAGGAATTTGTAGTTAGGTTAATTGGTAGAATTATATTCTGCTGGTTTTTAAAGAAAAAGAACTCAGTGCAGGGAAAACCTCTGATGCCAGAGGAGTTGCTATCAACGGCTAACATAGGGAAGAATTATTATCACAATGTTTTAGAACCTCTATTTTTTGAAGTATTAAATAAACCTTTGAAGGAGAGAAATCAAAAATTTAGAAACAATTTATTTGATTTAATACCATTCCTCAATGGTGGTCTATTTGAAGCTCATATAGATGATTATTATGAACTTGATAGTGAACTTAAAATCTCAAAATATGTTAATACTCTTCAAATTCCTGATAATTGGTTTAAAAATCTATTTGAAACCTTAGAAACATATAATTTCACAATAGATGAAAATACAAGCTCTGATATAGAACTTTCAGTTGACCCAGAGATGTTAGGGCGAATATTTGAAAACCTATTAGCAGAAATTAACCCCGATACTGGGGAAACAGCAAGAAAATCAACAGGTAGTTATTACACACCGAGAGATATAGTGGATTATATGGTGAGTCAAAGTCTAAAATATTATTTATTAGAAAAGACCAAGATCAGTGAAGAAGAAATAGACCAGTTAATCCACAATACATTTGATAATATAAAGCTTTCCGATCCTAATAAAACGGATATTATAGATGCTTTATCCTTTTTAAAGGTGATTGACCCAGCATGTGGGTCTGGAGCATTTCCTATGGGTATATTACAAAAAACAGTATCAATTCTTAGTGAGGTAGACCCTAATTCAGAATTATGGATGGAAAAGCAGATTGAGAGAATAGAGGATTCCATCTTAAGAAACAAACTTAAACAAAGCCTAAGTAAAGAAAATGTAAATTTCATACATAAGCTTGGGCTTATCAAGAATGCTATTTATGGTGTAGATATTCAAGAGATTGCGGTAGAGCTTTCAAAGCTTAGAGTATTCCTATCTTTAATCGTTGATGCTTATGTAGATGATGAAAAAGAAAATCGTGGATTGGTGCCACTACCAAACCTTGAATTTAAGTTTGTCTGTGCAAATAGTTTAATTGATCTTCCTCCTGAGAAGTTTTATCTTGTAGATAAAGAAGTAGGCTATCTCGGTAAATTACCGATAGAGCTTAAAAAACTCCGTAATGATTATTTTAATAGTTATAGTGAGGAGAAAGAACATATAAAAAATGAATTTAAGGAAAAACAGAAGCAGTTATTTGATATTTTCCTTGAATGGGACAAAAACAGAGCAGACAAAAAATCATTTATGCTATCAGAATGGGATCCATTTTCAGATAAGCCATCAAGCTGGTTTAACCCAGACTGGATGTTTGGTGTATCGGAAGGCTTTGATATAGTTATTGCCAATCCGCCGTATGTAAGGCAAGAAAAAATAAAAGAACAGAAGGAATCTTTACAGGAACAAAATTATGAAGTTTTTAATTCGAGCTCTGACATCTATACATACTTTTATGAAAAAGGCTATAAACTACTCAAAGATAATGGAATTTTGGTTTTCATTACTTCTAACAAGTGGATGCGAGCAAAATATGGAGAGAAATTAAGGAAATTTATTAAGGAGAACACAAAAGTATTAGAAATAATAGACTTTGGAGGTTATAAAGTATTTGATGCCACTGTAGATACAAATATTTTGATCTTTAAAGCTCTGAAAAATAAAAAATATGATTTAAAGGAAGCTAATAAAAAGGACATAAATATAAAATATAAGGAAAATTCTTTTAAAGGTGTGAGCATAAAAGAAGATTTTGATAAGAGTGATGATAATATCTTCTACTACGTAAGAAATAATTTTCTTGATCTTAAACAGGATAAACTTAATGAAAGAGCTTTTCTCATTGCTGATAATAGCACATTATCCCTAAAAGAAAAAATCGAAAAGATAGGAACACCACTAAAGGATTGGGATGTAAAGATTTATCGCGGAGTTTTAACAGGGTTTAATGAAGCATTTATTATCACAACTGAAAAACGAAATGAGATTTTAGCAAACTGCAAAACCAGTGAAGAGCGAAAAAGAACAGAGGATATAATAAAACCAATTTTAAGAGGCAGAGATATCGGCAGGTATTATTACAAGTGGGCAGGCTTGTGGGTAATTTTTATCCCATGGCATTTTCCATTATATGAAGACTCGAATATACAAGGAGCAAGCAAGAAAGCTGAAAGAGAATTTGAAATACAATATCCAAATGTATATATTCATCTTTTACGGTTTAAAGATGAATTATTAAAAAGGAACAAAGATGAAACAGGTATTCGTTATGAATGGTATGCGCTTCAAAGATGTGCAGCGACTTACTACCCTGAATTTGAAAAAGAAAAGATTGTGTGGCAGGAGATAGTTAGAGAACCAAGTTTTACATATGACACAAACAAAATGTATTGTGAAGCAACAACTTTTTTGATGACTGGAAAAAGTTTAAAATATTTAATTGCAATTCTAAATTCAAAACCTGCAACATTTTTCTTTAAACAATTTTATGCAGGTGGTGGTCTTGGAGAGAGTGGCTACAGATATAAGAAGGCTTTTTTAGAACAACTTCCAATTCCACCTATCACTCCTAAAAACCAGCATATAGTGAAAGAAATAGAATATCTCGTCAACCAAATCATTCAATATTATCGCAACACAGACAAGTGTAGCTGTAACACAGACATTCCTGTCTGTGAAGATGTAGATCAAGACATTCCTGTCTGTGAAGATGAAGATAAAGGCATTCTTACCTGTGAAGATCAAAGCACTTCTACCGCCAATCGCAACACAGACAAGTGTAGCTGTAACACAGACATTCCTGTCTGTGAAGATGGAGATCAAGACATTCCTGTCTGTGAAGATGGAGATCAAGACATTCCTGTCTGTGAAGATGAAGATAAAGGCATTCTTACCTGTGAAGATCAAAGCACTTCTACCGCCAATCGCAACACAGACAAGTGTAGCTGTAACACAGACAAGGATAGTTGTAACACAGACATTCCTGTCTGTGAAAATATAGGTCAAAACATTCCTATCTGTAGAGAGAACTATGAATACAGTAAAGAAAATCTTCATATAACTAATCGCAATTTACCCCACTGGACAAAGTCAGGAGCTATTTATTGGATTACCTTTAGACTTGCAGACTCTTTGCCACATCAAAAACTTGAAATGTGGAGAGCGGAACGCGATTCATGGTTAAAGAAACACCCTAAACCATGGAGTGAGGATGACACGGAAGAATATAATGAAAAATTTAATGAACGACTGGAAAAATGGCTTGATAGCGGATATGGATCATGTATATTAACTAATCCTGCTATTAGAAAAGAGGTTATAGAAAGCATTTTGAAATTTGATGGGGAGAGGTTAAAGGTTCATTCTGCAGTTATTATGCCTAATCACGTTCATCTACTTTTAGAACCTTTTACGGGATATTCACTTTCTGAGATACTTAAAGGAATAAAAGGAGCAAGTGCGCAGAAAGTGAATAAATTTCTTGAGACTAAAGCTAATAAGATCTGGATGGAAGAATCCTATGATCATATTGTTCGCAACGAAAAGGAATATTTTTACTTCATTCGTTACATTGTTAACAATCCTATTAGGGCTAATTTGCCAAGTGATAAATACTGGCTTTATATATCTAATAACATTACACAGACATTCCCACAAATCGTAACACAGGCATTCTTGCCTGTGGATAATAAGTACACCCAGACAAGCATTGCACAGACAGGAATGTCTATGCTACCACAAGAATACGAACACCAAATCGACCAGCTTGTCTACAAATTATATGGTTTGACAGATGAAGAGATAAGATTAATTGAGGAGGGAGTTGCAAAATGAGTCAAACGAATAATTTTTTCAGTTCAAAATTTGACGATACAAGTAAAACTATAGATAATATGAGGCAATTTACCGTTAAAATTAAAGCTTTAACCTACATATGGACTGGAGACGCCAATAGAGAAAAAACTACATTGAGAGAAACTGGCATTATTGGAAGCTTAAGATGGTGGTATGAAGCATTGATAAGAGGTTTTGGAGGTTATGCTTGTGACCCAACATCTGAGGAGGAGCCAAAAAGATGTAATTTAGACCAAAAGAAATTTAAGAAAGTTATAAGCACAGGCAAAACTATTCAGGAAGCACTGGATAACCAAATTTGTCCTGCATGTCAGTTATTTGGTTGCACAGGCTGGAGTAGAAGATTTAGATTGGAAGTTAGCGGAATTGACGAAAAGGATATAAATAAAGGGAAAGGTCCTGCTTGCGGATTAAAACCAAATACTACTTTTAATCTTAAGTTGTTTTTTCTTTTCGATTTATCACCCGAACAAAAGTGGTTATTTAAAAAAACTCTGTGGCTTATCGAAAACTATGGCGTAATAGGTGGTAGAACAACATGGAAACCTGACGGTAAATGGGGAACCTCCTATGGATTGATAAAAATTGAAGATTATGGAGATTTAAACCAATGGGAGAATTCTTTGTCAGACATTCACAATATAAGGTCTTTATTAAATAAGAATAGAGAAAAGATTAATAAAAACAAGCCAGATTGGTTTAATTTTAATTTTTACTGGATTATTGAGGAGACATATTTAAATCGTAAACAGCTAAATGAAATTGTAAAGAGAAATTCAAGTAATCCTAAAAAGTATCTACCAGAAGCTAACGATTTTGATAAATGGCTTGGCGGAAAGGTGCCTTCTGAAGAAAGCGCCAGTAAGAAGATATTCTCATTTGAAAGTCCCAAAAAAGTCTTTGGATATGTGAGAAACGAGGAAGAATTAAGCACAATTTTTGATAGTATTAAGAAAGTATTGAATAAAAGTGATGTAAGATTAAAAACAGGTAAAGAAATCTTGGAGGAATTAAAATGATACATGATTATTATCTATCAGAGGCAAAAAGCTATAAAGATTTAGAACTTGCACGGAAGAAAAAAGAAATATTAAATAAAATTAAGCAAGATGATAAAGATGATATAAATGGTTTTTATCCTAAACCTGAAGATTTAAAAAACCTGCCTAAGGATTCTGTTCTTCTCAAAATCTCTTTTACTCTCAAAAAGTCATATACAAGTAAAGATGAAGGAGAATTTCATATTATTGATGACAAAATTTTTGAAAATCCCAAAATTTTTGAAAATCCAATTGTTAGGGATAAATTTACAGGGCTACCAACGATAAAACCTTCTACCTGGAAAGGACATTTGAGATTTGCTAGTAGAAGAGTTGATCGGGATGGGAAAGACGAGAAAGAAGTTATTATCAAGAGACTTTTTGGTTCTGAATCTGGAGAAGATGAAGCATTAAGGGGCAGGCTTTACTTCTTCCCAACATTCTTTGAAAATGAAGCAGTAAGAGATGTTATCACTCCATTAAAAAGAGATACAAGAACACCCACTAAAAGGGGACCTATACCTCTTGAAGTTATGAAACCCGGCAATAAAGGGGAATTTTATCTTCTTTATGTTCCATACCCAAAAGGAGAAGATTTCAAGAAAGAGCAGATAGATGATGATTTAAAATTTCTTGCTGAGGCATTGAAGTTGATGTTTTATACTTATGGATTTTCGGCAAAGAAAACATCAGGATTTGGTGTGATTGAATGGCTAAGTGAGAATGAAGTTGAAGTTTACCCTGAACCTGAAAATAAAAAGGAAATCTTCTCAATTTTATACACCAAACTGAACAATAATGTTAAGGTTGGTGTGAAAGAATGAGAATAAAATTACTTGATGAATTATCAAAGAAAGGAAATATTTTTACTTTTGGAGAGGCACTTAAGATTTCAAATCTTCCTAGTAATGTTCTTTGGACAGTTCTTTCTCGTCTTGAGAAAAAAGGATGGATTGAAAGAATAGAAAAAGGGAAATATACGATTGTTCCTCTCGGTGCTAAAAAGAATAAATATACTTTAAATGAATTTGTCATAGGTTCGTTATTAGTAAATCCTTACTGTATAGCTTACTGGAGTGCCCTAAATTTTTATGGGATGACCGAACAGATACCAAACACTATCTTTATTCAGACTACTTCAAGAAGAAAAGAACAAGAGAAAGAGGTTTTCGGAGTTAAATATAAAATCGTTAAAATTAAAGAAACAAAATTTTTTGGCGTCAGAAAAGAGTGGATAGAAGAGACACAGATAAATATAACGGATAGAGAAAAGACAGTTATAGATTGTATTGATAAACCTCAATATTGTGGTGGAATTATAGAGGTAGCAAAAGCTTTAAAAAATGGTGAGTTTGATAAAGATAAATTAATTAATTATGCCAATAAAATTGGAAATTCAGCTGTAATAAGAAGACTCGGGTATCTGGGTGATTTATTGCAGCTGGATATTTCACTTCCTAAGATTGACACAAGAAATTACCTTTATCTTGATCCTGCAATGCCAAAGAAAGGATTTAAAAATGCAAAATGGAGGTTGATCATAAATCTGGATGAAAAGGTTCTGGGGTCATTGGAATGATCACACAAATAGAGATTAAAGAAAAATCAAGAGAAAACGGAGTTCCTGTATCAACAATTGAGAGAGATTATGCTCAAAATTGGCTACTTAAGCTCCTCTCTTCTTTTCCAAGCATAGCTTTAAAAGGAGGAACAGGTATAAAGAAAGTCTATATTGGCAATTATAGGTTTTCCGATGACCTTGATTTTAGTCTTTTAGAAGAAGAGAATAAAGAAAACCTGGAGTTTTTAATTAAAGAATCTGTAAAGAAAGCAAAAGAAGAAAGTGGTATAAATTTTAGCGATGATATTAGCATCGACGAAAACGATAATGGGTTTGAAATGGATGTTTATTTTCAAATTATGCAGAGAGGTGAAAGCAGAACAAGAATAAAAATAGACATAACAAAATTCAAAAATGAAGAAATATTATTACCTTTATACACAAGAAAGATAATTCATCCATACTCAGATGATTTAAATGCTGAAATAAAAGTATATTCTCTTGATGAAATAGTAGCAGAGAAAGTACGAAGTCTTTTTCAAAGAACGCGACCAAGGGATTTGTATGATGTATGGTTTTTGTGGAACAATATAGATAGGAGAAGGACTCTTAATATCTTACATCAAAAATTCAAATTGAAGAATGTTGAAGTGGACATAAAGGATTTAGATATGAGAAAGGATGATTTTAAGTATGCTTGGGAAAACTCGCTTAAACATCAACTAAAGGCTCTTCCAGATTTTAATAATGTGTTTTCAGTTGTTCTTGAAGGGGTGAGAAAAATGTATTTTGAAATAATAAAGAATAAAAGAGAAACAATACTAAAAGGAGAAATCGGGGCATTGCTCCATGATATTGGGAAATTACATCCTAATTTTATAAAAAAACAGTCTTTAGAAAACATAAGAGGCCTACCTCATCATGCTGATATTGATGAATTCATAAATGCTCAACTTCTTAATTATTTTAAAGATGAAAAACTCAAAATAAAACTAAATAATGATGAAAATACAGTTTATGATCTAATTAAAGAACATCATCATAATACTAAAAGTAATCTTCTAAAAGCTTTACAGCGCTGTGATAGAAAAGATTCTGCAGATGATAAGGGCATAGTGAGGAAGAAGCAATCTACTGAAGATACAGTAATCTCTTCGCCATTTGGCTATTCAAAAGAAAAGATTGACCTAAATTGCCTACAAAAGAGATTTAATGATCTTGAAGATAATCTGATGGGGCTATTTAAAAATTATATAGCCAAAACAATGGATTTAAGTTGCTTTAGAAAATCTATAATAGAAAATCTCAAAACATTATTTTCTCATGCACTTGGAGAAACAAGAATTCCATCAAACGATGTAACTCTTTGGGACCATTCCTATTCAACAGCATCACTATTTAAATCTGCTTTAGCAGCTATTGTATGTGGAGCGAGTATTGACCATGGTAACACCGAAATGAAATGGAGAATATTTAGTATTTTGTGGAATGGCATTGAATTTATAAACAAAGGAATAGAAATAGCAGATATTCAAGCAAGAGGTAAGATTATTGAAGACATTAAAGAGAAATTAAAAGCAAAGTTTGAAGATGAGATTCCTATAGGAAATGCAATTTATGAGGACACAAATGGAATCTACTTCACATTTCCCGATTTAGATGATAATTCAGAGATACTTGCTAAAGAATGTGCAGATGAGGCATTGAAGATATTTTATGATATGAGCCAAAACGAATTATGGCCGATCTTCAGTTTAAGTGAGGCAATGTCATCGTTAACTGCTATAACGAAAGAAATAAAATCTTCTTCTGAAAAGAGAAAAATATCAAAGATAACTCCAACCCTGTTTGTTGAGGAAATGCCAAAAGAATTTTTTAAAAATCCTGAAATTGATATACCTAAAAAAGGGCAGGATGTTTGCCCAATTTGTAAGATAAGACCAAAATATGAAGATAAGGAAAGATGTGATGTTTGTGATGGTAGAAAGAAAGGGAGATTACCAGATTGGCTAAATGATAGCGAGAGAACAATATGGATTGATGATGTAGCGGACAAAAACAATAGAATAGCTTTGATTTCTCTTAATTTTAATCTTGATAAATGGCTTGATGGAACGATGATTGGAACGATTTATTCGCAGAGCTTTGAAGATTGGTTTAATGGAAAGAAAACGGAAGTAGAGAAAAATACTCTTCAACTATTAAAAGAGGCGGGAATTAGTTGGACAATTCAACCAAATAAGGAAACTGTTCATTCACTGTTAGAAGAGGTTATTAAAAACCAGAATTCTGATAAGAAAAAGAAGGCAGGAGTTTTATTTACCTTCTTTCAGGATGTTAATATATCTGAGAGAGAATTAAACAAACATTTAAATAACATCAAAGAAAGAATTCAATCTGATTTAACCAAAGAAAATTTGGCAACTTATCTTTTCACTCAAAACCCATCTCCTGCTCGCTTGTATAGAATATGGCGAGAGGCAGAAGAATTTTTTGATCTAATAATTCAGAAAATCAAATCTAATCTGTATAGGGATAAATGGACACGAATAAAGTTTTCTGTAAATGATAATGATTTAAAATCCAAACTGAAGTCAAATCAAATTAATATAAATGATATGCCATTTGTTATTAAAATAGAGAATTTGACACCTGAAACACTTCTTGTTTTCCACATAAAAAGCGGAGAATTCTATACAATAGAATCTCTTGAGAAATTTAAGTTTAATGACAAAACTGGAGAAGAAGCAGTCAAAGAGGCATTAAATAATGGATTTAAACATCTTGCTCGGGAAGATAAGCCGGATGACAATTTATTAATCAGTGAAAAAAAAGTTGAAGTTGTAAAAATACAAACAGAAAAATATTATCCGTTTATTGAGATAAACAAATCTCCACTTTCACTTCGCCTAATAGCTCCAGCTTTAGATTCTATAAAAATCATTGAACTAATAACAAAACTCTATAACGAAAAATTTGGAAAAGTCATTGGCAAATTACCATTAAATCTTAAACTTTTGGTAGCAAATAGGAAATTTCCACTTTATATCCTTCTTAATGCGGAAAGTAGAATGCTTGAAGGAGAAGAGTTTAAAAAACCTGTCAAACTGAGTCCCTGGTGGAATATCGATGGAATAAGAAATGATAAATATTATGGTTTTTATCCAATCAATGAGAAAGGGAAATATACTCTTGATGATTTATCCCCGGTATCTAACGGAAATATTTATTCTCTTTGCCCAGGATATTTTGACTTTGATCTACTCTTGGGAAACGTCGATAGATACAAGATCTATTATAAAGGCAAAAAAAGAGGCGATGACGACTACAATTTATTTAGTGCGAGGCCAGTTTATTTTTACCAAATCTCTGAGATCCT
>Ga0255343_1002718_pt1 | contig 20009 bp, 12 predicted proteins | sample wastewater_treat_4_FD_192413 | JGI IMG/M metagenome (GOLD analysis project Ga0255343, IMG submission 192413) | Wastewater microbial communities from Lulu Island WWTP, Vancouver, Canada - plant16 | ecosystem: Engineered > WWTP > Wastewater > Unclassified | place: Canada: Vancouver, British... | reverse complement strand
TATTGGTAACAGGTTGCAGGTGGCGAGATATGCCACGATCCTATGGTGCCTACCAGACGGTCTGGCGAAGGCATAAGAGCTGGTCTGAAGAAGGAATCTGGAGGAGAATACTTTCAGCTCTACAGGGCCAGAAAACCGGAACACTAATGAGCATTTCTTTCACTTCAACCCAAGCGCTTTTCTTGCGGCCGTTAGCGGATCGCTGTAAAAAATGGGATCAACACGCTCTACGATATCTGCAGAAACATCTAGGAAGTGTCTCTTGTTCTCTATGGGTATCAGCGCGCACCTAGCTCCATTATCCATCCCTATCTGTAGAGGCTCAGCGAGAGAACGAACTGCCTTGATGTTGCCTTGAATACTGAGATCGCCTAATATCAACAATCCTGGAATTACAGGTTGTTTCAGAAGCGAGGAGTAAATGGCCACAACCAGCCCTACCCCTGCGTCACAAGAAACATGATTGTTGAGAAGATCTATGCCTTCGACGTGAAAGTCAGTAGTCTCGAAAGCTTGAGCAATGCCCATACTGACCTTATGGCCGTTGATATAGGCAAAAGCCCTCTGGATCGACTCCTTGGTTGTGCTATCTATTCCTCCTGCCATCTTGAGTTTACCTGTACCGGGAGCACATCCAACTTCCAGGCGGAAAAGCCCTGCCTTGCCCTGATCGTCGACAGATGCAGCGTATATCGAGCCAGGAGCAAGCGGATCTAGTGAGATGAGATCCCTGCCACCCTCCTCTGGGACGCCAACATATCGCTCTTCTCTTGACTCGTTATCGATATATGAAAATGAGGTCTGATGGTACTCGAAGGATCCCATCTTCTTGAGCTGCTCTTTAACCCGGCGGCGGCCCTCCAGGGCCAGTTCCATCAATTCAGCCATCTCCTCCCTTGTGACCTCCCCGTGAGGGTAGATCAGCTTGATCATGCCCGATATGGTCTTTCGAACAGCTTTGACATCTCGGGCGTTTAGATGAGACCCAAAAGAGAAGTAATGGTCTACCATATCTACGAAGTTCTGGCGACGCAGCTCTCGCAGTGCCTCGGCCAGGTAGTCCACCACAAAGCCGTAATGGCTGGTGAAGAAGTCTACTTGCATCTTGGGAACTTCCCAGCCGGGCAAATAATAGTGGATGCGATCGAAGAATGCCATGTCCTCCCGGATGATGGGGGGCATGGGTGCGAAGAGATGCGAGGAGCGGACCATGATCTCCACAGGCTGGTTGGTGTTGCCGAACATAACTATGGATGCTGTCCCAGAGAGGGCATCTTTTCCTCTTGCAAAGGTTCCCGATTCGCAATAGGTCTTGAGGGTGGTTATGACTTCTTTGGGCATCTTCTGGAGGTCAGCCACCTCATCAAAGGCTACGGCGTCCCAGAGGCCGACGAGACCCATCTTACCTGTACCGATGTTGTAGAAGAGGTTGGCTACCGTAGTCGGGCCTGTGAGGAGGATTGCATAGGGTGTGAATTCCTGGTAAGCATAAGACTTACCTGTTCCACGAGGCCCCAGCTCTATCAGATTGTAGTTCTGCTCACAGAGAGGTATCAGCCTGATCAAGAAGAGGAGCTTTAGCCTCCGGTCGAAGTTGGATGGCTCCATGCCGATGCTGCGAATCAGGAAGTCTATCCATTCATCAGTTGTAAACTGGCGGCGGCACTCAATGTATTCGGGCAGGTCAAAGCTGGCCAGCTGGATGGGTTTCATATTCTCGATCCAGAAAGGACTACGTTTACCTCTTGCTTCCTCATCAAACCTGTGAATCAGGTCTACCTGAGCCCAAATGCCTCCCATCAGGAGACGGTCGTATTTCTGGATATAAAGTTCGGGAATATGCACATTTTTGTGCCCGAAGTTAACAAACTCTGCCCAGTATTTATCATCTTCAGAGAGATATCTCACTTTGACTTTGTCTATAATGGTATGCTGGCCCTTCTCTCGGACATAAGATTGTGCCTTGTTGGCCTCGTCCGGGCGAACGAAGTTTTCTGCCAGGGTGGAATTGACCAGCTTCAGCCCGGCTTCGATCGTAGCAGGATCATCGGTAGCACAGTATTTACCCAGGAGATACTCCAAAACGAAGATCGGGACATTGGCCCCGACCTTGACCTTTCTAACAAGGTCCTTGCGGACTACTTTACCTGCAAATACAGAGGTAACCTTTTGATCGAGTTCGGGCATGGTGATCTCCTTAGCATCCCATGTTCTTCTTTCTATTGGTTTAGTACTGTAGTATGGCCACTTCTATCTCTTTTGATGGTGCAAGCTCCACATCTGTTGCGGCATCGAGCAGATGTAGACTGACTATTTTTTTCGAGGGATCTTTCACAATAGACAGGGTTATTGTATTGGGTTCTATTGCCCAATTCGCCTTCTTCATCTGTACCACCCCTGTCGCATCCTCAAAGCCGTAGGAGGCTGAGACAGCCTTTGATATGCATGTTCCACCATCTCTGATCTCCAGCTTGATCTTGGGCGGCTCGCTATCGGATATGCTCTGTTTCTCCTTACCAGATACATTGACCGAGAAGTATCTTGTGGTCAGCTTCCTGCCGCCATAGTCCAGTGACCATGCTATATTTCCGCCAGCCTTCTTTTTCTCACCTTTGGGGATTAGAGTGAGAACGGGAATTATCAATTCCTGGGGGGATAGACCTCCGTGGAAGTATGACATGCTTCTACTCTTGGCGTTGAAACAGGCAAAGCTCCAGGGTGTTGCCAGTTCCAGGTCTCCGCCCAGGCCGAAGTCTGATACCTTTGCTCTAAGGTAAGCGGGATCGGATGCTCCTCCTCGGCCTACCCAGACTCGCCGATGCAGGTCGGCGGTATCTCCTCCGGGAGGATTGATCTTCATGTCTATCCCCAGCTCATCCCCAAAGAGATACCCGTGGTCCGATGTCACCACTATTTTCTTTATACCTAACCGGGACAGGTTACGGAGGGCTTTTTGCAGTCTTGATAGGAGGTCAAAGGTGCGAGCCAGTGAGGGGTCATCCCTCTCACAAAGATCGTCAATCTCCCGGGAGGTGATGAGTACCAGGTCAGCATCCTGGATTGCTTTAGAGATTGGCACCGAAGGTTTAGGAAGCAGCTTGTCCAGGGATCCCTCGAAGAACTTGGATGTTGTCTTATTCTGCAGAAATTTGACCCGCTCATCCCGGTTGCGGATCACCTCTCCTTCGATTTCCAAGGCAAGCTTGCTCTCATCAACCTTCACGATCGTTCCCGATGATGAGCGGGGCAGCAGGGCAGCCATGCCGATTTCGGTTATTGTGGGAGCAGCAGCCAAGGCGGGCGTGATCTCTCCATGGAACTCGGAACTCATGATCTGGAGCAGCTCACGCGCCATCTCGAACCTTAAAGCATCAGCCCAAATATAGGCGGTCTTGCCCTCTTCCAGTGCAGGCTTTACAATCTTCTCGAAGATCTCTACCTGACGAAGGACACCAGCAATCCTAAAGCTGTCACGCTGGTAGAGTCGAAGGAATCGCTCTGCCATCTTCGAGGCTGCAGCCATATACCTCTCTTTTGCCCTGATGATCAGGCGTTCCAGGCTGTCTCCTATCTCCTGATCGAGGTTGTGATACCTCTTTTCCATGTTTCTATAATAGGTGTCCAAAAACAGCCACGGTTTCTCGCCGGAGGTGTAAGAGTCGAAGACGGCCCTGGCACTATCAGGAGATAATCGAATATCTTTTTCTACTCGGTCCGCCTCCAGCAGTAGTTGTCCTGCTACTGCTATGAGGCTCCAACGGGCCTGGATATCCGGCTGCTCTGCCCAGAAGCCGGATTGATGTCGAAGTGCAGCTTCTACCAGATCCTCTCGGGACTCTTGGGATAGTGCTTCTTCTACCTGGTTTAGCAGGGCACGTTCTACTTCCAGGAACGTCTCTGAATCCCGGATTTGGTCTATAGCGAGATTCAGCCTGGAAATTCCGAGGTCTATTGCGGCGTGGCTGGCGCAGTTGACATAGCTCTCCCTGAGATCTCTTCGTAGACGCCAAGTCCGAGCAAGAGCAGAGCATGCATTTTTTGAGGCAGCCATCGTGGCTATCTTAACGGAGGCAATTTGCTCAGGGATATTGCCCTGGAGGGATTCGAGAAACTCAGTAGCCAGGATGTGTCTGGCCAGGCGATGTCTGAGATCCTTTGGAGGTTCTCCTTCAAGTAAAGCCAGCTCGAACTCTGCCTGCAGGAGGACGGAAAGCTCGGACATGGCATCCTTCTTGAGGATCTCCTCATCATGCTGCTCGTTGGATAGGAATCCGAGAGCGACCTCTTGAGGGCTAGAGGTGCCAAAGATCAGAGATATGAGGCCTCTTGGCGGCTCGGCACCGGCTCCTATCCTGTCCAAATCGGCAAGGCTGAGCTTACCTGCCTCCACCTGCTTCTCTATGCTTGTCAGCTCTCTATCGCCCAGATGCCCTCGCAGAGCGCCTTTGGCCACAACAGAGGGCCGGGTGTTTAGCTGGCGGGGTTGGGCTCCAGGATAAACGGCAACGCCTGCGGCCTCGACCTCGACCAGAGCATTATGCGTTTGAGAGCGATCCAAAGGAACGTAGACGATAAGTCGACGCGGATCTGGACCGGCGATGAATGGATCGATTCTATGGCGCAGAGCGAAAAAGCTGCCATCGTATCTCTCCAGAGGCGTGCCGGGCAGCTCTAAAGACCTCACGAACTCTTTATAATAGCCTTCGGGATCGTACCAGACCACGATGACATGATCATCCACCTGCTTCTTTATGAGGTTGCGCATGTAATCAGAGACTTTGCTGGTCATTTCCCTCCCTCATAAACGTCCAGTCTATCATGAGCTATAGCATAGGATTTATTGTTCCTGCACTTCTCCAGCACCCTCTCTGGCCAGTAGCGCATTGCAGTATAGGACCAGTCGTACTTGCCCTCTTCCAGTTCCTTCCAGAACTTCTCCGGCTCCTTCCATGACGGCATCAGCTCCCAGAGCGGTGCCAGGTTAAGGATGACACCGTCGTCGATCTCCGGCGCCCATCCCGCAGTCTCGCCGCGCTCGTTCTTCTGCTCCAGGACGCGCCTGATGGCAGCTTCGAAGGCCTCCAGATCTAAAAGCTGCGACTCAATGTCGTCCAGCTCCTTTTCCAGCCTCTTTCTGGCCCTGCCCTCAGCAGCCTTTATCTCCGTCCTGACCTCGTCCATGCGGTTCTTGAGCTGGTTGATCTTCCCCGAGGCGTAGCGTGTGCCCATGATGAGCGGCAGGGTGTCCCTCGTGGCCCGCTCGTGGAAGACGTAGACGCTGAAGCTCTTGGCAGGGGACTGGAGCAGCCAGTACACAGGCCGCTTGCGGTACTGCTGCAGGTGCCGCTTCCAGAAGTCGCGCTCCAGGTAGCTGCGCAGGAGCTTTTCAGGGTCGCCATCGCCCAGGGCCGCGGATATGACCTCGGAGGCTCCGGCCTCGCCCAGGGCGAGCTCCAGTGCCTGGTGGACCTTTCCGGCCAGGTCGTCCTGATGGCCCTCGTCCAGCACAGCCACGCCGTCGTTGTCCGCCAGTGAGCGCAGCTGCGCCGCCACCGGCTGCGAGAAACGGCCCTGGCCCAACCCTCCGTCGGGCTGGAACCTGCCCATGACGATGCCCACGGCGTAGCTGATCCAGCGCAATGCCAGCTCCTCATCGTCGATGTAATCCGCCTCTTTCTCATCCGCCTCCTCGCCCTCGGCGGCAGGCTCGGCCAACTCGGCCTCGATGGCCCGGCGGTCGGCATCGGATATGCCGTAGAGCCGGTAGACCTCCTCGTCTATGGCCTTCTCTACGTCCTCCAGGGCATCCTCCCTCAGCCAGATCTCCGTGAGGGTGTCGTCCAGGGTAGCAGACCAGGGCGGGGCGATGAAGTCGAAGGTGGTTTCATCCTCTGCCGAGTCCTGTCGGGCGAGGGAGATGGCGCGATCGACGAGATCTGATAAAATTTTATTATTAATTTTATTATCATAAATAGGTAGTTTTGAAATATGACCCACTTCATAATTAACAGTTGGAGAAATAAAAGCTAGTAATGCAGCAAAAAGTGAACTATTCATGATGCTCAATAAGTTAAAAAGCTCTATTTCTCCATCGATAAATGCGCTCAAGCCTGCGTCTGCAAAGATGAAACCGCCAGGAGATAGCCTCGTTGATAATCTTCCAGAGGTTACTTTATTCCACGTCACCCCACGGCGGAAATAGAATTCTGTATTTTGTGGGCGAGATGCCACCTTTCCCGACTCGACACCGAGATTTTTGATCTCTTTTCCGTCATCCGACCAATTTACGCAATACTCTTGATTCCCATACCACCGCCGGAAGTTTCCTCCCTTCATGTACGGAAACCATCGCTTCCCGCTCTCCAGTGCCTCCTCCCGGCTCTTACAGCCAAAGGCTATGCGGGGCTCGCCCACCTCCCACCAGAAGCGCAGGAAGCGGAAGTTGTCTGCAGTTGCCAATCCTTGCCGAAGCTGTGCAACCTCTCCCAGCTTGGGCAGCTCCACGAACAGCCGCCGCAGCCCCGGCGTGATCCAGTAGACCCAGGGGGAACCGGGGATGGAGTCGAAATCTGCCTGACGGTAGCGGAAGACTGCCCCATCGGCCTCTCCCGCCTTCAGGCGTGCCAGGGCCTGCTCGAAGCGCAGGCGCTTGCTCTCGGAGTCGGCCTCCTTCACCAGGCGGAGGTAGGTGCCCTGGGCAGAGGCTCGCGTGGCAGCATTAGGCTCGTGGCGGAGGACATAAGCAGCTGTGTCCACCCTAGCTTCAAAAAGTCCATAATCATGCTGCATCAGACATTCGATCGTTGCATTATTAAGACAGTACTTCCTGAAGTCCTCAAAAGAAGATATGAACATGAAGCTTTGCCCAGTAATAATCCCTAAACGTCCCCCATCCGACAGTAGTTCGAGACATCTCTCGACAAAGGCTGAGTAAAGGTTCCGCTTGCTTCTAGGATATTTCCTTTCAAGGAACGATTTCAGACGGGAATTGTAATCTCTACTATCAAGATATGGAGGATTAGTGACTATTATGTCGAACTTATGCACAAGAATGTCTAAAAGTCTAAATCCCTTAACCGCCTCACCAACGAAAAAGCCAGAATCAATTCCTTTTTGGGCCTGCTGTCTCGCAAACTCATCAAATGCATGTATGATCTGCTGATCCAGTATATTCCAGAAATCTTCTTCGACCTCCTTTGCCTCCAAGGGACTCTCTGCGAAAGAAGGAAGCGAAATTTCCGGCCGACGGACACTTCTCTCCTGAGTCACCAAATCGTCTATATCCTTTTCAAGCGGCATTAATGAGCCAATTTGTCCTATATCGTCCAACTCGTGCCACAATTTTCTGATCAGCTTCTCGTAAACCGGATAATTGAATGACATTTTTTGCAGAAATTCGCCTAAATTCGACTCATTCAGAAGACTGACGTCAGCACATGCCAAATTCGACTCTCTAAGAGATGCCTTTGGGTTCAGTGATTTTGCTTTTAGATAAAGAGCTAATGCTGAAAGCTGCACCGCTCTCAAGTCAATATCTATACCAAAAATATTGTTAGCTAGAATTGAAGCTGGAATCTCCTCTTCAGACTCAACAGAAGCTTTCTCTGGCCATCCAGGAGACCCTGCATTTCTCATCTCTTCCGAATACATTTCTTTTAAAAGATCAAAGGCCACTATGCCAAAATGCATTGTTCCACATGCAGGATCTAGAATTGTTATTTGACTTGCTTTCTTCATCTTTTGGCAAGGAATATCTGAAATATCCGCTACGGAAACGAGGTAATCCATCTTACTTCGCAGATCAGAGTCGGGATGCAGTTGGATCCAAAGGCGTCCGAGCGTGTTTTGGACAAGAAATCTTACGATCCATCGATGAGTAAATAGTTGAGTGCGAGCTGCAAGCAAATTGGCTGGTACTTTTGGAGCATTCTTTCCTCGAAAGATCTCCAAATCCGGTTCGGTGAAATATTGGTATATCCAGCCGATGGTCTCCTCCTGGCTCCAGGCGTCTCCAAGCGCCTGGTCGTTGAGCATCTCCACCAGCTCCTTTAGCGCCCTGGGCCTGGGAAAGAGCTGGCTTGCCAGGTTCCCGGCATCAAAGAGCACCTTGACCTCTTTTGAAAGCTCTCCACACTGCCAGAGGAGGAAATGCCTGTATGCCACATCCCGCGGACCCTCGCCCACCTCGTTTTGGGGCAGGCCTCCCTGCTCGTAGAGCCTGTAATCCTCCTCGTGTTCAGCCAGGTAGAACTTGAACGCATTGGACTCCTGGTAGCGATCTAAAGTTCCGCGGATAAGCTTTCGCGCTTCCATCATCTTGAAGGCCACCAGCCGGTTGAGGTGGGTGAACGCAGCCTCTTTGACCAGCTTGTCCACCGCCTCCGGACCTTTCAGCCCCGCCTGCTCCTCATCTTTAAGAAATTTCTCCAGGCGCTTTCTGGTCTCTCGGATCTCAGGTAGAGACTGGACCGCTGGCAGCCTTTTCACATCTTCGAAGCGGCCATTGCTGTCCAGGCCATAAATGCCCTGCAGCAGGTCATCTATCTCATCTACCAGAAGCTCTCTCGCCCGCAGGGTCATGTTATGGATTGCTGCTCTGTCCATCGAATCACTCCAGAATTATGCTTGCGTTCTCCGCAAGAAGCCCCATCAGGTGCTCTCGAAGGGCTGCCACGACCTTCTCGACTGACTCCTCTGAATCGATCTTGCCTTTATATATCTTGGAAAGGCGGACCCTCTCCACACGTTTGGGCTGATCCACTGGAGCTGTAAGTTCAGCTATCCTCTCCAGAGCATTGGCCTTGATCTCGGCCAGGGCTTGCTTATCAGATTCCATTTGAGGGATACTTGCCCTGCAATGGGAGCAGTACAGCCCATTATCAGGCATATCAAGCTCCTCACACGCCCGTCGTGTAAGTTCCCGCAATGTCGGCCCTGTCATAGCCCCCTCTATCATCGCCCATTCAGGAGTGTTCTTTATCTCCTCAATGGCTCTCTGGTAGGCATCTCTCCTTGAGATATGCAGATCACTGTAAATCTCGTAGTACTGTTTGGAGATCTCGCCAGACATCATCTTCATATCATCAATCCGATCATAAAGGTCAGCCGATACCAGAATCGATTCGAGATCCTCTGCCATCCTATTGATCCTAATATCGCCTTCCAGCCGCTCCTTGACGACCGGCCACATCTCTTTTAGCACGGTCCTCGCGCTCCTGATGGCTTTGATCGTCTCCTCATCAATAGAGTCTCTGATATTATGGACATCATCCAGGGACTCCTTCAGAGATTTGTCCTCTCCTGCCAGTATGCTCACGCACTCCTCTGCAGTTCCCCTGCGTGCCTGCATGAGGACCTCTTTTACCTTTTCTAGCCTGTCGAGACCTGGCAGACCATTGGCCTTGATCCTCTCCTCGACTGGTAGCAGCTCTCGCATCTCGTTTTCCGCAAACTGCTTGAGGGCGGATGTTATAGCATTTTTATCAACATCAACCGTGCCACCGGCTATAGCCTCAAACATCTCTACAGCCTGAGTAAGATCCTTGAAGTCAATGACTTTTGCAGGAGTAAATAGTGCTGACCTGAATGTCCTGTTGTTTGTAAATGCCTCGTGGCTGGCAGGGTCCTGATACGAGTCGAAGTGCTGCCCTCCAAAGGATACCTCGATGGCTCCAGCCCGGAACAGCACTGCCAGCACCAGCTTTAGCATATCCAGATCGCCACCATATCCCAGGCCCCCGAAATAAGCCTCTAGGGCTTTGCCTGTCCTTGAGTCTCCGCTGCCGTAGCCGTACTCCCTTCTGAGGTAGTCCAGGACCTCCCGCACGATCTCCGCTTCGATATTGAGCACTGACTTCTGTCCGTCCCTGACTACCAGATTCAATCCCTGATCGCCATTATAGAAAACCGCTGGAAGGCCGTTTAGATTTGCAGCTTTCAGTAGCTCTCCAGCCTCATCTCCTTCGAGGGACCTTGCCCACATCGGCAGTTTCGGGTATAGATCCAGGACGAGGTCGTCAAGAAGACTCTTAATTATGCTTTCAACACCCTTTCCGAGATCGGATCCATCCTTCGGGACGCCTCGGAACATGGAGGCTCCACTCTTGAAGGCTTCAGCCACCTTCTCCTGCAGCCTGGCCTTCTTTCGGTTCACATCCTTCTTTTCTGCCTCGAGCAGCACCCCCTCCTCCACCGTGATCTTGTTCTGCCCGCGAAGGATGTCATATTTCTTCACCATATCCTTCGAGGAGTGAAGATCGGCTACAAGAGCATCTATCTCAGGGTTGAGAGGAAATACAAAATAGATCTCATTCTTATGAGCCTCCTGCCTGCTTTCTGCCTGGATCTCCAGCTTCTTAGCCTGGAAACTCGATGCATCCTCAGAGGTAATTATGGAAAGAGGTATTTGCCCGTCGTAAATCTTGTCGCCGTTGCACCTGACATCCAATTTGAATGTCTTCTTCTGGAAGCGGTAGTTTTTCAGTCCCGGCTCGCTGAATATCTCGGCGATGGTCTCATTGAGAATCTCCCTCCGATCCCTGGGCTTTGGCTCTAAGCCCCGTCTCTCTGTCTCCCAGCTCTTCTCCTGAGCCGTCTGCAGCTTCCACCCATCCTCAGAGTTTCTGATGAACTTGGCCTCCTCCAGAAGAGCTAGGGCAGATTTCACATCTGCTAACGGTGATGGCCTGCCAACTTCATCTACCAAGCAGGCGGATATATTAGCCTCTGTCCTGGGAAGGTCCCTGATAAACTCCAGCAGACATATCGCCTTGGCAGCCCTCAAAGGCCAGTCAGATTCCTTCTTGAAGCGCCCTGTAATATCGTCGATATCCTTTCTCTTCTCTGTAGAGATGTTTCCTTCTACCAGATCGAAGATCCTGTCCAGAGTAACGAGCGTGCCCACGGGCTTATCTTTCAAGGCAGTCCTCTCGTTAACAAGCATCTCATGGGCCTGCTTAATGATAGTCCTGTTGCTTCCTCCAAGGTGCTTGTCTGCGCCCGGCTGCATCCGGATGCCGGACATTATGTCGATAGAGATATCAATAAAATGGGGAAGATATGGATAGCTCTGCACGAACTCTTCTTCAAGGACCTCGCTCTTGCGTGAGGTTCTCTCCAGCCGGCAGGCAAGGTTCAGCTGTCCCTGAGATCCCTCGTACAGGCTCCTTAGAACAGGTATTGCCTCATCCTTTTTGGCCAGAACTCTGCGGCTCGCCACTTCTCGTATGTCTGCAGGAGCCAGGTCAACCCTATATTTGAACCTATCCTGCAGCTTTGCCAGCTCCACTCTCTTCGAGTCCAGCGCTGCCACAACCTCCTCCAGCTTCTCCTGAGATGTGACCGCTATCCAGACTGGTGCGACGGCCTTCCTGGCCTTTAAGCGGTTCTTGCTGACCTTTCCGAACTGCTCTACCACCGCTCGTAGATCTTCGATCCTGTCTACACTTCTTGCAACATACTGGCCAACCTCGTCTATTATGAAGAAGAGAGCCTTGCCCGGGCGTCTGCGTGCTGTCAGATCAAAGGCCCTGTCAACTACAGTCTCTACTGTGATTACTGGATGCTTGTCCTGAAGTGACCTGCTCCACGAGTCAGCCTGAGGAAAAACGCTGGGTTTCATCTTATTCAGAATGGCAGAGGCGTAGCTGGTCTTCATGGCACCCTTTCTGGCCGCATTCCAGCTCTTGCCATTGACCTCCTCCGATAGGCTCACGAACTCTTCCAGCCGACCCTCATTCTCTAGCTCGATCTCCAGCTCAGCAATATAATAGTCTTCGGCATATCCAAGATGAGAGAGCAACCTTCGATAGATGACCTCTGCGATCTTCTCGTCTCCTCTCTTCACCTCCTTTGCCTTGGAGATATCAAACATGATCACTTCAGTGGGAATGCCCTTGTTGATGAAGTCTACCAGCTCGCTGATTATCTTATCGTTGAGCTGATTCATGAAGAGGTCACTGTAGTTATTACCCAAAATTTTAGGATTAGATAGTACATAACCAAGGTTCTTGGCAAAGGAAGATTTACCAGATCCAAAAAATCCCGAAATCCAAATTCCCACGCCTTCATGAGGCTCCGACGGGGCTTCTGCTATCGCTTTCAGGAGCATTCTGTAATGGTCCTTGATTCTATCAGTTGCCACATACTCAGTTATCTCTGAATAGACCGTCTGCTCGTCTAGCTGATCTACCTGGATAATCTCCTCAATGATTTGATTGAGATCTCTTGAGAGCAGATCTCCGATTAATATCATTCCCACACCTCCATCCAAATATCAATAGATTTTCACCCTATAATTTCCATGAACCTCTCTATCTTTCAGATCCATAAATCGTAAACCGGTTGTGCCTTCCAGTGTCCCTGGATAGAATAGGATAGTTGTGACTCTCGTGCGGCCATGCATCTCGTCGAGCAACCTAGACATAGGATATATTGCCGGGGCCATAGAAGCAGCCCTCGTCAAGAAAACAATATTTTTTTCGGAGTTGAGTGATCTCAGGCGATCGGCAAGCAGGTCCCGGAGAGGCTTATAATCAGAATCTGAAAGATATGTGGTAACTTGCTCCTGGGCTTTTTCGAAACCCTCTGCCCGCTCATAATCCACCAGTATATCCAGGCCTTCAGATCCTTCTATGGCCTCCCATAACAGCTCTGCCAAGGATATAAAGACCACATCTTTGCCATTGCTATTCAACCTGGTGGCTAGAAAGCTTAGCTCTTTTCGTAGTACCCACTCCTCCGAGGGCTCGTACCTCAGTATGGCGAAGGGCATATCGTGATATACACTGATCCTCAGTGGCTTGGCTTTGAGATCGTTCTCCAAAAGATCAATTCTCTCTCTTAAGGATAACATGAACATACTCCTCTAAAGTATCGGATGGAAAATCGATACGAATCACGGAGCCCGCTGCATGGTACTCCAAAAGATGTAGCTGATGGGCCTCCATGAACATATGTTCAACTGTCTGTGGATCGATAAAGAATAAGAGCCACTCCTGATCCTCCAGCAGACGCTTCCCTGAGGGCTGCAATCTGCTTAGATAAAAAGCGATATATGAGAACGCCTCCACTGGCAGATATGCTGGAGATAACTGTTTGTTCTTTGCCCCCTGGAGAACTCCAAAGTCCCTCAAGGTACTCATTAGCTCCCGAGCAGATCTCTCAATAGTCTTCTCTGACCAGGGACCTCTTATATGGCCGCTGGCTATCTTCCCCTCTATCCATTTCTCAGCATCTCTAACAAGGATATGCTGCGCTCCATTCAGATACCTGGGCCAGAGAACTTCAATAACAAAATCATGAATCAGTGGATCTGAGCGAGCAGTATGAAAGTAGAGAATGCGATCCAACACCTCTGCTGGGTACTTGAGCTTTACAATGGTAACTAATGTTTTTGTTACAGTCTCCTCGGATAGATAACGCTGGCGAAATATTTGAAGGATATCATCAACTCTTGAACGAGAGGCCTTTCCAAGGATATTATCCTGCCGGAAAAGATCAAGATTATCCTTCATAGAGAGCGAGTCATCCCAGTTGTTTAGTAGTGTCTTCGTCTCAGATAGGATTGCACCTGCCTTCAATATCTTGCTTGAGTAGGCCTTCTTATTTGATTTCACATAGATTCATCCCTGTAACTGAGGTGGCACTAAACGGTTGCCTTAAGCTTTGCCAGCCTTCGAACGCTCTGATACAATTTAAGATGCATGTCTGCCTCTACCAACACAACATTCTTGTAGCTCCTGCTCTCCAGGGCGGTCACCACTACACAAGCCACCTCACGGTGCAAATTGCACCCTACCCTATATGATCTTGCCCTCCCTTCCACCTGCAGATCACTCCATAGTCGCAGCTCAAGCAATGCTGCCCGGGCCGCGGCGTGAAGTCCTTGGTCACTATGCCGGAGATATGCCTCTCGACAGCCTCTTTCGCATTTGCCAGGTGGCTGTCGGTAACACCCACCTCCCTGAGAGAGGCATCGTCCAGATAGGCCACCGATCCCCTGGAGACCGCCTCGCCGGTCATTCTCATCCCCAGGGCATACATCTGCACCTGCATGGCCGAGTCGTCGTGAGTGGTGCTGTCTTTGGATGTCTTGTAATCCCGGATCTCAATGCGATTGCCATCATGAAGTAGAACATCGATCCGGCCGGTCACAGTGGCCTTTTGTAGAGGAAACTCCACCCTCGCCTCTACCTCCTTAATCTGCCTCATATCTTCAGCCCTCTCTGTCACAAACTGGACCAGCTTGTTTCGAGCAGCCTCCTGTATTTCCTTGCTCCGGCTGCTGCCTATGAACGGCAAGAAGAAGTGATCATCCAATGCAGTTTCGATGGCATTTACTGGCCCGCATCCCTGGCTCTTCATAATATCAGATGCAAGGCGGAGGCAGAAATGAAGGGTCTTGCCGTAGCCGAGGTACTCCGAGAACCCTGGCCTGTATCCCCAGATGTGATTCAATCTGTAGGCATAGGGGCATGTCTTGTAGGCGATTATCTCCTCGGCACTGAATGTCTGGATGTCCTCTGGGTCTTCCCCCTTCGTAATCTTATACTCAGGCAGCAGGTCATTCTCTGATAGATCGAGGTACGATCCTCGGGGCAGATCAGATACAAACGAGCTCTCTGACACATCCCCACTCGCACCGTTAAACGAGCTGAAGACGAGCACATCCTTGGCCCGGGTGGCAGCTACGTAGAATAGCCGGCGTTCATCCTCTATAGAGCCCTCGTATCTCGCTGCCTCAAAGAGCTCTCTGCCGATCATGACCTTTTTCTGTTTCCCTGTGTTTTTTGAAGGGAACCTGTTTGACACAAGTGCCGGCATGAAAACAATCGGCCACTCCAGGCCCTTTGCCTGGTGAATTGTGATGATCTGGACGGCATTTATCCCTCTCAGCTCCTCGCTGATATTCTCGTCGTAGGTGCCATTGGCGTGGCCTGTGATATATTCAAATAATCCTGCACAGTCCCGGGTCCAGTCCCTGTCGCTTCCGCCCAGCATGGCTGCAGTCTCGTAATCTGTGAGGATGGTATTGAACCTGCCCAGGTTGGCCATGATGACCGCCTGGGTGGGGTCCTCTGGGTCGAGGGCCAGATAGCCGAGGATATTGAGCAGCTCTTGATAGGCTTCGGTGAAGTGCTTGAACGTGCCCGATAGTACCATGTTCTTCCAAGCTTTCAGCCTGTCTACGATGCCTTCTGGCAGAGGATATGGAACAGCTCTCCTCCAGGCGTTGATGGCGGACGGAAGCATGTCTTCTCCATCGATAACTGAGTCTGCTCTGCGTGGGTCGAGCCTCCAGTAGGATCTCTCAAAAAGCCAGGAGAACAGCATACCTACGGCCCGGGCCTCGTCCTTTCTGAATAGCCCCACCCCGCCGCCGATGATCAAGGGGATGCCTCTATCCCGGAACACATCGATGAATGGCGGAGCGGATGTCGAGACGCTTCTCAGGAGTATGCCGATGTCGCTGTACTCGCAGAGCCCCTTTTGGATGTATCTCTCGATTTGGCTTGCGATCCATCTGGCCTCACTCATGTCGCTCTTTGCAACCATATGGGCCACTATGCCGCTGTCAGTTCTCGTTGGCTCTATGTGGTCGTACTGGATGGTCTCGAAGCTATCTGAAAAGGAGTTTGCCAGGTCGATTATCTCCCTGCCGCTCCTTCTGTTCTCCGTCAGGTAGATGGTCTCTGCATCCGGATAGATCTCAGCGAAGTTCTCGAAGCATCTCTCGTCGGAGCCACGCCACTTGTAGATTGTCTGCCTGGGATCGCCCACGATGAATATGCCGGCGTTCCTGCCTATGAGCTGGATCAGACGCTCTTGGGCACGGTTTATATCCTGGTACTCGTCCACCAGGAGATACTTGAGGTGCTTGAGAGCCTGGGGGTTGTCTTCGAGATGCTCAACTGCCAGGCTGACCATCCGGTCGAAGGTCAGACGTCTGTTCTCGGCTAGTTTGGAATTGTACCTGGTGAACTTTTCCAGGAAATCCGGCGAGCTCTCCCGGAGGGTCTGCTCGCCGATCCTCTCCCCCTCGACCACCTTCACGGTCTCGAGGAAGTTCTTGCAGTTGCGGATATAGTTACCTGAATCTGCTAGACCCAGGTCTTTGCCCACTATCGATAAGAAGGCTCTCTCCTGGTTCTCATCGAATGTATCATAGTTGCCGTAGCCAAAATAGTCTGTAAGAAGACGGTAGCAGTAACCGTGGATTGTGCCTACATAGAGATCCCCGATGCGGGCACGGAGGTCATCCCGGCCCATGTCTTTGAGCCTGTCGTAGATCCGGCTCTTCATGCCCTGGGCGGCCTTATCGGTGAATGTGAAGGCCACTATGGCGGTCGGGTCGATCTCTTCGTATATGAGGTGATAGACGATTCTACGGGTTAAGGTCTCTGTCTTGCCTGCCCCTGCTCCAGCTATGATCCTTATATGCCGCCTCCCGCTGAGAACGGCCCGGCGCTGGTTGGGCGATAATGGCTTGGGTTGGCTGAGTACTCTCTCCCTCTGTTGCTCCTTATCCCTCATGATTCCCGCAGGAACAGCTTAGAATTGGCCGTTAATGCATCCTTCGGTAGTTACTGGCTTGAACTTCCTCTTAGGGCAAAGCAGTCTCTCCTGGCGCATAAGCCTCAGAACGCGCTTATGGTTGACCGCATAGCTGCGATTCTGAAGTTTTGCTGTGATCCTCCTGTAGCCGTAATAAGGAAACTCCAAAGCTATCTCCTGAATCTGATTCTTCAGATCCGGATACTCGCTATTCGCAGTGAGGATCTTTTCAGATCGCTTTAGCCACTCATAGTAGCCGCTGCGGCTTACCTCGAGCACCAAGCAGGAGCGAGATATTGGCAACTGAAGACCGGTTGATTGAGCATCATGGATGATCATATATCGTCCCTCAACATCGGTTTCAGCCTTTCTTCCCGGATCTTCTTTTGAGTCATGGCGAAGGCTTTTTTTAAAAGTTCGTTTTCGGTGTGGGCCTGGCCAAGCAACCTCTCCAGCTCGGAAATCCTTGCCTCATACTTGCATCGGTTCCCATTGCCAGCAAATGCCCTTTCAGGATTCTCGGCAAGCTCAGATCGTCATCGACAGGGGAGACTCGGATGAATGCCGTGTTCGCGGGCAATCTGGGCTAGCGGCTTGCCGGATTCTAGCTCGGCAACTACTGATATCTTGAATTCTCGGTCGTAGCGTCGCCTCATTTTTGCCATATGCTTCCCTCCATGAGTCGGCATTGCTTAAGTCGTTGTCCACTTGGAGGGGTTCACTCCAAGCGGCCCAGGAGGCTTTGCGGCCCGAAGTCCTCGCGGTCGTAGGCGTAGACCGACTCCCAGCCGAGCCTCTGCTCAAGGTAATCGACGGTCGTCTGCTGGACGAGGGCGTCTTCGGTGTAGCTGCCAAGGGTCACAGCTTGAACCTCTGTTTGATGTAGCTTTGCGCTTGACTTAGCGTCAGCTCTGTTGTTGACGGGCCTGTGCGGATGTAGAAGCGTTCGACATTATCATCTTTAACATAGACGGGGCCTGACGAACGCTTGCACCGTACTACCATAACGCGATTATCTTCGTAATCATCGAAGTGAATATTCATCGCCGTCATCGCCTCAGGCCCCATTCGATCTTTGACAATATTCACCAGGTGCAGGCTCATCTTATCTTCGCTTGGAAATCCATCCGTCTTAATTCCAACAGGCGTGCGGTCATCTGATACTCCAATAATGAGAGTTCCCCCATAGGTGTTGAGAAAGCCGGCCAGCGTTTTCAGAACTGCAAGCTCTATCCGCTTGTCGGCTGCCCCTGTGTGAAGATTTGTCCGCAGAGTCGATTTAAACTCAACTGTATCACTCTCGCCAGTGCTCAACACAGCTATAAGATCAAACTCTTCAAGGGCTGGACTTGGTGCAGGTCCTGCTGTCAGCGTCTGATATCCTTCACGAATTATCTGCGCCATCATCTCCCGGCGCTTTTTGAGGAATACATTGTACTCCATCTGCTCCCAGTTCTCAGGCAAAGCGTGGCAATGGTACATCTTAGCAAGCTCAGCGTCGCTGAAGCGAGCCTTCAGTTCTGGGACGTACTTTGCTGGCGGTTCATTCGAGATCTTCGAGTTATCACCCCATTCGACGAAAGCATAGTTAGCGATCTGGTTTGTGTCCCGCGTAGCCTTTTTCCCCAATGAGGCCAGATAGTCCTTGGGGAACAGGTGATGCCGCTCGAGTGGCCCGCGGCGGGGATGTATGGATGGGTCCAACAGATCGGCGACCTTGGTATTGGAGAAGAGCACATTGGCACCAAGGAGAACGAGGGATGCATTGTATGCAAACAGCGAAGGGCTGCGTGGGGACGATGTGGCCAGTTTGTTTGGCAAGGTTGTATCCCAGAAGTCGTTTGTTAAGGCGATATCGCAGACCCGCTGGAGCTTGGCGACGAACTGCTCCGGTGTCTTCACATCACGAAGCTGGGCCAGGTCAAACTCCATTGCCGACTCAGGAGATCCGGTGAAGCGGCCGGTGACGGCTGACATGAAGAACCACTGAGCTATTGCCTTTCTTAGCGTGAGCTCCTCCACACCGTATTCAGTTCGCCCGATCAAGTAGAGCATGTAGGAGAATAGCAGGTTGGCCTGAGAGCTGATCATCTTGCCACTGCGAAAACCTGCCATGCGGATGCAGTTCATGAAGTCGTGCCAGTGCTGTAGGTTCAAAGTCCTTTGCTGTGCATCTTTCAAGAGGTCGAACTGGGCAATCCGGCGCTCCTCGCTGAACTGTTCGGTCTCAAGATCCTTGCCCCGCAGGATTGAATAGATGTATTTCAGGCGGGCTCGCTTGAAGGCTAAGCCCACAGCCACACGCAGCAGCTGGTTAGGATCTGGCTCGATGAAATAGTTGAAGGGCGATGCTTCCCCCTTGGATGGCTTCCGGGCCTCACTGCAGAACTGCTCAAGCTCCGAGCGGCCTTCATCCCAGAAGACCGACATCAGCGTCAGGATAAAGTCAGCCTGATTCAGTGGTGTGCCCTTGCTGTTGATCCGCACAAATACGTCTGAGACGTCTTCCTCGGAGATGTCAGCCGCCAGCTCCAATGCTGTGAACGGGAAAGTGAGCAGCGATTGCAGCTTAGTTATGGCGTTCTGGATCTTTTCAACCTCTTCGTCGCTGACATCACGAGACGCTTGAAGTCCGCTGAGGTACTCGTTTGCAACCTTGAAAATGCTTGTGCTCCAGATGCGTGAAATATTGGGGATGAATGCTTTGTCGCGCCGGATGGCTGCATCGGCGACCTCGAAGCGCTCCTCGAGGGGGCTGAAGGCGATGCAGATCTCCTCGCTATCATAATTTTCACGAACGACCGGTACTCCCTTAACAACCGCATAAAGCGCAGTCAGCCGCTGTTGGCCGTCGACGATAACCAGCTGAGGCGGTTTCTGCTTTTTGTCTGTTCCTATTGTCCGGTCATAAGCCATGCCATTTTGCCAGAAAAGCAAATAGCCCACCGGATAGCCCCGATACATCGAATCAAACAGATCTCTGACCTTCGCATTCTTCCAGACAAAAGGCCGCTGGATGTTCGGAAGGCCGATCTGGCCGAGTTCGATTGAATTGACAAGCGAGCCAAGAGTATAGTTGACTTGGGTAAATACGGTATCACTCATACTGCAATCTCTCCGTTCATCAGGCGCGGCAGGAGCAGATCGCGTGCCTGCACAAGCCGATTATTTTTTCGGTGAAGATTCTCGATTTGTGCATCCATTGGCTGAACATACTCCATAAACGTTTCAACAACCTGCTTTGGAGGCTGAAGCAGTTGAACACCGAATAGGTCTGTTTTCGCCGGTCCAAATTTGACCCCTTGCACCGATCCGATTTTGACCCCCTATTTAAAGCAAGCATCCTGTCTAGAATCGCTGCCGTCAAATCCCAGGTTCGACGTAATGATCGTACTCATAGTCTCGTATCGCTGATCAGGAGAACTGCTTGATATAAATAGATAGCTAGCTCTCGT
>Ga0255343_1002710_pt1 | contig 20046 bp, 20 predicted proteins | sample wastewater_treat_4_FD_192413 | JGI IMG/M metagenome (GOLD analysis project Ga0255343, IMG submission 192413) | Wastewater microbial communities from Lulu Island WWTP, Vancouver, Canada - plant16 | ecosystem: Engineered > WWTP > Wastewater > Unclassified | place: Canada: Vancouver, British... | reverse complement strand
GCTGAAGTCTCTTTTAGGGCTTGTTTGGGGCTGGATCAGGAGGGCAGGATTGGGACGAAAATGGAGGACGGTGTGCTGCTTGGCTGCTTGGTAGCGTAGAGGGCGGTTATTCAGTGGACACTAATTACCGCGCTAGGATCACCCCCGCGTGTGCGGGAATTACCGAGCATGGCCGCAGGCATACGCCTGTCTGGGAGGATCACCCCCGCGTGTGCGGGAATTACCGCAACCATGGCGGCCACCATCATCCTGCCGGGGGATCACCCCCGCGTGTGCGGGAATTACACTGCCGCTATGACAGCTATAGGCGCGCGGTGGGGATCACCCCCGCGTGTGCGGGAATTACGCCAGCGGGATGATCCAAAACAGATGCAGTGCGGGATCACCCCCGCGTGTGCGGGAATTACTTCTTGGCAGCTTCTTTTTGGATCATGTTGGCAGGATCACCCCCGCGTGTGCGGGAATTACCATCATGACGAAGCCAATCAACAACATGAATCAGGATCACCCCCGCGTGTGCGGGAATTACGCCGAAGATGACGCGCAGATCTACCGCGCGCTGGGATCACCCCCGCGTGTGCGGGAATTACCAACATTAACAGCACGGTTCCCAGAAGGCGTTAGGATCACCCCCGCGTGTGCGGGAATTACAGCCCGATGCTAACAAGTGCATGCATGCTTTTAGGATCACCCCCGCGTGTGCGGGAATTACCCTCTTCTCTTCCTCCTTATGTCACTTCACTTTGGATCACCCCCGCGTGTGCGGGAATTACTAACAACCACAGCTAATCTTAACTACTCGTTTGGGATCACCCCCGCGTGTGCGGGAATTACGCTACCGCCAGCGGATGGACTGATTGGGTAGAAGGATCACCCCCGCGTGTGCGGGAATTACAGATAAAAAAATTCATGGACTGACGATTGACGAGGATCACCCCCGCGTGTGCGGGAATTACATGGTAACAGAAAAAATGTTTTTTTTGTTTAGGATCACCCCCGCGTGTGCGGGAATTACAGGCTATGTTCTCTTGCACGACCGCGACCGAGAGGATCACCCCCGCGTGTGCGGGAATTACTAGTTTTATCAACGTCTCTGCATTTCGCCGGTAGGATCACCCCCGCGTGTGCGGGAATTACCGAGATTTGCACGTCTGTTAGCGTGCTTTGAGAGGATCACCCCCGCGTGTGCGGGAATTACTCGTTTCCTGTAGTGACTTTGATAAAATTCACGGGATCACCCCCGCGTGTGCGGGAATTACCCACGTGTTTACGTTCGTGGTGAGGAGTCTGGGGGATCACCCCCGCGTGTGCGGGAATTACTGATCCCATCCATCGTGAATGTTGGATCAAGGGGGATCACCCCCGCGTGTGCGGGAATTACAGCAAAGAAACGGGGCGTGACGGCTTAGTTACAGGATCACCCCCGCGTGTGCGGGAATTACTTTCAAACCTTGCTTTTTTGTCCTCGAGGATGGGGATCACCCCCGCGTGTGCGGGAATTACGCAAAAAAATGATAGATACTGAAAAATATTCAAGGATCACCCCCGCGTGTGCGGGAATTACACAATGTGCAAAATAGCTTGACGCAAGGTTTTGGGATCACCCCCGCGTGTGCGGGAATTACCGCTGGCGTCGCCAGGCGGTCCAGTCAGCGTGGGGATCACCCCCGCGTGTGCGGGAATTACTGGGTGACACCGTCACTGTGGAGCATGAGCGCGGGATCACCCCCGCGTGTGCGGGAATTACGCCTACCGCGCTGCCCAGGCCCTGGCCCAGCAGGGATCACCCCCGCGTGTGCGGGAATTACGTTTTCAAATAAAAAAGGAGGTACACATGGACAGGATCACCCCCGCGTGTGCGGGAATTACTGCTGACCACCCTCACAGATGCCCGGCGTCACAGGATCACCCCCGCGTGTGCGGGAATTACGCTATGAGCAAACAAACGTTGAATTTTTCCAGGGGATCACCCCCGCGTGTGCGGGAATTACCGGAACAACGCTGTTGCCCACCTTGGCCACCTGGGATCACCCCCGCGTGTGCGGGAATTACCTCCACCAACCCGGGTCGCTCGGCGGGGTGCCGGGATCACCCCCGCGTGTGCGGGAATTACCCAGGACCTATACCGCCAAGCGCAAAGGATCATGGATCACCCCCGCGTGTGCGGGAATTACGTTTGGCTATCCGCGACGCGCCGGGACGGCGCGGGATCACCCCCGCGTGTGCGGGAATTACTTGATCATTACGCGCAGATTGACCGGCTGGCTAGGATCACCCCCGCGTGTGCGGGAATTACCCTACCATTGCATAAAAACTCAATCCTGCTTCAGGATCACCCCCGCGTGTGCGGGAATTACCATGCATATCCATGTATCGAAAAATGTTATAAAGGATCACCCCCGCGTGTGCGGGAATTACACGATACAGGCGCGCAAGACGCGGGATCAACTAGGATCACCCCCGCGTGTGCGGGAATTACTTGATGGGACTGAGGCATGGAGCGCCGGTACGAGGATCACCCCCGCGTGTGCGGGAATTACCTGGCGGTCCCGGTGCATCATACCTACCCGCCGGGATCACCCCCGCGTGTGCGGGAATTACTGTTCTCGTCCCAAACGCTGATGGTGCAGAACAGGATCACCCCCGCGTGTGCGGGAATTACTTGGCGACGCCGTTGAGATAGAGACGGTCGTGAGGATCACCCCCGCGTGTGCGGGAATTACTTAATTGAGCGACATCACATATAAAATCAATGAGGATCACCCCCGCGTGTGCGGGAATTACGCAGAGCGGTCAGGGTCAGGGGGTCGATTGGGGGGATCACCCCCGCGTGTGCGGGAATTACACGGTAAGTTTGGATCACAAACCGCAAAGGCCGGGATCACCCCCGCGTGTGCGGGAATTACAACGCGGCGGGGACTTACAGCGTAAAGGTTAAGGGATCACCCCCGCGTGTGCGGGAATTACACAGTCAACTTGTTTTCGGGGACGCTTTCTCTGGGATCACCCCCGCGTGTGCGGGAATTACACAACAATCCTGTGCTGCACCGGGGCAACGTGAGGATCACCCCCGCGTGTGCGGGAATTACACATCCTGATGCTAAACAACCTGCTGCGGATGGGGATCACCCCCGCGTGTGCGGGAATTACATTTCAGCTGGCGCGGTAACCCGCAGGTGCAGAGGATCACCCCCGCGTGTGCGGGAATTACGCGGGGAGACCAGTTGACCCCGTCGATTGTCCTGGATCACCCCCGCGTGTGCGGGAATTACCTCCTTGATCTGCGTCACCTGCATGGTCAACTCGGATCACCCCCGCGTGTGCGGGAATTACATTAAAGCTGTGTCGGCAAAGATACTCGCGACGGGATCACCCCCGCGTGTGCGGGAATTACGTGACACGATGAACGCAGCGGGCACCTATTATAGGATCACCCCCGCGTGTGCGGGAATTACCTGACTGGGGCGAAGAGCCTACCCTGCGCGAGGGGATCACCCCCGCGTGTGCGGGAATTACTTCTTGCGCTGGATGTATGCAAAAATGCGTCCAGGATCACCCCCGCGTGTGCGGGAATTACTGGTTGCCGAATACTATTTTTTTTGGCAGATCGGGATCACCCCCGCGTGTGCGGGAATTACTTACGCTCGATGGTGTAATGGTAAAAGCCGCGGGGATCACCCCCGCGTGTGCGGGAATTACCAACCTCCCCTCTCTTTTGGAGGCGATGAATGAGGATCACCCCCGCGTGTGCGGGAATTACTCACGCACGAGATTAAAAGGGGCATCGGCTCTGGGATCACCCCCGCGTGTGCGGGAATTACGCTGTTGCAGGGCGGTCAGGGTTAATGGGTCGAGGATCACCCCCGCGTGTGCGGGAATTACTATCATGCACTTCCTTCCCGTAATATTTAACCAGGATCACCCCCGCGTGTGCGGGAATTACAACTTGTATTTTATGCTTAATCTTTCGTAACGAGGATCACCCCCGCGTGTGCGGGAATTACGACTGGCTGCGGCTGGCCCGGCGCGAACGCTGGGGATCACCCCCGCGTGTGCGGGAATTACCATACTTTACAACCCCGTAGGGGCGTGTTATGGGGATCACCCCCGCGTGTGCGGGAATTACTTTTTCTGTTTCTAAGATAACTCGCGTTTTTTGGGATCACCCCCGCGTGTGCGGGAATTACCGGCGGACAGCAGGCCGCTGGCGTTGCGTACCGGGATCACCCCCGCGTGTGCGGGAATTACGAAATCCGTGTCCATCGTTGACCTCCTTGATTGGGATCACCCCCGCGTGTGCGGGAATTACAGGAGGCGCAGGCATGAGCGAACAAATTAAAAGGGATCACCCCCGCGTGTGCGGGAATTACCAATACTAAGCCGTGGGCGATTTTTTATACTTAGGATCACCCCCGCGTGTGCGGGAATTACTTGATGTCGCCCACCGCGAGCTGCAAGTATTCAGGATCACCCCCGCGTGTGCGGGAATTACATGTCAATATACTCAAAAGTAGAGCAAACGATGGGATCACCCCCGCGTGTGCGGGAATTACCAGGGTATCGTCATACACCCGTCCCGTAACTGTGGATCACCCCCGCGTGTGCGGGAATTACGAGGCCATGCGCGGCCCGGGAGGCGCCGGCCTGGGATCACCCCCGCGTGTGCGGGAATTACCAAGAATGTAAAAAATCTTGGGTATATGATCGGGGATCACCCCCGCGTGTGCGGGAATTACATACAGGGCGGGCGGTTGCTTGCCCGGATTTGAGGATCACCCCCGCGTGTGCGGGAATTACAAAATCAGTCTTGGATCAAGCGATATCGCAACAGGATCACCCCCGCGTGTGCGGGAATTACTTGTCCGCGTTCCCCCAGGCAAGCCCCCAGGGGGGATCACCCCCGCGTGTGCGGGAATTACATGGAGAGGCTACTGGTTACATTTATCAAGATAGGATCACCCCCGCGTGTGCGGGAATTACTTCATTGCCTTCTGTTCCAGTCAAATATGCTTGGGATCACCCCCGCGTGTGCGGGAATTACCTCAGGGCCCAGGCAGACTTTCTGAGCGCCGAAGGATCACCCCCGCGTGTGCGGGAATTACTTTCATAAGTGATCGCCGCCAGTTCGGGCTCTGGGATCACCCCCGCGTGTGCGGGAATTACTCGCCCACGGCTTAGTATTGCTCTTGGCAGATAGGATCACCCCCGCGTGTGCGGGAATTACGCCAGCATCATCTCATCAAGACCGCCAAAACGGGGATCACCCCCGCGTGTGCGGGAATTACGCCATGTCGGCTTCCTGAAGCTTTTGCATGGCAGGATCACCCCCGCGTGTGCGGGAATTACCCAGATGGCGACGCCAGACGGCGATATGCCGTGGGATCACCCCCGCGTGTGCGGGAATTACCCAGGCGGCAGCCGGAGCGGCAAACGCGGCCGGGGATCACCCCCGCGTGTGCGGGAATTACTCAACATTGCCAACCCCCACAATTGGTCTGATAGGATCACCCCCGCGTGTGCGGGAATTACTATATTTCTGTTGTCGTGATAGCAAATAATGTCGGATCACCCCCGCGTGTGCGGGAATTACACGGTAAGTTCGGATCACAAACTACCAAGGCCGGGATCACCCCCGCGTGTGCGGGAATTACGCAGCATCAGCATCCATGTGCGGCTGATGCGCAGGATCACCCCCGCGTGTGCGGGAATTACGGGATCGAGGAGGTAAAAAAATGATTTTTTATAGGATCACCCCCGCGTGTGCGGGAATTACTACAATAAACATCGTAAAAACATATAAAATGGGGGATCACCCCCGCGTGTGCGGGAATTACTAATCGCCGCGGCACCGGCCGCGATTGCGTAGGGGATCACCCCCGCGTGTGCGGGAATTACGTCAATTCTCCCTGTCCCAGGGCGATGATGTGGGGATCACCCCCGCGTGTGCGGGAATTACCTGCTCACAATGTTTTGCAGGATGGGGGTGATGGGATCACCCCCGCGTGTGCGGGAATTACTTGTTGAGAAAATTCCGCAGATCATCGCGGCGAGGATCACCCCCGCGTGTGCGGGAATTACTTCTTGCGCTGGATGTATGCAAAAATGCGTCCAGGATCACCCCCGCGTGTGCGGGAATTACATGGACGCGCTGGCAGCGGCCGAAAACATCACAGGATCACCCCCGCGTGTGCGGGAATTACTCTGCGCCTGTTGGGCATGGCGATGCAGGTGGGGGATCACCCCCGCGTGTGCGGGAATTACGGCAAGACCGGGAGATTTATCACCATCGGCGTTGGATCACCCCCGCGTGTGCGGGAATTACAAGCCATGTTTGAAGGAGGAGTGCCTGTTACCAGGATCACCCCCGCGTGTGCGGGAATTACGCGTTAGAGAACCATCATCATTTCTGATGGCAGGGATCACCCCCGCGTGTGCGGGAATTACCCTGGCTTCCGGGCAGCGTGTCAATGGTGCCCGGGATCACCCCCGCGTGTGCGGGAATTACCGAAATATCGGAGTATTTTATGTTTATATATTGGGATCACCCCCGCGTGTGCGGGAATTACGGTTTGGTTTCCGGGGTATTCTCCTGGTCAGCAGGATCACCCCCGCGTGTGCGGGAATTACCGCCAATGCTGGCGGCAATCTCCTTGTAACCTGGGATCACCCCCGCGTGTGCGGGAATTACACGGGCTATTTAACTTTGATTGATTCCAATTACGGATCACCCCCGCGTGTGCGGGAATTACCTGAATGTGTTTCGGCTTTGGTTCAACAGGCAGGGATCACCCCCGCGTGTGCGGGAATTACCACACCACCAGAACCGTTGTTGACGGGATCACGGGATCACCCCCGCGTGTGCGGGAATTACTTGCTGATTGCAAGCCCCTTGGCTGTCATGCCGGGATCACCCCCGCGTGTGCGGGAATTACTGCCAGCATGCTGTAATACTCCTCATCGGTCAGGGATCACCCCCGCGTGTGCGGGAATTACTTGATGCTTGTGGGCGCAATCTCCACCAGCACGGGATCACCCCCGCGTGTGCGGGAATTACGCGTATTCGAAGCATCCAAGTGGCGAAAACGGGGGATCACCCCCGCGTGTGCGGGAATTACGCCTTTCATTTGTCCCATCTGTCTTGGTCGTAGGGATCACCCCCGCGTGTGCGGGAATTACTACTATTACATCACATCCGCCTGCAAAACCCTGGGATCACCCCCGCGTGTGCGGGAATTACAGTTGGCAGAAAGATAGGCAGAACGCAACGGTAGGATCACCCCCGCGTGTGCGGGAATTACCCTTTTGACGACGCGTCTTTCAAGCTGGTTGTAGGATCACCCCCGCGTGTGCGGGAATTACGATCCAACCGCGAAAACGGGCGCGATCGGTGCGGGATCACCCCCGCGTGTGCGGGAATTACAGGACCAATGGGACAAATAAAAGGCGCCTGATGGGATCACCCCCGCGTGTGCGGGAATTACTTGATACGGAATCATGCCAAGCCCCCCGCCAGGGGATCACCCCCGCGTGTGCGGGAATTACTAGACAGGCCCGGTGATTAGCGTCCACATGCCGGGATCACCCCCGCGTGTGCGGGAATTACCCGGCTCAACGCCGAGGAGGGCCGGTGATGTGGGGATCACCCCCGCGTGTGCGGGAATTACCTGACAACGTGATCACAGACTTCCCAAGTCCCAGGATCACCCCCGCGTGTGCGGGAATTACCGGCAAGCCGCGCCTGGACAGTCTGCTGATAGAGGATCACCCCCGCGTGTGCGGGAATTACATCGAAGCCTGGCTTGGCGAGCAGGTCAAAGCAGGATCACCCCCGCGTGTGCGGGAATTACCCGAAGCCGCCGGGCCGGTTGTTGACGTTATAGGGATCACCCCCGCGTGTGCGGGAATTACCGCTGCTGGAGGGTGTCTTTGAGGCCATCAACAGGATCACCCCCGCGTGTGCGGGAATTACATGGTTTCTGCTGATGTGCAGGTAAGGGCCTTGGGATCACCCCCGCGTGTGCGGGAATTACGGCATTTCTATCCATGATCTCACGATTGAGCAGGGATCACCCCCGCGTGTGCGGGAATTACCCAACTTTAAGGGTCTCAAGCGCCCGGTTGCCGGGATCACCCCCGCGTGTGCGGGAATTACCCTTCAAGGCGCGGCAGCCTGAAGAAGCTGATAGGATCACCCCCGCGTGTGCGGGAATTACTGTACATAACTGTTGGGAAATTACTACAAGCTAGGATCACCCCCGCGTGTGCGGGAATTACGTGGTCTTTTTGAGTTGCTGAAGAATGGGCGGGGGATCACCCCCGCGTGTGCGGGAATTACACCTTGAAGGCCGCGCAGGCTGAGGCTGCCGTGGGATCACCCCCGCGTGTGCGGGAATTACAGCTCCGCGCCGCAGACGATGCAGGCGGCGCCGGGATCACCCCCGCGTGTGCGGGAATTACTGTAGAAGTAAAAGCGGCCGACTGGGAGGCACAGGATCACCCCCGCGTGTGCGGGAATTACAGATTGACAACATAGCCGTAATACTCAGCCTTTGGATCACCCCCGCGTGTGCGGGAATTACAAGGAGACTTCACCAACGAATTTGTATACGTCAGGATCACCCCCGCGTGTGCGGGAATTACGTAATCAGACTTGGCTGGGGGGGATGTCCGGCGGGATCACCCCCGCGTGTGCGGGAATTACACCTTTTCTGCGGCCCAGTCCGCGGTCCTGTCGGGATCACCCCCGCGTGTGCGGGAATTACCGGTGAGGATCGGCCCGACAAAGCCCTGGATGGGGATCACCCCCGCGTGTGCGGGAATTACAATTCCTCGCCCTCGCCGGGGTCAAACAGCTGGGGATCACCCCCGCGTGTGCGGGAATTACTCTAAGATAGCGTAGACATTCCCGCCGGCAGCGGGATCACCCCCGCGTGTGCGGGAATTACGTCGCGCGTGTTGCGTCGTCTTTTAGCGCGTGGGGATCACCCCCGCGTGTGCGGGAATTACTTTTACCTCCTTCAAATTAAGTAAAACTCGCCGGGATCACCCCCGCGTGTGCGGGAATTACCTTGCTTAGTAGCAGTTGGTGTATGCGCTCGTAGGATCACCCCCGCGTGTGCGGGAATTACCTTAATAGTCTATTGGCCGCGAACCTTGAGCCGGGATCACCCCCGCGTGTGCGGGAATTACCCAACTTCCTCGCGGTCAAGGGACAGCAGAAGAGGATCACCCCCGCGTGTGCGGGAATTACCTTGGAAACGCGGGCGTCTCTACCGGCAGTGAGAGGATCACCCCCGCGTGTGCGGGAATTACTGGAAAAAGCCGCGGAAGAATATGACCTTTTTGGGATCACCCCCGCGTGTGCGGGAATTACCCTCGTAGGTGTACAATGGCTCATTGCCAAAGGGGATCACCCCCGCGTGTGCGGGAATTACACGGCTTGCCTGTTTTCGGGGAGGCTTTTGTGAGGATCACCCCCGCGTGTGCGGGAATTACGCTATGATACACGCGGGTCACTTCAAAGCGCTTGGATCACCCCCGCGTGTGCGGGAATTACACAGGGACCGCGTCCACGCAATAGGTCTTTTTGGGATCACCCCCGCGTGTGCGGGAATTACTAAAGAAATAATCAGCCACACGGCCTTGTCCCAGGATCACCCCCGCGTGTGCGGGAATTACCTGAACGCCGCCTCAACGGTCTCGATGGACTTGGGATCACCCCCGCGTGTGCGGGAATTACGCCAGTCACGCTTCTTTTAGCCCCATCGCCCGGGGATCACCCCCGCGTGTGCGGGAATTACAATACCATGGAAAACATGCCAGGCTTCCGAGTGGGATCACCCCCGCGTGTGCGGGAATTACAGCGTAGTGCTCCCGTACGTACCGAAGGTGCTGGGATCACCCCCGCGTGTGCGGGAATTACACGGCTTGGTGTGCGTTGGGGTAATTCTTCCGGGGATCACCCCCGCGTGTGCGGGAATTACGTGTACGGCTGATGATGATTGATACCGGCCTCGGGATCACCCCCGCGTGTGCGGGAATTACTTGGCAAGCGTGACTTCCTGGGCTGCACCCTGAGGATCACCCCCGCGTGTGCGGGAATTACTTAAGTCAGGACAGAAAATAAAAGCCGGAACCGGGATCACCCCCGCGTGTGCGGGAATTACAAATCCTCCAGTACCTTGCGGCGCAGCGCGTCAGGATCACCCCCGCGTGTGCGGGAATTACTCGTGAATGGTCAGACTGTAGACCGTATCTTGAGGATCACCCCCGCGTGTGCGGGAATTACGCAAGGACAGCTTCATTGAATCCATGGACCTGAGGATCACCCCCGCGTGTGCGGGAATTACACTAAAAGATCCCTTTAAAACACTCACTTTTTGTTAATAAATTCTTGGAATCCATTCACTTTGCTCGCCAAGAGGGCAATCAGCCGCGCGTCCTTTAATGCCCTGTGAGGCACCTCCTCAAAAATCCCGTACGCCGCTAAAACAGTTTTTAGCTTATAATCCCTTAAAAACATCTTTTCTTTTTTTACATACCGCATCAAATCGCAATACTGGTTTTTAAGCTTTGAGCGATTGGTTTTTTCAAGCGCTTTGTTGATAAAGCGAAGATCAAAATCCACGCCATACCCCGTAAGCATATCATCACCGATGAAAACGAGCAAATCTTCCAAAGCGATGTCGAGAAGAACCCCTTCTTCTCTTAGCATACTCTCAGTAATACCGGTAAGCTTTGTGATTGGTTCCGGCAAATCTTTACTATAGCAGATCAGGCGGTTAAACTCGCTTGTCTCCTCGCCGTTGATCCTGACTGCGCCCAACTCAATGATTGCATTCTCATGTTCATCCAAACCATCAGTTTCTACATCAATCACAACATAAGGCAGTTTTGTTGATTTTGGGACGGGTTTTACAGAAGTAAATTTCCTTGCATTTCTATACTTCGCAGCATTGCTAAAACTAACAGTTTTCTCTTGAGATCCTTTCTTTCCGGCTGGCAATAGAACCAAAGGGATTCCATCGCAGTCAATATTCTCACGCCTGGTATTCCATGTCACAAATTGGTAGCCTATTTCATTTCTGTATGCAAAGCTCATGGTCGCCTCACCGTCACCGACAGTTCCTGTGACCCGGCTCCACAGTTTTTCCCGCACACGTGCGCTAAAGTTCCCGATGTAAACGCCGGTGGCAATCTCCTGCATCCATTTTGTCAAATCCCCGCGAAGAGAAGGCGTTGATCGTTTCAGTGTGATCACAGTAAATGGCATTCAGAAAACCTCACTGTAGTTGACACCATATTGAACAAGCTGCGCGCGATCGTCCCATAAGCTGATGGTCTCGGCAAACAATTCTTCATCTTCCGCTACATCCAGAAGATATTGAATGTCGCCGACGATGCGCTTGATGATTTTGCCGTCCACAAATTTGTCCCGTACCCCCTGCCTGGCCATGCGCCCGATATTGTCTTCACTTTTTGCTTGGGAGGCAACTTCAAAAGCAAGCGGGACAGTGTATTCCACCTTATACAAATCGGCAATATCATATACAAATGATTTATCATGGCCCGTATGAACAAATCCAAGACCGGGCGACAGACCGAGGGCGACGATCACGCTGTGTACGACGCCATAGAGGGCAACGTTTGCGGCGGACAGCGCTTGATTGACAGGCGTTCCTGATTCAAAATCATCGGGATCATATTCCCTTTTATCCCACTTCACCTGATATTTTTGGGAATAAGCACGATAAGCGTTTCGCACCCTGGCGCCTTCACGGCCACGCAATTGCTGCATTGTCAAAGACGATACATCCTCATCCGGAAAACGCAGCTGATACATTTTGCGGGCTACATCAAGCCTTGAACGCGTGTTGGAAACGAGCTTGGCTTGTTTTTCCAAAAAACGGGTGGAGTGCGCCAATGCCCTTCCGTGGGCATAATGACGCACACCGCTTTCGCCAACCCATACTATACTTGTGCCGGTATCACCGATAAGCTCCACAGCCCTGTGGCTGATATCGGTGCCCGGTCCTAAAAGCAGGACGCCCACCATTGCCGCGGGGATACAGACAATACCCCGTTGATCGGTGACTGTAACAGCACTGTCCTGACGATTGATCTTGGCGTGCTCGATATAAACAAAGGTCACCCGGTCATCAATACGCGGCAATTCCGGGAGCTCGGTTTTCCTTGCGCCGCTTTGTTTCTTCTTCATCACGACCTTTCCGGAATCACCGTCATCATTCCAAAGCCATAGGCTTTCTTTTTGCCAAAACCCTGTGTCAACGTGCTGATAAACTGGTCTTTATCAATAATCGTTAACACGCCTTCATAGGTGACCTTGCTGAGCTGAATGGTTTTTTCATCGGCTTTTTTCAAAGGCTCGAAACTGCGCTCAACAACTGTAAAATCGTCCGCGTGTAATGAAAAGCCATTTTTCCTGTCGCGATCCAGCAAAAACTTCATTTGATGCTCAAGGGTCACGTGCGGTTTGGTCCGTCCACGTTCGCCTGCAGCCTCCTTGACCGAAATGACCGGATTGAGCGTGACCCTGAAACGAACCCGCATCCCTTCTTCCAGGGCGTTCAAAAAAGGATCATAGGGCTTGGTCCTGGCGCTTCCGGACACGCCATATCGCTCCAAAAGCGTCAGATCAGGCTTGGTCGGGCTTACGACCAGCAGATAATGCCGCCCTTTCAGCTTGTCAATCCGCCACAGTTTGCGTGTTCTGGGCGCCTGGCCAGTTTCATCGGGAAAGCTTCGCTCCACCCAATGGTGAAAAGCGCCCAGGTGGCTCAGGTCGCGTATTTTTTGACGGTTCTGAATGTCGATTTCAACTTGGGACAAATACATATCAGCCTCCCAGCGCGCCGAACGCGTCGTGGTCCGTAGAGCGCTCAGGCCTGCGGACTGGCGCCATAATTTTCATTTCTGAACGGTACCCAAACCGGCGGTTCTTTTGTGAAAACGAAATCACCTGGTCTTTGCGGATTCCGGAGTGGATACCGTCCGCTTCCAGGCGGGCATCGGCGTAAATGCTCAAGCGGTCGGAATGTGTTTTCTGATAGGCCCTGTGCGCCTGCCAGGGGCAGCTTCCAAGGGCTGTCAGGACGTCTGTATCATAGACCCCCAGGAAAAAGTCCGCCGCGAGCGGCAAAGAACGCCTTCCCATAAAGGGCTGAAAGTAAGGGTTTTGAAGGCCATGGGCGATGTCCTCGACAAACAGATCGTCTGTATGGCCGATCGCCACGACAAAGACAGCGTCCTCAATGTAGTAACGGTTCGTTACATAGGTTCTTTCAAAAACGCCGCTGCTTTTGTGCTTTCTGGCGGTGTGGTAATCCCTCAACAGCTGCCCGCTTTGATCTATGCGAGCCGCAAAATCAAGGCTGTTGAGCGCTTGTATTTTATGATGGTCATCTCTGCGATAACCCATGCTTGCCGCGACCATGCCAAGGACCGCGCTTTTGGACGGATATAAGTCTGTGTGGCGCGTTTCAAAATGGGAGCGTGTGCCCCACGACTGAAGCGGCCCTGAAAACTTCAAGAGAATCGATTTCATTATTATTCCGCCTTTTTGGGCAACAAGCCATCCATCGCATCATTAAAATCGTCGAGCAAAGCCATTAAATCCTTCTCTTCTTTCCCGCTATCAACATCAGATACCTCGCAAGCCGTCACATAAAACGCGAAAACCGGGGCGCGAACGAATTTTTCAACATTTTTCAATTCCAGAAAGAGCTTTTCAATGGATTGTTGGACATAGCCTTCAGAGGATTTGACTGGCTCTTCAAAAGCGCTCACAAGATTGACAGGCCTGTCACTGCGCACCACAACAAGGATTGCCTGCGGCAACGTCTGGTTCGCGAAGGTGTTGGATTTTCCCGAAGGCATCGAGTTGGCAAAGGACTCAATGAACAGCTTCAACGCGTTAAGCGTCTGCTCTTTATTGCCAAGCTGGCGATACAGCTCATGAACAGCCACATTGGCGTAGCGGTACATGGTTGACGAGTTAAACTCAATGGTTCCAAGCATACCTGCCCCGGCATTGTCCTCGGGCTTTAAATCGTCGATTGCTGTGAAGAAATCAAACTCTGTCTGTACGGCATGGGTGGAGATGGCGTGCGCCACCTGGGCGGAAGCATCCTCATTCAATGAGGGATCATCCGCCACCATTCTGCCAAACAGCGCGATGTCCACAGCGGGGTTGTCTTTCAGAATGGCCTGCAAGGTGTCCTTATCATTTGTTCCCTGCAAGGCTTCCAGGGCCAGGGCCTTCGCCTGCCTGCTGCCGATAAAAAACAAGGCTTTTGTTTTGCTGTTTTGAGTTTTGATGTTTGCTGCATTAACTGCCTTTTCCGCAATGTTCAAAGCCTCTTCCTGAGAGAGACCAGGATTAATCCTGATCATTTCATCTGCAACATATTGCGGCATATCCAGCGTGCGCACCCCAACATTTTCCTGCGCCCCGTGTTCATTAAAATAAACACGCATGGCTCTCTTCCATGCCTGGGAGCTGACACGGGCACGCCTGACGCCGCCATACTGGGCGGTTTTGGGGCTTCCGGTGTCATCCCGGTTGATGTTGGCAGGCGGTACGGTCTGGATCACATGGATGTCCAAAAACAAACGGTTATTGCTGGTCATTTTCTTTTCCTCCCTTAGAATATGAACGGTAGTATGCCCTTGCCCAATTCAGGCGGATGCTCTCATCTTTTCCTGTAAGGAACCCATAAAGGTCTTGCGCCAGTTTGCCAAAGTCTATGTCTGTTTCCCCGGAGGTCTTTGATTTTAAAAGGTTGATCATCTGCCGCAGGTGATGGCTGAACTCATCGTAAGTTGCTGCCGTCACAAGCGCGTTGAATCTTCTATCCGTAGAAACCGTGTTGTCACCTGTACGCAAAGCATTTAAAGAGCGGCCGATGTTTGGGGGCTTCTCCTCTTTAGCGCCCTGGGAAACAGGGGCTTTCTTTCCCTGCCGGTATAGTGCGTAGAGCTGAAGTGTGCTTAGAATAGCTATTTCTTTTTTGGAAAGAGCTGGGCCCCGGCTTAAAAACTCTTCGGGCAAATGATCAAACAAGAGAGGCCAGATGGCAATGGACTCCGTCAAAGGCTTTCCGATAGAGTTTCGAAGATTGGCCAGCATCGCTTTTCCGGATGGCGTTTCCAGGGATTGGTCAAGCTTGTGCACAATTCGATTGGTGACCGAGCGAACGGTGGCGCGATCAGGTTGTTTCTTTTCCATGCGTTTCCTCCTTTGCTTTATAATTGCTGGTTCAAGAAATAAATAAAACTGTTATAAACTGTAGCGATGTTTTTGATCTTATCGTTCACAACGATGCCGGTATAGTCCCTTGGCCCTGCGTTTTTCACCAATTGCTCAGCTTGTTGAAGAACAATTATCTTGAGCTGTTTCCGCCATTCAATCATACGATCGTCCTTGGAATCGCCGGGCCTTAGCCCTGAGAGCCATTGATTAAACGGCCGGTCGATCTGGAAGTACAGCTTTTCAACTTCCTCGTTAATAAACAGATTGGAATCAATGTTGCGCACCTCTTTGATATCAAGAAGAAATTTTCTGAAAGTGGATTCCACAACTTTTTTGGTCTCTTCAACCGCGTCGCTGATACGGGGCACCCAACCGCTCTCCTTGATATCCGCGAGAATCAAATCGTTCATGCGCAGCTGGTCTGTCGCTTCATCAACAGGAACCCATGAAGTTGCGTTGCCGTCATCTTTCATGCTGATGGCCCGAAGCGTCAGATCATAATCTCCAATAATAGAGGAGATATTGTTCAGCCATGCAATAATGCCGGGCTGGCGTTGGTTGTTTTCATAGGAGCTTGGCAAAGAAAGCAAACCGAAAGAGCGCCAAATGGCCTGGTTGACCTGGTGTTTTCTGGGCGTATAAGCGTCTTGATTGGGTCCGCTCCTGTTGAACTGCCAGATAGTCATCGGTTCCAAAAAATTGTCAATATGTTTGATGTCCGGCAGCTTCACAATATGACATTCAAAGGGCTTCCTAAAATCAACATCGGGATTGATATAAACAGCGCGGCTCCAGTTGGTATAGAGCGCAGCTAAGTTGTCATAGTCACATAGCGGAAAGTAAGCTTGAATCATTTCAGAACTGCTGGATTCCCAACAGGGTTCCTGTGAAATCGCCTGATATGCCGGCTCCGGATGAAGCAGAACCAGATTGAGCATCAGGGTTTCGAACAGGTTATTGCCCTCAAGGGCAAGGCCTCCGATATCAAACAGCCAGCCTTTTGACGCCTTGTATTTGTCTTTTCCGAAGATCACCTTGTCAGACAAACCAGTATACCCCTGAAAAGTGAGAAGCCACCTGGCGCATTCGGATGGGGTTAAGATCTCTTTGTTGTTTGCTGTTTTGGGAGAAAACAAAGCGATTTTGTTCCCGCTTTCCGAGATGAGACGGTTGATGTTTTTGCCCGACACAGGGCTTGGAGCGTTTTTGCTGATGTTTTCAGGCTTCACGTCTGCTGCGACCACTTGAAAGAAAGGATACTTTTCATCCAGCAAATAAAACCGGTCGTGCCATGCTTGCAAATACGTGATGATGATTTGCGGAAATTGTCCCGCACGCCACAGGTCTTCCCAGGTTTGATACAGCGCGTTCCGATAATCGTCCAAATCGTCCTCATCAGAGATAAAAGACAGGGGTTTGAAGCGCTCATCCAAATCGCAGTACCCATAGGGTTCTCCCCTAGCGTCAAAACGGGAGAAAACCGTATGTAGAACAGCAAGAACAACACGCAGAATCGTGAAGTCTTGCGTGACAGTATCGCCTGCAATGCGTTTGTAGAGATGCGCGTTTTCAAGCAGTGAGGCTAGGGACACCTCCTGGGTCTGTCCTGTTTTATCCACAACAACCGATATCCAGGGCTCATCAATCAGGTTAAACCGGCCCATTTTCTTCCTCCTCATATGTCAGGCCCAAGCTTTTGTTATATTTCAGTATATATCCGTTCAGTGAAAAATGACAGTCTTGATCAAAAAGAATACCAAGCGCCCCTTTCAGCCAGGGTTGTGATTGCCAATCCCCGAGGTGGTCGAGGTTAAACTTTTCCAATTCCGAGATGGTGCGGTCAATCCGGTAAGGGGCGCTTAATACATCGGGAAGCCTTAACGTTTGTTGAGCGATCGCTTTGGCAACCGCGTTGTCATCGATCTGTTTTGACAGGTCCTCGCCGCCTCCGATATAGCCATAACCCTGTCCTGTTTTTTGAAGCGCAATGACTTCTATGGTTTCCTGCGTGTCACGTACTTGCGCATAGGCCTTTTCCTCACTTTCATTAGGGTTGCTGTTTTTGAGCCAGCCGACAAGGGAGGCGTTCCTTCCGGGCGCAGGTTTTAACAAAGGATGGTCGATACGGTAGGTTTTCGCCTTTAGCTCCTGATTTGCAAGCAGTATGTTGTGCTTTGTTTTCATTTTTTCATAGCTGGCTTGCAGCTCTTCAGAGAAATTAGGTTCTTCCTGGCCATATACTTTTTGAACCAGTGGGGAGATATCCCGCGGAATAAAGAGCGCTTCAGGCAGGAGAGCTTGCGTTCGCGCGAGCAGATATCCGCCGTAAACGGCTAAAGAGCCGGATTCAAATTCCAGAAAAGGATGGGTTCCTAAAATATAAAGTACAGGCGCTTCGTGTTGTTTGGGGCGCTTGATATCGTGCCTGTGCAGCCTTCCGACGCGCTGGATGAGCAAGTCAATCGGAGCCAGATCTGAAATCAACACATCAAAGTCGATGTCAAGCGATTGTTCGATCACTTGGGTGCCGATGATGATTTTTTGATGGGGGCGATCCGCGCCCTTGCCAATCGTTTGAATGAGCCGGGCTTCTTTTTCAATCCGGTCGGTCGCGATAAAGGAAGAGTGCAGGAGCACAACGTTTTCAGCGCCGAATCGCTCGGAACATAATCTGGCAAACGTCTGCGCGCGCTTCACCGTATTGACGATGATGCCGATGACACCGCCCCCGCTCAACAAATCCGCCACAAGCGGGAAGATGTCCTCATTTTCGTAGCGAATGATTTGAACCGCCTTGTTCTCAATAGGCGCAAAGGCATGTACCTGTTGGATCGCCTTGCCGTCGGAATAGGTGATGAGGGGATAGGCATCTGTTTTCAACCCGTCTTGCGGCAGGATACATTCTCTGATTTTGTAACCCGCGCCGCGCAGGTACTGCTCAACCAATTCCACCCTGCGGTCTGCGGGCAGTGTTGCGGACAGGATGACAACAGGCACGCCATAAGCGCCCATCCAGCGTACAGCCTGGTACAGGTATTGGGACATATAGGCGTCATAGGCATGCACCTCATCAATTACCACAACCTTTTTGCTCAAACCCAGGTGCCTTAAAGCGAGGTGTTTTTGTTTGAGGGCCGCCATTAAAAACTGATCGACTGTTCCCACAACAAAATCATCAAGCGATGCGGTCTTTCGTCCGGAGAACCATTCGTTTACGGTGACGCTTTCGTTTGCTTCACCGTCTATGTTGACGTTTCGCGCAGAACTTTTCTTTATGATGAGGTTATTGAAATCCGGATTGAGCGCAGCTTTTCCGTGCAAAAGACGCAAGCCCAGCCTGTCCTGATGGTCCGCTCCGACGCTTTCAAGCCAGGCTTTGATCCTTGGGAACATCCCATTGGAGGTCGCTTGCGTGGGAAGGCCGAAAAACAGCCCGCTTCTCCCCGTTTTGTGCGCTAACTGCTCCACAGCAACAAGGGCTGCTTCCGTTTTGCCAAGACCCATCGGCGCTTCGAGGATAAAAATGCCGGGGTCATCAGTGCTTTCGATCACTTCTGCAAAAACGCTCTGCACATTGCGCGGCGTAAAATCAAAACGCTTTTCATAAAGCTCATGAGGTTCATTTCGCCTGGCTTCCCATGGATAAGAAGCATCCTTTAACCACTGACAAAATCCATGCTCCATGCGAGCCTGCTGATTGTCAACTACTATTGTTTGAAGAGAAATAAGAGGAAAATACCTTTCATTGCTGGCGATCCAGTCCGCCATAATCACCAGCCCGGACAAGAGCACCTGCCCCGGCTGTTGAATGGAAGGCAGGCTCTTTGCGCTTTCAAACCCGCTGATTTCAAGCGCCCGGTCGAAAACCTTCCGCTGCTCATTTTTCCATTGTTGATGCAAAGGATGAAGTGAATCCTCTATCTGGTAATAATTGCTGCCATACGCCCTCTGGTTTTGAATAATATTGCTGTCATCGACAGGTTTGCCGTGGTGCGCGCCAACAATGGAAGCAAGGTCTTCTTTTACACCGTATTCTGACAGCAAATACTGTCCTGCCAGAGCGTGGGGTGATTTTTCCGGGTTGGCAAGACAAGTTGAGTTTAGACCGGAAAACCCTTCTCCTTCCAGCATTTCCATAAGCATACAGTCCAAATCCTGCGAGTTTTGAAACCCGGATTTTATTTGAAATACCGGCGTTGCTTTGCCGATATCATGAACTGCGCCCAAAAACTCAACCAGGCTGGCAGCAGCATTCTCATCAGGCAGGCTCAAAGAAGCAATAATATGCCGACGCTGTCCTTCACTTAACCAATGCATCCACAGCAGACGCGCGATTTGACGTGTATCCTCCAGATGCTGGGCTAATGAAAGCCATTCAAATCTTCCTGCTTTGTCTTGTTTTTTAGCCCAAAAGACAGGGTTCATGGTTATCATACACAACGCTCTCCAAAACTGGTTTTTTTCGATGTTGAAAATAGTTGAAGAAAATAATGAGCAACCAAGGACTCCATAAGGTTTTTATCTACTTATTATAGATAATTCTGATTGTATGTGCAAACCTGGTATCCGGTTTACTCATAACCTCTGCATGATTCGATGCTAACTCGTTCATTCTCCTTCTCGGTCTCGTAGGCCACTAGATATGTTGATACTACCCAAAAACTTTAAGGCTTCCATCATGTGATGATATTTGTTATAATGTTCACAGCCATTCTGAAGAAATCAGGTGAAAGTTATGAACGTAAAACGAGTAGAGTTTACTGAAGAAGAAAAGG
>Ga0255343_1002667_pt1 | contig 20251 bp, 19 predicted proteins | sample wastewater_treat_4_FD_192413 | JGI IMG/M metagenome (GOLD analysis project Ga0255343, IMG submission 192413) | Wastewater microbial communities from Lulu Island WWTP, Vancouver, Canada - plant16 | ecosystem: Engineered > WWTP > Wastewater > Unclassified | place: Canada: Vancouver, British... | reverse complement strand
TTGAGCAATTATTTTTTCACTTTCAGGAAAGACTATAGAAGAAACAGTAAAAGCCTCAACTTTTTTACCAAGCGCATTTTTGGCTGCAAACAAAAGAAAAGTGCTGTCAATCCCACCTGAAAATGCTATGCCAGCAGACTCAAATGACTTCAACATGTCTAATAATTTATTATATTTTTTTTCTAAAGATTTGCTTTTGATATCTTTTGCCATTTTTCTGCAAAATATGTGGTTTTATAATTAGTTCTACAAATTTTTAAATTAACCTACCTGCCATATTTTCTGTAGAATCTTGCCCCTAATAGTTTAACAGTTTTGACTCTCACAGTGGGGATATTAATCAAATCATTTAATGAAGCTTATTATAATCTATAATTTATCTATGTGCACGAACCCAATTTACATAAATTATGCCTAAATCCAGTTGATTTATTTGAAATAATAAATAAAATAACAAAAATTGTAGTTTTATAAACTTGTTAGCTTAAAAATAACTAAATAAAGATGGACAAACATAATACACTAACCAAAGAAAAGAGAATCCAGTTAATTATAATAGTTGGTATTGGCACTTTTATGGGGGCTCTTGATTCAAGCATTGTAAATATCTCTCTACCAAGTATAAGTAATTATTTTAACATAAGCCTTACCACTGTTGAGTGGGTTGTACTCTCTTATTTAATAGTAATCAGTAGCTTGTTATTAGCATATGGAAGGTTAGGGGATTTATATGGGCACAAAAGAATTTATTTAATTGGTTTTATAATTTTTACAATCGGCTCTTTATCTTGTGCTTTATCACCGACAATTTTAATTCTTATTTTATCTAGAGCACTTCAAGCAGTAGGAGCAGGGATGTTGATGTCAATGGGTTCAGCAATCATAACTATAAACACACCTTCAAAGGATAGAGGGAAATATTTAGGATTTAATGCAATTGCTGTTTCAGTTGCCTTGTCAGCAGGACCTGTAATCGGCGGATTTTTAACCTCATATTTTGGGTGGCAAAGTATTTTTTTCATAAATATTCCTATTGGAATTATCGGCTTTTTCTGGGCTATGGCCATACTTCCATTTACTAGGGGTGATGAGTCGTTACCATTTGATTTCATGGGGGCAATCTTCCTTTTTCTTGGTCTTGTTGGAATTATTTTCCCACTTAGTCTTATAGAGACATTAGGATGGAAAAACATAACTACAATTAGCTCTTTATTAGCAGGGATCATTTTCTTAGTAATATTTTTTATCCTTGAAAAGAAAATAAAGCATCCAATGCTTGATTTATCATTATTTAAAAATAGGCTATTTTTTATGAGCAATTTAGCTTTACTTCTTAACTATATGTCACAATTTACAGTTACATTTATTTTACCCTTTTATTTAATCCAGTTAAGAAACCTACCGCCAGGAAAAGCAGGACTTATTTTAATTGCAAATCCCATCGTTGTAATGATAATTGCACCAATTGCTGGTTATATTTCAGACAGAATAGACTCCAGATACATTAGCTCATCAGGCATGGTATTTACATCACTTGGGCTTTTTCTACTTAGTACCCTAAAAGCTGATACTAATGTGTTTCTTATAATAATTTTCTTAGCCATTATTGGTTTTGGAATTGGAATTTTCCAAACTCCAAACAATAGCGCAATTATGGGAGCAGTTCCTCATAATAGGAGAGGTATAGCATCATCGATGATAGCCACAATGAGAAATCTAGGTATGGTTTTTGGAGTAGCTTTATCTGGTACACTTTTTAGTTCAAGACAAATCTATCTTAAAAAGATTCTTTCTCAAAAAGGACTTGGTGGAATAGAATTAAATAATCAAGCCTTTATAGGTTCACTTAAATTTACTTTTATAGTTGGAAGTCTTCTAGCTGCAACAGCAATATTTATTTCATTAATCAGGGGACCTTTAAATAATAAAGCAAAAAAGTAAGTTTCCTTAGTAGAAGCTTATAATGCTTTACTAGTTACTGAAGATAAAAAAATTTTATCTTTAAGAGAAAAGTTTAATTTTATTAAACCAGTTGAAGAAGTATAATTTAATTTATTCAACTATTTCATGGATATCATTTGTATTAAGGCAAAAAATTTATTTTTTTAATCTCACCTCAACTGTGTCACCTGCTTCAACTTTTTTAAGCTTTTCAATTCCATCTTCACTTGTAATCTTGCCTATAACAGTCACGGGGCTTATTGCTCTTGGTTGAGTCCCATCTCCAACTGGAGTAGGTCCAAAAAATATGCATAAAGAATTCCCGGGAGGCCAGAAAGCGATATTGCCAATTTCCATAAGTTCTTTCCCATTTTCAAGATCTGCTTCAATAGGGACTTCAAAATAAATTTCACTGCCCCATAAATTTACTACAGATTTGATTGGAAGAATTTTTATCAATTTCTTTGAAGTTTCTAAATCATTTAACATAGCTTCAATAATGCTACCATTAAACACTATTTCAATTTTTTTACTCACTTTCTTCTCCTACTTGCATATTTTTCTATTAACTTTTCTTTATTAAAAAACTAATTACAACCAATAAAGACTTATTTAAAAAAATACTAAATTTGTAATTGAGCCTATGCCATTTATATTTATTGCTGTTAAGACTTATTGGTTACTATGTAAATATACATAAACACAATAACACCATATGACTCATCATATAACTAAAAGTAGTTTGAGCTGTTTTTAAGCTATTTAATTTATTTATTTTATATGTTTTTAAAAAGAAATACAGTAGTTCTTAAATAAAATTTATTTAAAATAATTTTAATTAAAATGTTTGAATTGCATTAGAAAATTTTGTATATTACATAGTAAGTTAGCCCCTTAGCTATAGACTTTGGGATTGAGAAAGAATTATATTATTAAACTGATGAAAGGAATTAAATGGAAGTTAGAATTGATGAAGATCTTTGCACTGGTTGTGGTTTATGTGAAGAAACTTGCCCGGACATCTTTAAAATGAACGAGGATAAAGATGTAGCAGAGGTTATCAAAACTGAGTATGATGAATATGATGAGGAATGTATTCAAGAGGCAGTAGAAAGCTGTCCATCTGAAGCTATTCTAACTGATTAGTAAAATTTAGATGTATTTTTATTTTAGTTTTAAAAAATATTTAATTAAAAACATAGTAAAATAATAAAAAATAAACTAAACCCTATTATCTATAGATTGGTAATAGGGTTTAGTTTATAAATTTTAGTTTTTATGGATTATTTATTAAATTATTTTAAAAAAGTACTTCTAATCTTATTACTTTTTAGACGTAAAATGTGCAGGCCCAAGCCTTTTACCTAAAGCCCAATACTCACCTTTAACATAAGAAAGAATCTCAAATCTACTAAAATCAAGTTTACCATTTTCATTTAAATATCTCTCATCTACATGTGTTTTAACTATTTTTCCTATAAACATCTCATGGGTCCCAAACAGCATCGCATCAACAAGTACACATTCCATGTTTATTGGGCATTCCTTTATTAATGGAACATTAATCTGTGAAGCCTCAAATGGGGTAAACTTTGTAAGCTCAAATTTATCAATTTCATCTCCATGCGTACATCCGCAAAAATCTACATCGTTTACATAATCTGAAGTTGGAATACAAACTCCAAATTCCTTCATAACTTTGATTACTCTTCCAGTATATTTCCCAGTAGATAAATTGATGTTGATTAAGTTGGGGCTATTATCACAAACACCCACCCATGATACAACAGCTATATTATTTTTTTTAATATTATCCTCTTGTAACCTAGAAGTAATAAGAGTAACCGGCAGTGGAGCAATGTAATTTTCAACATTTTCTAGTTCAATCATATTTCCCTCCCTCAACCTCCTTCAAATCTTTGATAAATTTTAAAAGAAAATAACATCACTTAACCAGTGCTAGCACTATTTATTCAATATTCCAAAATATTATATCTAATAATATTCATATTGTAATCTTCTTGTGATATTACTTATGATATTTATTTGACATATTAACTGTACTTCTAAATTAATTTGTTTTCTATCTTAAATTTTAATTTAATAGCAAAACAAAAAAAGACACAAAAACTGCACTGCTATTTTTTTAAAAAATATTTTGCTTGCTTTTAAGAAATATTTGCTATAATAATACTTACGAATTTTCAAGGATAGGTGAAGTAACCTTACCGGCGGTTAAAGTCCGCAAGCCTTTGCAAGACTTAGTGAAATTCTAAGACCGACAGTAAAGTCTGGATGAGAGAAAATTCCTAGACTAAAGATAAGGTATTAATATATAGCGTATCAATAGGTAGTAGTTGCAACAAGCATAAGGAATATATCGATACAAAAGTATTAATATTTAATAGAAGTAAAAAAATATTTAAAATTAGTCCATGGATTTTCTCCATGGGTTTTTTTATTTTATAGATTTTATTTTGGGAAAACAAATATAAAAATATATAAAATAAATGACTGAAGATATCTTTACAAATGAAGATAAAAAATTTATGGAGCTTGCGCTTAAAATTGCAGAAAAAGGAAGAGGCACAACAAGGCCAAACCCCTTAGTCGGTGCTGTAATTACAGATGGAATTAAATTTATATCTTCAGGATATCATAAAATGGCAGGTCTTCCTCATGCCGAAATTGAGGCAATAAAAAATGCAGGAAAATATTTTAATGGGAGTATGCCTGCCGGATTAAAAATGTATGTGACATTAGAACCCTGCTCAATTTACGGTAAAACTCCTCCATGTACTGATGCAATTATAAAAGGGGAGTTTTCAGAAATAATAATAAGTATGCTTGACCCAAACCCCAAAGTAAATGGCAATGGGGTGCTAAAATTAAGAGAAGCAGGGATAAAGGTAAAAAGTGGATTGCTTGAAGAAAAAGCCAAGATACAAAATGAGGTATTTATAACCCACATAACTAAAAGAAGGCCTTTTATATGTGCAAAAATTGCATCAACCATAGATGGGAAGACTGCAACATCTACTGGTGACTCAAAATGGATCACGTCAAATCGTTCAAGAAATTTAGTTCAAAAACTTAGATTTGATTATGGATGTGTTTTAACAGGCATAAATACTGTTTTAAAAGATAATCCTTTTCTTTATCCTAAAAAAAAGCTTACTGGGTCTGTCGGTAGCAAAGGTATTAATAGTTATTTCGATAGTACGATTTTAAGAAATCTAATTACAAAAAAAATAATTATTGAAAATGATGATGGTAAAAAAGAAATAATCAATTTTTCTAATTTTTATAGAATAATATTGGATAGCAATTTAAATATACCTTTAGATTCAAATATAATTAGGAGCACAAAACAGATAAAGACAATAATTTTCTTTGCTAAAAAAAATAAAGATAATTTAAAAGATAAAATTAATATGCTTGCCGATAGCGGAAGTATATTAATAGATATTGAAAGCACAAAAAAAGGGCTTTTGGATCTAAATGAAGTTTTATATCATCTATACAATGATTTTGAAATTACATCAATCATGCTTGAATGTGGTCCGGCACTTTTAACTTCTTTTTTAAGGCAAGATCTTATTGATAAATATATTTTCTTTATGGCGCCAAAAATTATTGGAGCTGATAGCCCTTATTCAATATTTTCTGACCTAAAAATAAATAGCATAGAAGATTGTAAAAAAATAAGTTTTAAAAATGTAAAAAAAGTTGGAGAGGACATTTTAATAGAGGGATACGATGTTTACGGGGATAATAACAGAGCTAGGAAAAATAAAAAAAATTTCAAAAATTAACACAGGCTTTGAGATTGAAATTGAAAGTTTGGTAGTTATAAAAACCTTAAAAATTGGGGATTCCGTTGCAGTAAATGGTTGTTGCCTCACAGTAAAAGAATTTACCAAAAACTCATTTAAAGCTGATATATCTTTTGCAACTTTAAAAAATACAACATTTGGTTATTTAAGAGTGGGAGATTTTGTAAACTTGGAAGATTCAGTAAAATTAGATGATAAATTTGGCGGGCATTTTGTTTCAGGCCATGTGGATTGCATTGGAGAGATAAACCAAATTTCAAAAAAAGGAGACTTTTATAACCTTGCTATCAAAATACCAAAAGAATTACTGGCATTTACAGCCCCAAAGGGCTCAATATCAATTGAAGGAATAAGTCTTACCATATCTGAAGTACATGATTTGCTTCTTTATTTTGCAATAATACCTTTAACATATGAGAATACAAATCTTAAATTTAAAAAAGTTAAAGACAAAATAAATGTTGAAGTAGACTTAATAGCAAGATATATTGCAAATATAGTGCAGTATTCTGGTTTTTCTAATAATTTTAATTACATCAGTGATATTAACAAAGAAATTAACCGGCAAACTAATATCAATATTAATAAAGAAATGGATAAAAAACTAGAGGAGAAGTTGAAGGAATATGGATTTAAATAAATTTACAACAGTTGAGGATTTAGTAAAAGAAATCAAGGAAGGGAAAATATCTATAATTGTTGATGATAAAGGAGAAGAAAGCAGGGGAATGCTCTTTCAGGCTGCCAACAAAGTTACTATCGAATCACTTAATTTTTTTATAAATTATGCTAAGGGACTTATTTATCTTCCTTGTGAACAAGCAAGGCTTGAGGAATTAAAAATCCCCCTCGTTCCTCCTACACTCATAAACAAAGGAACAAATGGAGCTTCTTATGCGATTTCTATTAACGCAGCCTCAAATAAAGGCAGTGGCATCTCAGCAAGGGAAAGATTAAACACAATAAAAACATTTTTAAATCCATCTGCAAAATCTGCGGATTTCACAATGCCAGGACATATATTCCCAATAAGCTCAAAACCAGGAGGTATTTTAAATAGAGCTGGGCATACAGAAGCAGCAGTTGATTTATTAAAAATAGCTAAAGTAGAACCTCCTGTTGGGATTATTTGTGAAGTATTAACAGAAAATGGAGAAGTAGCAAATTTAAATGACCTTAAGGAATTGGCAAACAAATTTAATCTAAAAATAATAACTATAGGAGAGTTGATTAAATATAGAAAAAGAACAGAAAAGTTAATTGAAAAAGTCGCAGAGATTTATCTTCCAACAAAATGGGGTGACTTTAAAGCAGTAACTTATAGGTCTTTAATTGATAGTGAGATACATATAGCTTTCATAAAAGGAGATGTGGCAGGTAAAGAAAATGTATTAGTCAGGGTTCACTCTCAATGTTTAACTGGGGATACTTTTGGGTCAAAAAGATGTGATTGTGGAGAACAACTTGATGGAGCTTTTAGATTAATAAATGAAAAAGGAAGCGGTGTTTTACTTTACATGGCTCAAGAAGGAAGAGGGATTGGGCTTTGTAACAAAATGAGAGCTTATGAACTGCAGGAAAAGGGCTATGATACGGTAGAAGCAAACATAAAACTTGGCTTTGAGGCAGATTTAAGGGACTATGGAATAGGTGCACAAATACTTGCTGATCTAAGGCTCACAACACTTCATTTAATGACAAATAATCCTAAAAAAATCATTGGACTTGAAGGTTATGGTATTAAGGTAACAAAAAGAATACCAATAAAAATAACTCCAAATAAGAATAATGAAAAATACTTAAATACAAAAAAAGTTAAGTTAAATCACATGATTTAAATATCTTATATTTTTATAAAAATTTTTTTTAAAAACTAATTTGAATTTTTAAGAAAGGGGAATTATGCAAACCTTTGAAGGAAAATTAAACGCATCAGGATTGAAATTCGGGATAGTTGTAACAAGGTATAATGAATTTATAACAAACAAGCTTCTTGATGGTGCAATTGATTGTCTCACAAGGCATGGTGCACAAAGTGAAGATATCGCTGTTGTTTGGGTTCCAGGCGCTTTTGAAATACCTTTGGCTTTAAAAATAATGGCAAAATCTAATAAATATAATGCCTTAATTTGTCTTGGATCTGTAATGAAAGGCGAAACAAGTCATAATGAATATATTACAAATGAAGTTATAAAAGGTGTTGCTAAAATCAACCTTGACTTTGACATCCCTGCAGCATTTGGTGTAATAACACCCGATACTCTTGAACAAGCAATTGAGAGAGCTGGAACTAAACTTGGAAATAAAGGTTGGGATGCAGCATTAACTGCAATTGAGATGGCAAATTTATCTATACTCTTAAATCAGTAAAATCAAATGCTTTATTTAAGTTGCTTTATTACACATACAAATAATCTCTGTAAGGCATTCTCTTTAATTTTTTAAGATCAAGCCAGTAACCTATTTCTTCAAGATATTTTCCAACATTTTCCATAACCATTGGATAATGATGAGGTGCGCCATTTAAAATAAATGTATTTGCAAGGTCCAGTGAGGAAATAGGTTCATCATATAGCGAAAGATTATTTACCCAACCACGGCTTCCGTTAAATGACTTCTTTTTTTCATCAAAGAATTTTCCTGTAAAATAATAAAATCCATCACCTTCACCGGTGAACCTAAATACTGTTACGTCTCCTTCTTTAAATATCAAATCTGTAGTTGGTCCACAATTTTTTAAACTTTCATCATAGTCTGCAAAATAATGTTTTTCACAAATGCATCCTCTACTATTTGCCATTTCTATAGGAGCTGAGCCGCAATGCCATAAAAGGAGAGAGTTGTCATCCCAATCAAATTTAGGTAAGTCCATTACAGCAACTTCCCTACCTGTAATAGATTTCAAAACCAGCATTGAAATTGTGCTAAGAACATCCCCTTCGCAACCCGCAGGAAGACCAATTGAGTTAAGCATTGAGTTTACTAAACAACCACACATTTCTTTTAGAGGCATTAATTTTGGCCAACATGAAAAAGCAACTGCATCATAATTATTTTCAAATGCTATCTTTTTTATAGCTAAATACATCTTTACTGAATCTTTGATTTTATCAAGGCCAACTCTTGATACTTTTACTTTACTTAATAAATTATTTAATTCTCTTTCCAGCTCACTTGACGGTATTTTTTCTCCAAGAGCTATCACATCTTCTACTTCATAATCTCTTGATACATCTACTTTTAAATTTTTGTAAATAAGCCTTGGGTCTATTATGTGATTTATATGTCCATCAGCAAGTTTCCCAATCTGAGCAACTTTGGAGTGTTCAAGAGCTTTTATTGCTTTTAGAGCTTTTATGGTTATCTCAAATCTTGGTTTAAAATATTTTGAATTTATATCACCAAAAAACCACTTTATTTTCTTGGGAGAGCCTTTGAAGTTATTTAGGGCTATCCCAGCATTTTGTGATAAATTAACAAAAGATGCAAGAGGCATTGGGCCTTCATCTCTTAGTTCCTCTATTGCCCAAAGTCCAAAATGAGCTCTTGATTTCATTATCTCAAAAATAAAGTCTCCTACTATATATGAGGGATGGAAAAGAAGGCAAAAATCAATATTGTTAGAATCTAATGCTTTCCTTATCTCAATTGCCTGGCTCATAGATGAAATTATTGTATCAAAACTGATAAAATCAAAATCCATATCCTTGGCTATATTTGCTAATTCTTTTTTGTTCTCTTCAAATAACTTTAAGCCTTCAGTAGAAAAACCTGACATAAACCCTGCAACAAATCCAACTTTTAATCTTTCCATAATAACCCCATTTCTGTAATTCTATAATTATTAATTTATCAAATAAAAATTTTTATATCTTTTCCTTATTATCGATTATCTCATTTAACTTTATTCTATAATATTTGAAATTCTCCCATGTAACATCCTCGGATACTGCATGGTCTATATGTGGGACGTAGCCTCCCTTTTTAAGAAGTCTTTGGACTTTTTCAAGTTCAGCATCAATAGCTTCTTTACTGCCATCTAAAAAAAGCAGCCTTTTATCAAATCCACCCATAAGTTGAAGTTTAGGGTACTTCTCTCTTATTTTCTCAATATCATTTACTGCCTCAATCGGGAAAATCCCTGTTACGCCTACCTCTATCCACAAAGGAATAAGCTCATTTATAAGGCCATCACAGTCGACAAATACATTTTTTATATTATACTGCTTTAAAAAGTCTATAAACTTTATATAGTAAGGTGCCATAAATTCTTTAAACATATCTTTTGATATGAATGAGCCAGATCTATATGCTATATCCTCTAAAATTAATATACAATCAACATCTATATCCTTTAATATCAAAGACCAATAATTCATCACAAAATTTAAAAAAAATTCATTAAATTCTTTAATTAAATCTGGATCATCATACATACTAATCATATAAAAAACATCACCCATGAGATGTCTTGGGAAAAAAGAAAAACCATAAGGACCTCCCCCTAACCTTATTGGAAAATCTCTGCTTTTAAGTTCTTTCTTTAAGCTATCCCAATTTTTTGGCAACCTCTTTTTGTAATCATCATCGTAAAGTGTAATATAATCATAAAAATCCTTTTTATTTTTTATTGGATAGTCTAAAGTCATTGGAATTCCTGCAGTTACTTTTCCTTCCTTTTTCTTAAGACCATAGCTATCAATGTAAATTTTATACTTTTCATTCTCTTCAATTATTTTTGTTGGAAGCATAGGTGAAAGATCAAAAGGAAACTTAACTAAATAAGAATCGAGATTAAAATAATTAATCACATTTTTATCAGTAAGTTCACCACTTTCGGGTATATCCTCAGAGGCTCTTACAATCTTACCATCAAGTGCATTAATATAAGGAGTATCTGCTGTTTTCGGAAGTCCTTCATTTAACCACTTTTTTAAGGTACCTGCCCAAAAACCAAACTCAGTTTTCATGGTAACTGAATTAGACTCAAATGCCATCACTGAGTTAAATTTCTCCCTTGAGTTCAATTTTCTCCTTATATAAATATTTCCTGTAAAATAAAAAGGATAAATAGCTATAAAAACTTATATAGCTTTGTATAATAACATGCTTAAAAATTTTTTAATATGTGATTTATAAAAATGTTAGCATCTAAAATTTTGTGATAAAAAAATATAGGCAAGAGTGGGTATTGAGAAAACCGTTTGAGGGCTTAAGCAGGCATGGTTCCTCTTTTAAGAGGAGAGCGTAGCCTGAAACCGAGCAGGCTTTTCCTCGCTGGGGAAAAGTCTGCGTGTTTTTGAAATACCCACTCTTGCCTTTAAAATTTTCTTTTATTAGCATCTAAAATTTTAGATGCTAACATAAAAATACTATAGGCAAAAAAAATTAGAAGTGCCTAATTCCAGTTAGACACTTCTAATTTAATATCCCTATTAATTATTTTTAAATTAATTAGGCATTGGATAATTATTAGAAGTTTATCAAATAAACAATAGAAAAGAAAACTTAAGCTAATCCCAAAAGTTCTTCTGCAATATCTACAGCTGTAGAAGCATCAGGACCATATCCATCAGCACCAATACTATCGGCATATTCCTGAGTAACAGGGGCGCCACCAACCATAACTTTAACATCTTTAATCTCGGAATCTTTTCTAATTACTTCAATAACTTCTTTCATTGCTGGCATTGTCGTCGTAAGGAGTGCTGAAAGGCCAACAATATCAGCTTTATTTTCTTTTGTAGCTTCAACAAACTTCTCAGCAGGAACATCAACTCCGATATCCACAACTGTAAAACCTGCACCTTCCAACATCATTGCAACTAAGTTCTTCCCGATGTCATGGAGATCGCCTTGAACCGTACCAATAAGCACAGTTCCTTTTAATGGGGCACCAGATTCTGTAAGAAGAGGCTTTAAAACATCCATTGCAGCGTGCATAGCCCTAGCAGCAATTAAAACCTCAGGGATATACATTTCGTTAGCTTTAAATCTCTTTCCTACAACATCCATACCAGCTATTAACCCCTCGTTTAAAATCTCTGTAGCTGGTACACCTTTGCTGACTAATTCTTGAGTGATTTCTTTGCTCTTGACATTATCACCCCTTATAATTGCGTCAGCAAGTTCTTGATACTTAGCCATGTTACCTCCCTTTTTATATTTTGGTGACTAATAATAGCTTGTACAATAATAACAAAAACTTTAAAAATTAAAAACAAAGTAAATAATTTTTTAAATAACTTTTATTTAAGCATAATTGATTTTTTAAAGGTATTTGGATTCATTGCATTGATTTAAAAATAGTTAATCCTAAATTACAAAATATACGAAAATAAAAGTATACTTTAAAAAATATATATAGTATACTAATTTCAGTATGCAAAACTCTTGTAAAGAAAATTTTGAAGAGTTAAATAGCCAGGTTTTAAATTGCAAAAAATGTAGCGAACTGGCTGAATTAAGAAAAACCCCGGTCCCTGGTGTTGGTTCTTTCAATGCGAGAATACTAATCATTGGAGACTATCCTAAAGAAGAGGGGGCGGAGTTAACTGGCGTCCCATTTACCAACGATGAGTCTGGTTTTTTAATAAGAAAAATGATAGAAGACTCAAACCTTTCACTTGAAAATGATGTTTATTTAACTTATCTTGTAAAATGTACTCCACGAAAGAAGGTGTCTGCCCATAAAGGCGAAAAAATAAGCTTGGTTAGCCCTTCAAAAATTCATAAAGATAATTGTATAACTTACCTCGTAAAAGAGATTACAATTACAACTCCTCATCTTTTAATAACTCTTGGACTTGATACTACAAAATACGTTTTAAAACATTTCTTTTCAATAAATAAAAAAGTTAGCAATATGCAAGATTTACATATGAAATTATTTGAGATTCCTTCTTTTAAGCTTGTACCTTTTTATGCCCCACAAGATGCATTGGTAACTAAAGAAATATCTTTAGATCAATACCTGGCAGATTTTCAAAGATTATCACATTTCCTAAGAATAGTATAAATTTTTATCATCTTTATCATTTTTGCACTAAATATACTTTTACTTTTCTGCGACCAAACCTGTAGCATTCCTCTAATGAGTCAAATGCTAAATCAATTCTATCGCCTTTTACCCATCCACCTGTATCAGCTGCTAAAGCTTCCCCATAACCAGGTATGTAAAGTTTTGTTCCAAGCGGTATAACTTTTGGATCAACGGCAACAATACCCTTTTTCACCCTAAGTCCAATTGCCGTAATGCTATTACCGCTTAATCCTCCCCCACCACTATAATAAGCTGTCGCAACCATATCCCATTCTCCAACTAATGTAGCACCTTGAGGAGACTGAATTTGATTTATTCTTTCTTTTATATCGGCTAAAATACCCTCAAAATTTTCTCTCTCTCCTTTTACTTGATTAAGAAGGTTCTGCTTCTCAGCAAGATACCCTTCAAGCTTATTTTTTTCATTAGTTAATTCTTCATTAAGATTTTTTATCTTTTCCCTTGTATCCTCAGATTTTCTAAAAATCATTTCATACATCTCTTTTTCATCTTCAAGACTTTGAATAAGCGAGATATTGCTCTTAATCATTCTTCGATATAAATAAATTACCCTAGATACCTCATTTAAGTCTTTTGCGCTAATTATCAGCATTGCAATTTTATCGCTTCCATATTTGTAAGAATTTACAGCATTTTTTTCTAATTCTTCTTGCAAAGACTTAATGTTTTTTTCAATTTCAGATTCCCTCTTATGTAATTCATTAAGTTCAACTTCAAAATTATCTAATTTTTGCTGTGATTCCGCTATTTCTATTGCTTTTTGATTTATTTGTGATTCAAGCGATACAATTTCTTCAAGTAGCTTTTCTTCTTCAGAGCTTAATTTAGAAATTTTATCAGCAAGTTCTTCCAATGTCACAGCATTTGCTTGTTTAGGATGTATATAAGGAAATGAAGTTAATAGAATTATTAAAATGTAAAACAATACAAAAAACTTTAAAGAGTTATGCTTTATTTTCATTTATTCTTTTACTAAATAATAAAAAATACCTATCCATGTAACATATAAGATTTTATTTTGGATACCTATAATGACCCGTGATAGTTTTATTTTCAAGTAAATTATCTTCAGTTGTATAGCCAGGTTCAATATAATTATATATTACTTTAGGGGTTCCATCCCGAGTAGTTGAATCTGTAATAATACCAACACTATCAGTCAAACCATCATTATTCATATCAAAGAATACGACATCTCCAGGAAGCCATTCTTTAAGATTTTCATCATCTAGATTATTAAAATTACTTGTTAAGACTTTGGCATTTCTTTTAAAAAATATTTCCATATTTTGAATTCTTCTATAATCTATATCAATATCTGGTACATTTTGATTCCATAATTTTTTTAAGGGATATTCATTAAAATTATTCTTAATATCCTCATTTATTAATGTTCTTAAGTCAAACCCTGCCTCTTTGAAAGACCTTGCAACAATATCAGTATCTAATGCCCATCCAGCCGGGGGATCCCCTCCTTTGTAATAATTTGGCTCATTTGAACCTTCAATAAAAATATTCTTAGCTTTTGCTTCAAGTTGCTTTTTTGCACCAATTACAATGTCTTTTAAATCATTATTACCATTTTTATTAAAGTCTGTTGTGATTCCAATTTCATCTAAATTAATTAATCTATACCTTGGTAAAATTTCAGATAATGGGACTCCTGGTTCATAAGTCTTTTTAAAAGAAAAATCTCCTGTGCTTAAAATTACAATGAAAACTATAAGTAAAATTACTAAAGTAACTATTAAAAAAGTTCCCCTTGATGATCTTGCCATAATACTTCACCACAACTAGTGCCTAAAATAATATTTCATACTTAAAATTATTTATTATTAAAATAATTTTAAATTAGCAAGATTAAAATTAAAAATATTAATATTGGAATACCCGAGAAGATAAATGATTCCTACTAAGAAAATCAGAAGGATAAATGTAAAGGATAATGAAATAAATGGTCTTGAAAAATTAAACTTACTCTCAATATCTGCATCATCAAAGATTTTTTTCCGTGAAAAAATTACTAGAAATAGCTTTATTATAGATACGATAAAAGTTAACAAATATAACAAAATAATAAATAACATTAGATAATTTTGAGAAGAGTGACTTCCTTTTAATCCTTCCAAAATGATTTCATAAACCAGATTAAAATAAGTACTTCTCCCTGAAAAACCCGCAAATCCTGGTATCCCAATTAATGACAAAAATGATGCTATAAGACAAACTAATACAATCTTGCTTTTTGAAGAAACTAACTTTAAATTCTCAATATTATCAAAACCTGTTTCCTTTTCTAAATACGAGAATATAATAGATAAAGGAAGCCATGAAATTATTATAAGAGATAAAATGCTATAATTTAACCATCTATAATCGCCTTCTTTTATAAAGTCATTTAAATAAATTAAAAGATTTAAAATATAGCCAACAAAAAAAAGTAAGATAAAATTAGAGGAAGTTTTTCTTAAACTAGATGTTTTAAACAAAGTTGCTCCTGAACCAAAAGAAGCAACAATTATCAATATGGGCAGTCCTATTAATAGAATTGATTTATTAACTGGGCTGAGAGAATAAAAAATAACAGAGCATTTGTTTATTAATATTAACCCAGGAAAAAAATAAAAAAGCATAACCACATAATTTGAAGATATGGTTTGTTTTTTTATCATATCAATATAAGGAGCTTGAAAAGGAAATAAACTAAAATAAAGATAGGTCATAAATAAAAAAATTATAATCACCAAACTTATGTCACTACCATAAGAATTAATAACCTCTCCAAGTTGACTAAAATTTTTAAAATTGGAAACACCATAAAGAATCGATAATCCAAAAAACATAAAAAAGGTAACAAGAAGAGAAGATATAAAAAATCTTCCGGTAATAATAGACATCTTAAATTGTGCTTCTAAACTTGTTTTACCCTTATACTCATCCTTTAAAAGCAAGGTGGCATCCGCATTAAGCGAAGTAACCAATGCAAAAATTGAAATATTATAGCAAATAAAGCTAGAGAAAAAAGCAAGAAAATTTTTTGATATTACCACAAAAACTAGGCAAATTATACTAAATAAAAAAATTAAGTTTGTTTTTAAAAAATTAATTGAAGAACTGTTGTAGACAAAAATAATTATATATAAAACTAAAGAAAAAATAAGGACATAAGAAATTTCAACAATTTGGGCAAAATCTGAAGTAAAAAGGTTATCTGAAAAACCGCCGTTTTTAAAATAACCAAAAATATTAATAAAAAAAGCCGATGCTATGGCAATGCAGGTTAGAACCAGGCCAAAGACTTTAAATTTTTTTCTTTGGGCAAATCCAAAGAAAATAAGTATAAAGATAGCAATAAAAATAATTGTTAAAACCCCAAATGGGTTCATAAATTTATTCATATCTTTTATTAAATCCATTATTTTTTCTCCAGGTTTTTAGTTACTATCTTACCGTTCAAAATTACTACTCGAGCCAGTCTTTTATATTGAAATAATATAAGTTTTTATTTAAATCAAATTTTCCAAATTTAGCTTCGCTCACATTTAAATAAAAATAAAAAACAATTGCAGATTCAAATAAAAATAAAAGCAAGGTAGAGAAAAGTACAAATAAAACTGCCCATACTGGATTTTCATACAAAGTCTGTGAGAAACTTAAAAAATTTATTATCGAGGCAAGCATAATAAATTGAAGAGAAATTAATATTCTTGAAAATGTCTCAAAAAATAAAGCCCCAATAACTCCTATTAAAAAAAGTAAGGAACTTAAATAATAAATATAAGTAATGTTCATTCTTTATTTTTCCTTATAGCAAATAATGATATTGCCCAAACAGTAAGAGTAAACAACAGTATTAAAATTAAAATTATAAGAATACTATAATTAGTAAACATCTCAGTTGCTAAATTTGAAAAACCCACTAAAACAGCTGTGTGCAGCAACTCAAATGATTGTTTGTAGGGGTTAATAAACCATCCAAATAAAAAAACTAAACTGACACAAAAAATTGTTGGCAATACTAAAGATAAGATTTTTTCTTTTTTCTTTTTACCCAGATCTTCTTTATCCTTTATTTTTCTGTCAGCCTCGGTTTCTAAGCCGTAGTCAAAATAAAAACTTTCCTTACCTAGATTTTCTACTGAATAAATCTCGCCTTGCAAATTAAACATATAAAAAAATAATAAAAATAATAAGGAAGGAACTAAAAGCAAGAAAAAAAGCTCAATAAAATATAAACTCAAGACAAAAAAACCAGCAAATAAATAAAAAAGAAAAAAGATAATAAATTGCTTCTTAATGTTCAAAAAAATTAATGAAAGAACTGCAAATACTATTATGCAGGCTAGTATAAGATATTGTAAATTTTTTAATATAATTATGCTGCTTATTTCCATACAAATTTTAATATCAATTATATTATTTTTAAATCACTTATAAAAATCCGTAGCTTTGAATTTTCGTTTATTACTTTTCCCAAAAATCTCTAATATAGTATTCAGCCTGTTTTATTAAGTCAAGTTTTTCAAGTCTTAAACTTGCAAGATCATAATCTGCAAGTTGATATCTATAAGATAGTTCTATTGCATTGTTTCTGCATACCTCCACACAATTTCCACAAAAACTGCACAAACCTATATCTAGATAAAATTCATCAAGAAAACCCTCATCATTTTTATTACTACTATTAATAATATTTATACACCCCTGAGGGCAAGCTTCTTCGCACTCTCTGCAACCATTACAAATTACTTCTAGGGTATCAAGATTTAATTTTAACCTTGGCTGACCTCTACTACCCTCATGAATAATTAATTTTTCCCTTGGATAAGGAATTGTTCTTGATCTTCTGAAAATATTTCCAAAATTTATAAAAAAATTTTTTAAAATCCTTAACATAATTTCTTAAGTAACTTAAATAAAAATACTTAAATTATAAAATCATAAATAATTAAATAAAAAAAGAAAATATTATATTATGAAAGCATCTAAAATTCCTTGAATAAGATAAATTCTTTGGCTAGGATGATTTACTTAAGAAAACCATTTGAAGGCGAAGCGGGCATGGTTCCTCTTTCGAGAGGAGAGCGGAGCCTGAAACTTGAGCAAGCTTTCCCTCGCCGGAGAAAAGCTTGCGTGTTTTCTTAAGTAAATCATCCTAGCTCTTAAAGTTTTGCTTTTATTACTATCATGGAATTTTAAATACTTATTTATATTACAGAATAAACCTGTCTTAAAATAAGAAAAATAATTGTTAAAAACAAATTAAAAAAAGATAATGGCAAAAGAAGTTTATAATTTAAATTTATTATTTTTTTTACATCTGAAATATTTGATATCGATCTTTCAAAAAGAACCACCACAATTAAGACGACATAAAATTTTATTGCAACCATTATCTCGCCTCTAATCAAATGAAATTTTTGCCAACCACCAAGATAAAGTATGTTAAAAAGGAAAACATTGAAAAATAAGATTGTATAACTGGAAAACCTATTAGCGAATCTTGTAATACCTTCTCCCTCTTTATGAGAATTATTAGTAAAAATTAGTTGATTTATTTCAGAAAGATTTAACAACTTTATTTGAAGAACTGTGCTCATAAAAAAAACTATAAAGCCAACTGGCTGATATACTACGTTCCAATATTGATACTGGGAATTTACAATAATTTTAAAATCTAGTGAATTATTTAAAATTATAATTGAAAGAATACAAAATAGAGTGGGTAAAATGATAGATAACATTTGATTAACTCTTTTAAAAACATCACTGATGATAAAAGCATAATTAGAATACGAAACTGAAAATACTCTAGAAATTAAAAGAATTATATAAATTACAACTGCAATTAATAAATTAAAACTAGAGCTAACTACTGCTATATTAAAAGATATTGGAATAAAAGCCCAAATTATAATTGAAAGAACAAAAATAAGGGCATCCCAAAAAGAAAAATTATAGTCTTTTGCAATATATTTTAGTGAACTTGAAAATGGGAACACATAACTTCCCTTTTTATAGCCATGATAACCTCTTCTTAATTCTATTTTTGAAGTGATTTTATTATTTAGAAGAGAAACAACGTAAAGATTTATTCCAAGTATTAAAATTACTATCCCTATATTTCTTAATGAAAGCAGCATTATTTCCTTTTATTGCCCATTGTTTATATTTTTATTTATATTTATTGCTTATTACTACACTTGTACATTATTTTATGTTAATTATATTATCATTCCACTTTTATCTTTGATTTATTTCTTTTGATTTTTCTTATTAATACATCTCAGAACTTTCAATTCCAAAACTTGATACTGATGGTAAAAGATCTTCAAAATCAGAGCCCTTCAAAGATTCTTCAGCTGCATTAATATTATTCTTAGTAGGTCCGATAGGAATTATTTCTATTTCTTTATTTTGGCCTACTTCAATAAAAAGTTTAAAAACTCCATGTGGGCATTCTACACTTGAGATTATTGGGGATGCCTCTAATTCAATATTTTTAATATCTAGTGTGTTCCCAACAACACCAGTTGGCATTGACAAAACAATCTCACTAATTATCTTCAAGGATTGATAAATTTCCTTAAATCTTACAATAACCCTATCAAGATTATCTCCGTATCGACCTAAAGGAGTTATAAAAGAAAAATCTCTATAAAGAAGATAATTTTCTGTTTTTCTTAAATCATATCTTAAGCCAGATGCTCTTAAGTTTGGCCCTGTTACCCCAAATAGCTTTGCAACATTACTATTTAAAAAACAGATATTTTTTAATTTTTCAAGAATAATTACATCACTTAAGAAATTATCTTCAATTCTTTTTATGCTTTTATATAGAGGCTTAATAATTTTTTCTATTGAAGATAGCACATTATTATCTAAATCTTTTTTTACGCCCCCAATTCTAATAAAATTTGGGACAATTCTTGAGCCTGTAATTTGTTCAATAAGATTTAAAACTTTTTCCCTCTCAATAAGAGCGTAATTAAAAATATTTAAATTCCCAACTACTATGCTCATATTAATCACATAGGATAAATGGCAAGAGACCCTAAAAAGCTCACATAAAAGCATTCGGATATACTCGGTTCTCTTGGATATTTTAATAGATAAAAGACTTTCCATCCCAATACAAAAACATAATTCTGGGAATATAGCTGCTTTATAATCAAGAGTATTTAAAATTGAAATTAATTTGTTTATCTCACTGGATCTAAATAGAATACTCAAATCAAAACTTGAAATTTCATCATTTAAATATAAACTCTTTATGGAACTAGAACCAGCATCTAAGGAAAGATACATATCAAAATTATCAAGTGTTTCTGGTACCTGGCTTAAAATAACAACATCTGTATAGATATCTTTTAAATAACTTTGCTCTAAAAAGTTTTCTGCTGTTTCAAAA
>Ga0255343_1002653_pt1 | contig 20320 bp, 15 predicted proteins | sample wastewater_treat_4_FD_192413 | JGI IMG/M metagenome (GOLD analysis project Ga0255343, IMG submission 192413) | Wastewater microbial communities from Lulu Island WWTP, Vancouver, Canada - plant16 | ecosystem: Engineered > WWTP > Wastewater > Unclassified | place: Canada: Vancouver, British... | reverse complement strand
ATTATTGCGGCTTGCATGCGAAAGTTACTGCATATTGTTTATGGTGTTTTGAAGTCTCAGATGCCTTTTGACCCTGATTATGACCGCCAATTCAATTTTTCATCTTGACTTTTAAGACGGTATCTACCGGCGGCAAAAAATTGCGGATCATTTCAGATATGCTTTATTACTAAGTTCGAATCCAAAGGCGGGATTGGGGACTATCCAAACCACACTTATGCAATCTCATAACCGTCCTTAACCCGCCGATTTTCTGATTTTTACGATAACTGCTGAATGTAATATTGCAGGATCAGGGCGCGATGATCGGAGCGAGGAGATGAACCGTATCGCCCTGCGGGGAGCCTTTCGCCTCAAGCTGGAGGATGAAACGCAGGCTTTTGCCGGAAAGCGCGGAAAGATCCTGGCTGATATTCAAAAGCGTGCCGTCGTGCGCTTTCTGCCAACTGGCGATCTCAACCGGAGGGTCATTCCCTTGCTGGTAACTGAGACGCAGGACAACGCTGCAGGATTTTTGCTGCGGCGCGCAGCCCAAGACCGTGCTGAACCTGGCGTTTTCAGGGACAAGCAAAACGGGCAAACTTCCGCGCAGGATGCCATCCTGAATCTGCTGCACGCCCAGCCAAATGGCAGGCTCATCATCCTGCGTAGCGTTCTCGAGCAGCGGCGCGAAGTCCGTATAGGCAAACCCGCGCGCGTCTGTGGGCAGACCCGGGCAGGGCAGGTCCTCCGAAGCGTTGCTCCAGCGGATGCTGCATGCCATCGCGACCAGGTCGACCTTGCCGGTCACGACCTGAATCTCCACCCAGAAGGTCTGCGAGGGGTCCCTGAAGCTGAAAAGCACGCCTTCAGCGTTGCGCAGTTTGAAATCCGCGCGGTAAGCGCCGCCGGCAAGCGGAGAGGTGAATGGGATCGAGATGGTCAGGCTGCCTCCGGGAGGCACGGTTTCCTTCGTTAGAGGCAGGACAGCCGGCGCGTTCATCGCGTCCCCGCTGCTGAAAACGACCGCGTACTTGTCGGTCCAGGCGCAGGAACCCGCGTTGCGCAGCGTCCAGGTCTTGGTGAAGACCGTTCCGGGCGGGAATTGACTGCCATCGGGGACAGTCTCATCAATGAACGCTGCTTCATCGCAGCTCCTGGCGGGGGTCGGCGAGGGCTGCAAAACCGCGGTCGGGAGGGGCGGGTCGGTCGGCAGGATGAGGGTCGGGTCAGGGAGCGGCTGCGTGGCGGGCGGGGTGGCTGAAGGCAAAGCGAAAACCGCGGTTTGCGTGCGGGCTATCTGGTCTGCCGCCACGATCTGGGTGCTGAGCGCCGCGACCGTTTTGGCAGCTTCCGTGCGGACAGTATCCAGAGGGTCTGTGGGAACTGCGCTGTCGCCCTGGGGCTGACAGGCGCTCAAAATCAACCCTGCCACTAATAAGAAAAACAGAACTCTTTGTACCTTCATCACGACCTCGCCTCGGAAACCTGCTGCAAGTATAACGCCAAAAAAACAGCAGACCAAAGCGGTCTGCTGTTTTCAGTAAAAGATGCGATTATGCCCGTCGGTGACCGATAAAGACCGTCTTTAAAAAGAGACCGACTTTGATCTTCTGTCCGCTGAGCAGGTATTGGGAACTGAACAAATTGGTCACGCCTCGAATGACGAAGACCACCATGCCAACCAGCAGTACGATGCTCAGGATCAACTGCCAGGCGGGCACAGGACCCACCGAGAGCCGCGTGAGCATCACGACCGGCGACGTGAACGGGAAAAGCGTCAGAAAGGTCGTAAAGCTGGAGAAGGGGTTTTCGACCAATTGGGCGATGGAGATGATCGTAAAGACCAGCGGGAGAGTCAACACAAAAGTAGACTGGTTTCCTTCCCGCAGGTTGGGGGCGATGGCGCCCATACCAGCCATCAGGCTGCCGTAGAGTAAGAAACCGCAGATGAAGAAAGGCACGCTTGCTATGAAGACGCTTTTGGGGATCGTCAGGCTTTCGAGGAATGGCAGAGAGGTCTTGCCGGTTTTGACAACCAGAGCCAGCGTACCAAACCAAAGAACCATCTGCAGCAGGCTCAGCGAACCATACGCCATGATCTTGCCGATGAACAGGTCCAGGGGTTTTACCGAAGAAAGCAGGACTTCGATGGTCTTGTTCTCTTTGTCTTTGGTGACGACGTTCATCATCATGGTCGAGCTGATCAGGATGATCATATAGAAAAACATCGTAACCGCGTATGGCACCCAAAAAGTTGCGTCGTCTGCCTGGTCGCGCGTGTCAGCGGTTTCAGGATTGATGTATTCATAATGGAAATCGATCGGGTTGGTGTAGCGCAAATAGCGTTCCTTGTCCGCCCCTATGAGGTTGTAGGTAAGCAGTTCCTTGAGCATGTCCGGCTGCACAAGTTCAGTGATCATGCTGATCTGGGGCTTGACGAAGCGCATGCTGCCGGTTTCAAGGTAGTCCGGTTCAATCACGTAAAAACCCTGCCACGCGCCTGAAGCAGTCTTCGCTCGGGCTTCGTCTTCCGATTGCGCGGGGATGAGCTTGCCGTAAGTAAGCCACTCCGGGTATTCTTTGATCACATTTGCCTGGTCTACTATGCCAATAGGCAGTGGATTGCCAGCCTCTTGCATGAAAGCTTCCTGAAAAGTCACCGATTTATCCCGGTTGATCCAATTCAAAACACTCAGAAGGAGCATCGGGATAAGAGGTACAAGGATCAGGCTGAGGATAAAAGACCGACGTCGAAAGACGGTCAAAAATTCGAATTTGAAAACTTTCAATAAATCACGCATTGCGGGTCTCCTTGCTAAAGATTTCCTTGAGGGAAATCCGCTTGCTATATTGCAGCATGCCGCGCTTAAAGACGACCCCTGCCAGCCAGAATACAAACAGGGTGAGGGCGATGATCACCACGAAAACGAGCCCGATCTCCCAGGGGGATACTTTGATGAAAGCCATGCGCAGCGAAAGCGCCAGAGGCGCGCTGAGCGGGATGAAGCTCAGAACCCTGGCGACTATACCATTGGGGTGGTTGAGGAAGACCGAGAAAAAATAGAACGGAATCATCATCGGTATCACCATCAGGCTGGTCACGCTTTGCGCCTGTTCGGAGCTTGTCATTGCCGCGCCAATGGTCGCCATCAGGGCGGCGGTAAAGAGAAATGAGAGCACGGCTAAGGCGATGCTGATTGCCAGGTAGCCGCCCGAAAGGTTTATGTCTGCCAGGAAGCCCAAGCGGTTGCGGAAGATCAGCCCCGCGATGATCAACAGCAGCGCCCAAACCGCGATCTGGGTCAGCCCCACGCTAAGATTGCCGACGATCTTGCCGGTCATTATCTCACGCGAGGGAACAGAAGTGAGCATGATCTCAATGGTGCGGTTTTCTTTTTCTTCCACCAATGCCTTGAGCAGGTAACCGCCGCTGCTCATTACCACAGTGAAATTCAAAAGACCGATGACCACTGGCACAACGATCCGGTGCCAACCGGTGCCGTCGGAGCTCTGGCTTCTGTCCAAGGAATGCAGGCTGATATGACCGCCCTCATTGATGCGCTTTAAAACTGCCGTGTCAACATTCTCCGACGCCATCAAGTTCCTGCTGATAAAGCTGGTGATCGCTTCTTGAATGTCACTGTTTGGCTGTTTGTTGCTCCAGTAAGTCAGTTGGTAGGTAGAGACGTAATCTTCCGGCAACATCACAAAACCCTGAATTTCCTTTTTTTCTGCTCCAGCGCGGGCGGAGCTTGCGTCAGGGTAGAGGTAAAGATGTATCTGCGGATTGAAAAAAGTCGATTTCTTTGAGTTGTCCGGTTCAAGCTGAATCAGACTGCCCTGGTCAACGATCCCGACCGGGCGGGTATCAAAGGAAAAGCGCGAAATCAGCATTGAGAGTCCAAAAATGAACAAAAAGCCGAGCGGAATGCTGATCAGCAAGAGCCAAAAACGTTTGCTGCCGACGTGGTGCAGGTATTCGTACCTGGCAACCTGCCTGGATTTATTCATCGCGATCGCTGCCTTCCTTCACAACCTGAATGAAGATTTCATCCAGCGTGGGTGCTGCCACCTCAAAGGTGTTCATTTTGATTCCTTGGGCAACTAATGCGCTGAGCAAATCCTGGGCGCTGACGCCTTCTTGCGGGGTCAGACAGTAGGAACCATTTTGTTTTTCGATCCGCGCGACGCCGTCCAACTGTTCCGGCAGAGGATCGAGCGCGTCGATGATCATCGCGTTGGTGCGGAAGCGTTCGCGGATCTCGGTGAGTTTGCCCTGCAGAAGCACCCGACCGTGGTCGATGAGCACGAGCCTGTCGCATAGCTGCTCCACCTGGTTCATCTGGTGCGTGGACATGACGATGGTCTTGCCGGCGTTGCGCTGCTCGATCAGAAGTTTTTTCACAAGCTGGGTGTTGACCGGGTCCAGGGCGGCGAAAGGCTCATCGATAATGATGATTTCCGGATCGTGGATTAGGGCGGCGATCAGCTGACCTTTTTGCTGCATACCCTTGCTGAGTTCCTTGGCTTTCTTTTTGGCATGGTCAGCCAGGTCGAACTTCTCCAGATAACGCGGCAGACGTTCCTTGATCTGATCTTCGGAGAGCCCTTTGAGAGAAGCGAAGTAACTGAGGCAGCGTTCGAGCTGCACGTCCTGATAGAGACCGCGTTCCTCCGGGAGGTAGCCGATGTGGTTAAGCTTTTCGTTGGTCATCGGACCGCCGAGGATGCTCACCTTGCCTGAATCAGCCTGGTAAATATCTAGAATAATGCGGATGGAAGTGGTTTTACCGGAACCATTCGGACCAAGCAAGCCAAATATCTCACCGGAATGGACTTCAAAAGAAACATTCTTGACTGCCTGAGTCTCGCCAAAACGCTTGGCGATATTTTCTACTGTAATAGTCGACATAATCCTCCAATAAATGGATCAAAAGCTTTCTTTGTAAGATAAATCATAACATTTTTTATATGTGGTCATGTAAACATCTCTTTGCCCGATGATTAACAAAGGTTAATAGATCAGGGATTGGATAAAAATCATGGGTGATGCCGGCGAAGAGAAACTTCTGTTAAAACACTAACTTTCAACCACAAAATCGGCAGACTGACTTAGAATTAGGGCATCACAAATATGAATATGAGGGCACTTTCATGATTACTAATTCCAATAACTCCGAAAAAATCTCTGCGAAAACCTGGGCGGTCATGATTGCGCTGGCTGTGACAGGGCAAATTGCCTGGGCGGTGGAGAACACCTGGTTCAACACCTTCGTCTATGACACGATCACCCCGGACCCCAGACCGGTTTCCTGGATGGTGGCTGCCAGTGCCATTGTAGCCACTCTGACCACCATCGTCATGGGCACGCTCAGCGACCGTACCCGCGCGAAGTGGGGACGGCGCAAGCCCTACATCCTGCTCGGATACATCCTTTGGGGCTTGATGACGGCGCTCTTTCCAACTTCCGCCCTGATCAAAAATGTTTCCATGGCGGTCCTCATGGTGGTTTTGTTGGACTGCCTGATGACCTTCTTTGGCTCCACCGCCAACGACGCGGCTTTTAACGCCTGGACCGCAGACGTGGCGCCTGCTAACCAGCGGGGAAGGGTGGAAGGCATGCTCAACCTCAGCCTTTTCATTGCCCAGCTCGTTGCCATCGTCGCGGCTGGCGCGTTGATCGACAGTGTCGGTTACTTCACCTTCTTTTATGTGCTTGGAGGCATCGTGATGGTGGTCGGTCTCCTGGCTGGCGGAGCGCTCCCGGACCAGTCGAGCGTGGATCTGCCGAAGAGCGAAAAAAGCCTTTGGCAGGAGATCTGCGACCTTTTCAGCCTGCGGACTTTCCGCGAAAACGGGAAGCTTTTTATCATCCTGATTTCATCCATGCTTTTGGGGATAGGTTTTCAGGTGGCTTTCCCATACATGATCATTTACATCAACAACTACATCGGCGTCAGCAAGACAGAATATGCTGTCATCGGCGGCGCGGTGATCGTTGGCAGCGCTATTGCCGCCATTCCGCTGGGCATTCTGGCGGATAAAATCAACAAACGCCTGATGATGGCGGTTTCAATCGTGCTTACCTGCCTGGGCTGTTTTGCCTTCTCGCTGGTGGGCAGCAGCATCCCGCTGCTTGCCCTGGCGGGGCTGGCTTGGCAGATGTTCAACATGGCTGCCGCGATTGCCGCCACGGCATGGCTGAAAGACCTGCTGCCTGAGGAGAGCCGCGGGCGCTTTTTGGGGATTCGCATGATCTTTTGGGTCTTACTGCCGATGCTGATCGGTCCGGCAATCGGTTCGGCGCTCATTCAGCGATTCGGCATTCCGACCACGCTTAACGGGCAGGCAGGCTTTATCCCCGTGCCGCTGATCTTTCAGGTAGGGGCGGCGCTGGGTTTGTTGGCGCTGATCCCCCTGGCTTTTATTAAATTCCAAAAGAAACACGCTGCTGACGAGGGACAGAATGCCTGAATTGCTTCATCACAAACTGACGACACCCTGGCAGGTTGATCAGCCGATCCCCCTGCCGGAATACCCGCGCCCTCAGATGGTGCGCGGGAACTGGCAAAACCTCAACGGTTGGTGGGAATGCGCCATCCAAAACCTGGAAGCTCCCAAGCCAATATCTTTCACGGAAAAAATCCTTGTGCCTTTTGCGCCGGAATCCAGGCTTTCGGGCGTGGAGCACGTGCTCCAGCCGGATGAAAAACTATGGTACCGCCGCGGTTTCAGCGTGAACCATGCCGCGGATGAGGTGGTGATGCTGCATTTTGGAGCGGTGGACTTCGCCTGCGAGTTGTGGATCAACGGCAGGCGCGTGGGAGAGCATTGGGGCGGCTATTTGCCCTTCAGCTTTGATATCACCGCCTTTTTGATTGAAGGGGAGAACGAGCTGCTGCTGGCTTGCACCGATGCTACTGAAGCAGGGCTGCACCAGAGAGGCAAACAGCGTCTTGAAACCGGCGGGATCTTCTACACCTCGGTTTCCGGGATCTGGCAGACCGTCTGGCTGGAGGTTTTGCCCACGCGGCACATCCGCAGCCTGAAACTGACCCCCAACCTCGATGCAGGCAGCCTCCTGGCGGAAGTCGTCCTTTCGGATGCGGTGGATCCTTCAGGAGCTGCATTGGAGGCGGTCGCCTCATTCGCAGGGCAGGAAGTGGCTTGCGCCAGCGCGAAAGCTGCCAGCCAGATGCTGCTGCACATCCCCAACCCTCACAAGTGGCATCCCGACCATCCCCATCTCTATGACCTGACCCTGCGCCTGAAAGTGGACGGCGTGGTGGTGGACGAGGTGACGAGCTACTTCGCCATGCGCAAGATCGGAAAAGCCCGTGATGACAAAGGCTTCTGGCGCTTTACGCTCAACGATGAGCCCATCTTTCAGTATGGTCCGCTCGATCAGGGCTACTTCCCCGAGGGGCTCTACACCGCCCCCTGCGAAGCGGCGATGCTGTTCGACATCGAATACGCCAAAAAGATCGGCTGCAATATGATCCGCAAGCACGTTAAGGTGGAGCCGGCACGCTGGTATTACGCCTGCGACCGTCTCGGCATGATTGTCTGGCAGGATATGCCCAACGGCGGGTATATCACCCAGGATACTGTGGTGGCTTTCGCTTTTACCTCCGGGATCCACCGCTGCGACATTCGCCGCCTGCGCCGCTTCGGCAGGGATGACCCAAAAAACCGCGAGGAATACAACCAGGAACTCAAGCAACTGATCGATGCCCTCTACCACTTCCCCTGTATCGCGGTCTGGGTGCCATTCAACGAAGGTTGGGGACAGTTTAACGCGATCCTGACCTCTTACTGGCTGAAAGGTTACGACCCGACACGCCTGGTGGACCACGCTTCGGGCTGGTTTGACCAGGGAGGCGGGGACTTCCAGAGCAGGCATGTTTATATAAAACCGCTGAGCGCCTCCCAACCGGATGAACGCGTTCTGGCAGTGACGGAGTTCGGCGGTTACACCATGCAGGTGGACGGGCACGTCTACACCGAAAAGAAACGCTTTGGCTACGGTCACCATAAAGACGCTGCCTCCCTGACGCATGCATATTTGAGGCTGCTGGATGAACAGGTGAAACCCCTCATCCCGCTGGGGCTTTCCGTGGCGATCTACACCCAAACCACCGACATCGAGACTGAGATTAACGGCTACCTGACCTATGACCGCAAGGTCGAAAAAATGGACTCTGCCACGCTGCGCCAGGCACACCTGGCGCTCTACCAGGCGATGAAAGAGTCATAAAGCGCGAGAAAAACAATAAAGCCTAATTAAAAACAGCCCAGAACCGGGCTGTTTTTATCTTTTCAAATAGTCTTATTCCGGCGGTTGAAAGAGCAGCAGGCTGTTGCTGGTGGCGTCGGAAACCCAGACTTTGCCGTCAGGAGTGGTGGCAATGCCGCTGATGACGCCCATCATATAGCTGTTGTCAAAGCCTCCCCACAAAACCCTGAAATTGCCTTCACTGTCAAAGCTGATCACGCGCCCGCGGTCGGGGTCGGTGATGTAGACGTTGTTGTCTTTATCCAGCGCCAGGAAAGGTTTGTTGTCCAGGGAGTCAGAGCTCCAGGCGTCCACCTCCCAGAATCGGGTGGAGCGGAACTGCAGCCCGGTCGGGTCGGGTTCAAAGACCTGCACACGGTAGTTCCAGGTGTCGGCAATGTAGATTTTGTCGTCCGGAGCGACTTCGATCCCGACCGGTTCGTCCATATTGCCCGGTTCGAGCCCTACGCTGCCAAATTGGGTCAGGTAGTTTCCATTCGAATCGAAGACAACCACCCGCTGCTTGCCAGTGTCGGTCACGAAGACGCGCCCGGTCTGGTCCACCGCGATCCCGCGCGGACCCCAGAAGCCATTGGGCAGTCCATTAACATCGAAGACGTTCCACATCCGCAGGAATTCTCCATCGGGTGTGAAGACCTGGATGCGGTGGTTCCAGGTATCGGCAACATAGACGTTCCCGTCCGGACCCACCGTGACGCCCCAGGGCTCGTTCAGCAAACCTCCGGGGGTTTCTCCGTCCATCACATTGCCGTAACTGCCGAAGGCATTCCGGAAGACGCCCTGCGCGTCGAGGTGCACGATGCGATGGTTGCGCGAGTCCGCCACAAACAAGCTGCCGTCGGCAGCCATGGCGATATCGCGCGGGGCGTTGAAGGGGATCTCGCCGGCGTAGTTGATCACGCTCATGGGTTCGAGGCTGATCGTATTCCCGGCGTATGGGTCCACACGCGGTTCTTCCGGTCTGGGACTGACGCCGTATTCCCAGATCATCGCGGCGACGTCTTTTTTGATGAACATCCGCGCGAGGTCGCTGGGCGACCATGTTGCAAGCGTCAGAGAGGGGTTGTTGAAGGCGACAGCATACTTCGCGTAGTCGCGGTTAAACCAGAGCTCCCAGATTGCGGCGCGTTTGGCGGGATCCATCCAATCGCGCAGCACGCTTGAAAGGGTCCAATCGCGATAGAGCGCCTCGTTGGGCCACCACATGCGTTTGTAATCAAAACGGTAGTAGTTATCCCGCACCACCGGCTCGATCTTTGAAAAATTCGACGCCCCGACCACAATGATGGGGGAATCCTGCAGAGTCTTGGTGACGTTCTGGTCGAAATCAATCTTGTTGGGATAGTCGCGCATGTACCACCAATAGGGATAGCGCACGTCGTTGTCGTAGGCGATCTTGATCGTCTTGTCCCCATAGAGGCGTCTTGAGATCGTTTCGATCTGCTCGACAGTATCTTTCATGTCGCGGGTGGAATGCGCGTAGACGAGGAGCTCCTTGGCGTTATCGTAGTTGATGTAGGCGGCACGGTAGGCAGTGCGGGCGGTTTGAAGGCTGAGCAGACCCATGAAGACGAGCAGGGCTGACCTCCAGAAATTTGCTCCGCCCCAATTTCTCAGCAAGGCGAACAAACCCGCCCCCGCGCCGATGGTGCCAATCAGGGCGAGCAGGAAGTTGCTGGTAGCTTGCAACTGAAGCAATTCCTTCCCCTGGAAAGGCGGCTGCGTGCCCAGCAGGCTGCCGAGCAGACTGCCAAAGGCGACGAAGAAAACAATGCTAAGCAGAAGGACCAGCCAGCCATTCTTCTCGCGGACTTCCTGCCAGTCAATTTTTTCGATCAGGTAGCCCAGAGCCCAGCCGGCAGTCAGGATCATTGGCATCGTGATGTGCGTGGTCAGCCAGGGCATGCGTTCGCCGGCGAACGAGAACGCCAACAAGCTCATCCCAGACCAGAAGAGCAACAGGATGAGGGTCGGCAGTTTCTCAGCGCGTTTGGGGTCTGATGGCGGGTCGGTGAAGAGCCTTGCCAACCAGGCGAATCGGATCGGCTCTTCCAGCCCTAATTCTGTGCTGTCTGAGTCGCCCTCAACCGGGAATTCTTCTGAAGCAGGTTGCTTGGCAGCAAAAGTTTCGATTTCCGCGTCGGCATTCAAATCCAACGCTTGCTCTTCCAACTCTGCTTCGGACTCGGCAGGGATCGGCGCAAGGCTCGTGAATGGCTCATCCACTTTGGCGAAAAACAACTTGCGGACGAACCCAATCACCAGCGCCACCACTGCTCCCAAGGCGGGCAGGTATTCGTAAACCGGGATCTGGACCAGCGCGTAGTAGTAGAGCGGCTGCGTGCCGCGTTCCACGGCTTGCTGCTGCATCCAATATCCGAGCGCGCCGACGATCCCCTTGAAGAAGCCGTCTCCGTGGTTGAAAAATGTGGTGTAAAAGACGATGAAAATACCCCAAAAAATTGCTGCGTAGTGCAGGAACCTTTTTCGGTTCCAGAACATGCCAAGCACCATGGATACTGCCACCAGGAGGACAAAAACCAGCCCGGTACGGATGATGCCCGTCTGACTGTAATCTGTGGCGTCGAAGCCCAATATAGTCAGCGGCAGGGCGACCAGCAGCGGGAGGATCAGGGTCAGCGGCAGGACGATCAGGTCGAAGGTGCGGGAAGAACGGATTTGCTCCCAACCAAGCCCTCTCACCAGTAGCACGATCGCGGCTATGGCAGCCAATCCCGTCACCGTCGCGGAGGCGATCAGGGGGATCTTCGAGTTGATCAGGTGGCTGACTCCCTCCGCCGCGCCGGCTTGCATGGGGGCGGGGGTCTTGCTGAGCACGTAGACTCCCAGCGTTACGAGGATCATCGCCAGCGTGACCGCCACGGCGATCTGGAACTGACTTCTGATAGTGTTAGATTTCCATCTGCGATGTATAGATTCATAAATGAACAGCAGAGCCAGAAAAATCGACGCTTCTGCCGTAAAAATATACGAGGTGGCTTTGTCAACGTAGTGCATGGCGGTGATGAAGGTCAGCCAGTAGAGCCACTTGGGCTGTCCGTCTTCCATGTAGCGCAGGAAGAGCCAGAGCATCACCAATCCCCAAAAAACAATGAAGATCTCATTGCGCGTGTAGCGGCTGTAGAAAAGGATATACGGTGAGATCATGAAGAGGGCGCCTGCGCAGAGAGCGCCGACCCGCCCCAAATAGCGCCGCCAGGCAAAGAGCGTGAAGATCACGACCCCAATACCAAAAAGGGCTGCCGGCACGCGGGCGGAAAAGTCCGAATCGCCTAAAAGGAAGTACGAAAGCGCCAGCGCGTGGAACTGGAAGGGACCGTGTGTGACCGGATCGTAGACGTAATTCTCAATGGTGTATGCCGGGACGACGTGGTTGATCTCATCGTGCGCCATCGTGCGCGCGCCGAGGTCATAGAAGCGCGTGAGGACCGTGAGAATGATGATAATCCCGACCAGCAGTTGTTCGATGGTGAAGTTTTGCCACCAGGGGAAAACGGCTTTGTCGAGCCAGCGATCATTGCGGGTTTTATGAGGGATTTGCAGATTTTCAACGGACATAAATGTTTCTCCGGCAGGTGTTCTAATAGGCATTCTCTTATGATTGGTAACTATACCTTGCACCCCAAAAATCGGCAAGTTATAGCTGGGATTATCACCAGAGAAGATGTCGTTGCATTGTTGCTCCCTAAATTACAGTGCTTGGCATGAATCACTAAAAGCCGGAATATTTAAGAACAATAAGTCTCTTACAAAGAAATTGAAGATGTATACAATTCGGGTAAGATATCTTTTCTTGCTCTAAACTTAGTTCCGTGGTTATGCCCGGTCCTTGCATCGAAATCCACCAAAAGTTAGCAGTTCTCAAGTGCCATGATGAATCTATCCTGATCGAATCCAGATAGCATGTAAATTTCCTTATACCAGAAGTATTCAACACCTTCAATTTTTTTCGTTTGAGCTTTAATATAAAAGCAATTCTTGAGTTTTATTCCAAGAACATGAAATAAGTTATTAAATCCCCAATAAGGTTGAGGTGATAACTCAGTAAGTCCCACTCTTGTTTCAACCGTCTTCAACCAATCAGAATGCTTGCTTGCGACAGCCCTATAATCGAAAGAAACTTCAATTTTCCTTTCACTATAGTTTATATTGATGCCGAATCCTCTATCTGTCCTACCACAAGCATTAATGGTTTGCCGAAAACTCATTTCATCCGCAGGATATTTAATGCCTGCCTTCTCATGAGGCCAGCCATAAAGAGGAAGTAAGATTCTTGGGACAAACTTATATGCGGTTGGTGATGGTTCAATGTGGAATCCTGTGGTTAATGAACTTCCTTTAGCCCTTGTAGTTTTTAACTCCCATTCAGCTGCATTAGGAATAGGTAAGTTGTTCTCTTCAATCTCTAGCAAGTCCTCTAAAGTATTGCCAACTCCACCAGCATTACCAGGTCGTGCGTTTTTGATCCAGCCCATTTGCCTGATAGCAAGTAGTGCTTGTATGAGAGAATCTTTTGTATAAGTCTTCATTCCAACACCTGTTTTCCTCTCCGGAGATACCCCATAAAACTTATCAGACCAAGTCCATTAACTTTCAGGGGGTTTCCAAAAATCAAGAAGATACTCAAAGGTTACACCCATAGTAATGTAATTGCTAGGCCAACCGAAAATGCCAATCTGGTTAACAATATTTGTTCTATCCCAGATTATAATGTTGCGAAGTTCATAACCTCTTTTCCGTAGTTCCTCTATTAACGCCACGTGAATCGTTATTCTTTTGTTCTCCCACCACATGTCCGGAACGTTTATTACACAATGGGCTTTTGGTTTTAGGAGCGGAAGCAATCTTTCAAAAATGTCTCCCATGTTTTGTGTATAAATGTCAATCGGCATCGTTCCAAGATCTCTTGGGTCTTGAGAATATTGCTCAATCTTCATGAACTGATCGTTGTTACGAGTTTCACCCCGTCTAGATTTGTTTTTTCTCTGACGATTCAGAAGATTTGCGTAAGGTGGAGATGTGAAGATGAGGCTTAACGTTTCTTTTTCCAAATAATCTTGGATATTTAATGCATCATCTAAGATTGGTATTTGTTTGGAGTTATTAAAGAAATTATTATTAATTAGTCTGGATTTACATAACTCAATGTATTTTTCTTGCAAATCAAAACCTAAAGCATTTCTATTCAAATCTTGCGCTGCTAAAAGCACAGTTCCGCTTCCTGTAAACGGATCTAAAACCAGTTCCCCTTCATGCGAGAATAGAGAAATAACTCGTTTTGCGAGCGAAACTGGAAAGGTAGCCGGGTGAACACTTTTATCCCTAATATCGCGTTTCTCGTAAGTGAATTGCCAAACACCCAGTTGATTCTTTATCCATTCTTTGGCAGAAAGACAATTAATGTGTGACGGAGCACAATCACATGTGCGGGTAAAGCCGATGTTAATTTTTTTAATGTCTTGCGCCAAATTCGCACCTCGAAATGTTCATCTAACTCGTATTATACTCGAACGGAAAACGGTTTTCCTTGAAGCCGTCTCAAGAGTTACGATGCTAGTAACAAGAAATGGAGAATGAAATTTGTTAGAGCTGCAGGAAAATGCAAGAGAGTTTTTTGCAAGAGAGTTTTTTGCTTTGCGTTACAATTTAGCCATGCGTCATCGAACGTTTGTTATCCTGCTCGTTTTGCTGGGGGTGGTTTCGGCGTGCGCCCCAAAGGCGCAGGAGCCAGCGCCTGTTCCCCCGACCCCCAACCTTGAGCAGTTGATGCAGACCTCAGTTTTCGAGGTCACGCAAGCCGCGGCGCTCACCCTGACCGCGCAGCCCAGCGCGACGCCCGAACCGCTGCCGACGGCTACCAACACCCCGCTCCCGACCGTGATCGCGACGATCGCGCGGACCCCTACCGAAGCCGCCACGCCCACTACCGAAGCCGCGTGCAACCGGGCTGGCATGGGAACGCCTTTTGACCTGACCATCCCCGACGGCGCCAAGATCCCCGCGGGCGAGCCCTTCACCAAAACCTGGCGGCTGGTCAACTCCGGCTCCTGCAAGTGGACACGGCTTTATAAACTCGTGTTTTTCTCCCAAAATCCGCTTGGCGCTACCTATGAGCATTTCCTGCCGGGCGAGGTGCTGCCCGGGCACGCAGTAGACCTGAGCGTCGCCTTCACCGCTCCAACGTCGCCTGGCGTTTACCGGAGCAATTGGATGCTCCAGGACCCGGATGGAAACCTCTTTGGGCTCGGCATGAACGCTGACACGCCTTTTTACGTCTCAATTGAGGTTGTGGAGCCCTCCACAGCCACCCCCAGCCCGAGCCCCACGCCCTGAAAGCCTCAATCCAGCGCGCAGCTTGATTTTTAAGATAAGATTAGGTATCAAATAATTTGGAGCGTGAGATGCCAGAAACAAACCCTTTTGACCCCCAGGATATGAATGCCGCCATTGAGGCGCTTGGTGAGAACCTGCTTTCGGGATGGCAGCTTGGGCTGCGGCAGGAGCTCCCGCAGGTTGGCAGTGTGCGCCAGGTGGTGATCTGCGGCGTGGGAGGCTCGGCGATCGGCGGGGATTTCACCACCGCTTTCCTGGCAGACGAATTGCCTATCCCGGTCACGGCGCACCGTAATTACGGCTTGCCTTCCTGGGCGAAGGGACCCGAAACGCTGGTGATTTGTTCCTCCCATTCGGGCAACACTGAGGAAACGGTGGGCTCCTTTCATGCTGCCATTGAACGCGGATGCAGCCTGATGGGCATGTGTACTGGCGGCAAGCTGGCGGCGCTTTGCGAAGGGGCGGATAAGCCCTGCTGGAAGTTTGACCACGTTGGGCAGCCGCGCACGGCGATCGGCTGGACCGTCGGGCTGCTGATGGCGCTCTATTTTCGGCTGGGGTTCATCGCTGACCAGAGCCATTCGGTGGAGGAGGCAGCGGAAATCCTCGCGGAAGGCATACAAACACTAGGGAAGGACAGCCCTGTTTCCCGCAATCCTGCCAAACGTTTGGCAGGGCAGCTTCTGGACCGCAACATCGTTATTTTTGGGGCGGGGGAGCTGGAAGTGATTGCCAGGCGCTGGAAGTCGCAGATCAACGAGCTCTCCAAAGCCTGGGCAGCCTTTGAGGGCATCCCGGAGATGAACCACAACAGCCTTGCCGGGCTGCGCCATCCCGAAAGCCTGTACGAACGCACGTCGGCGATCTTCCTGCGCTCTGATTTTGACCACGAACGCAGCCGCAAACGCATCGGCTACAGTCAGCAGTTCTTCCTCGAAGCAGGGGTCGCGGCGGAGATTATTTCAGCGCAAGGCGTGGGCAAGCTGGCGCAGATGTTCAGCCTGCTCCAGTTCGGCGATTACGTCTCGTACTATCTCGCGCTGGCTTACGGAGAGGACCCCACCCCGATTGACATCCTCGTCCGGCTCAAGAAACTGCTGGCAGATCAGGCGGAGTGATGGCATCTGTCTGCCTGGATCAGTCCATTCAAGGCAGCATTCTGGACATCGGCGGAGGGGGCGAGGGGGTCATCGGGCGAATATACCAGGCGCAGGTCACCGCGATCGATAATCGTCCGGAGGAGTTGGAGGAGGCTCCGGATGGGTTCGCGAAGCGGGTCATGGACGCGACCTCGCTTGAATTTGACGCTTGCTCCTTCGATAACGCTACCGCGTTTTACACTTTTATGTATATGGAAAAGGAAGATCATCCGAAGGCTCTGGGCGAGATTTGGAGGGTGCTCAAGCCTGGAGGAAGCCTTTTTATTTGGGACGCGGTTATTGAGCACGCTCAGCCTTTTGTGGTGGAGCTTGATATCGACGCGAACGGGACGAATATCCACACGGGCTATGGAGTTGTCAAGGAAGATGGGGCTCAGGACGCGCAATATTTCGTGGAGCTATGCCAAAAATTAGGCTTTCGGCTGATCCGCAAGCGCTTGGATGGCGACCAGTTCTTTTTAAGCTTCAAAAAATAGCAAAGGGAGAAATCCCACGTGAATGACGTGAAAAACCCGTCATTTGCACCATTTAGTCCATTTGCCACGGGAAGCATGGTTCGTTACCGCAATCCAATCTTTCCATTGACTTTTGAAACACACACATCCTTACAACTAACCCGCGTTAATGGATAATATCTGGGTATAATAAAGTATCGCGAAGCGTTTCCAATTCGTTTGCGCAGAAGACCCCCGGCGTAAGCCGGTATTGAAAGGATTGTCTATATTAATGATGAATAAAATCATTCGAGAAGTTCCAAACAGCTTCAACCTGCCCTACCGCATCAAAAGGCTGGCAGATCTTGCACACAATCTGTGGTGGGTAGGCAACCCCGAGGCTGCCCGGCTTTTCAAGGAGATTGACCCCCTTGCCTGGGAACAATATACCCACAACCCGATCGTTTTCCTCAGGAAGGTGGAGCCTCAAACCTTTGATGATCTCATCAAGGACCGCTACTTCCTTGAACGCTATGACCGTATAATGCGCGAATTTGACGCGTACATGCAAAAAGAGGATACCTGGTTCCATGATACTTACCCCGAGCTGACCGATGAGCAGATCGCATATTTTTCCTTTGAATACGGTCTGCATGAGTCGCTGATGGTGTATGCCGGCGGGCTCGGCGTGCTTTCGGGCGATCACCTCAAGGAAGCCAGCGACCTCGGCTTGCCGCTGGTGGCGGTGGGTTTCCTATACACCTACGGGTATTTCTCTCAAAGGATCAGCGAAGACGGCTGGCAGGAAGCCCGCAATATTGAGCTTAATTTCGATGATTTGCCGCTTGTTGCGCTTTACGACGAAGACCATCATCCGATCAAGATCTCGATTGAATTGCCGGGCAGGGAGCTTTTCGCCCGCCTCTACGAGCTCAACATCGGGCGCAACAAGCTCATCCTGATGCATACCAATCTTCCGGAAAATAATCCGCAGGACCGTCAACTCACCGATCGGTTGTATATCAGCGATCCAGAATTGCGCGTCTCGCAGGAGATGCTTTTGGGCATCGGCGGGTTCCGCGCGCTGCAGCGGCTTGGTCACCAACCATCGATCTTCCACATGAACGAAGGACATTCCGCTTTCCTTACGCTCGAACGTCTGCGCCAGTTGATTAGTGATGGAAAGACGCTCGAAGAAGCCAAGGAAATCGTCCGCGAGACCAGCGTTTTCACCACTCACACGCCAGTCCCTGCAGGGAATGATGAGTTCCCGGTCTGGCTGATTGACAAGTATTTTTCCGCTTATTGGGGTGAGCTCGGATTGGACCGCGATGAGTTCATGGCGCTTGCCAGGATCAAGAATGACTGGTCTGATGAGGTTTTCAGCATGCCTGTATTGGCATTGCGGCTTTCGAATTACCGCAACGGCGTCTCAAAGCTGCATGGCGAAGTTTCGCGAAAGATGTGGCAGTACCTTTGGCCCACAACGCCTGCCGAGGACGTGCCCATTTCCTATATCACCAACGGCATCCACACCGGAACCTGGCTGGCAAGGCGGCTTGGCGTGCTCTATAATCGCTATTTGGGACCGGAGTGGAGGAACTACATCGATGATCCCGCGATTTGGGAAAAGGTCGAAAACATTCCCGATGACGATCTCTGGCGGGTGCGCTTGCACCTCAAGCGCAAGCTGATCAGTTACATGGTTGGGCGCGCGCGTTATCAGTGGGAAAACACCAACGTCCACCCTGTGCAGACGGTTGCCAGCGGTGTTTTGTTGGACCCGACTGCGCTGACGATCGGTTTCGCGCGGCGCTTTGCCACCTACAAACGCGCCAACCTGCTCTTCAGGGATTACGACCGCCTTCTGAGGATTGTGACCAACGCGCGCAAACCAGTTCAGATTGTCTTTGCCGGCAAGGCGCATCCTGCCGACGAACCCGGAAAACTGCTGATCCAGGAGGTCTACCGCAAGGTGAAGGACGCCCGCAACGGCGGAAGGCTTGTGTTCCTGGATGATTACGACATGGATATGGCGCGCTACCTTGTGCAGGGGGTTGACATTTGGCTGAACACACCGCGCCGTCCGCGCGAAGCTTCGGGCACCAGCGGCATGAAAGCCGCGATGAATGGCACGCTCAACTTTTCCGTGCTGGACGGATGGTGGGCTGAGGGGTATAACGGACAAAATGGCTGGGCGATCGGCGATGAAACGCACTACGACAACCTAGACCAGCAGGATGAAGCCGATGCCCGCAGTCTTTACGACACGCTCGAGAATGAGATCGTGCCGCTCTATTACACCAAAAGGTCAGCCGATGGACTGCCCGGCGACTGGATCCAGCGGATAAAGGAATGCATCCGCACGATCTCACCGTGTTTCTCCATGACCCGCATGGTCAAGGAGTATTCCACTGATCTGTACCTGCCCGCCCTGCTTTCTGCCAAAGGCAAGAAAGCACCCGGAACGTAAAGGAAACCTATGCAGCTAATATTTTCCCCCACCGCGATACTGACTACCATCCTCATCTTCCTGGTGAGGGTTGCTTCGATTTCCATGGACACCCTGCGTTTCATGCTCACGATGCGCGGAAAGCAGGGCTTTGCCTGGGTGCTTGGCTTCATCGAGTCGGTGCTTTTCGTGGTGACTGTTGGGGCAGTTCTGAAAGATCTCACGAATGTTCTATACGTGGTTGGGTACGCTGCCGGGTTTGCCACGGGGAACGTGGTAGGCATGGCGATCGAAAAACGCCTCGCCATCGGCTACTCGCACGTCAAGATCATCACCAAGCATCAAGGCTCCGCAGTGGCTGATACCTTGCGAGCGATGGATTACGCTGTAACGGAAATTGCCGCCCGCGGCAAGGACGGACAGGTTTCACTCTGTGATCTTTCCGTGCGGCGCAAAGACGTGCCGGATATCGAGAAGCAGACGCTGGAAATCGACCCCGAGGCGTTTATCACCGTTGAAGATATCACCCCCCTGCAGCGCGGATATTGGGGCACGGGTTCGGTGCGGAGGTAAGCCCCTTGACCCAAAAGATGCATAGCGGCTTGAAGAAAGCCCTTATTTTCGACCTGGATGGGCTGATTATAGAGACCGAATCTGCCTACTGCCGCATCTGGCAGCGTGAATTTCGCAAGGCGGGGCTGGTTTTTGATATGAAAAGATATCAGAACCTCATTGGCGCCCATCATGTTGCAGGCGGATACCGCCCCGATGAGATTTTGGCGGCGCATCTCAAGAGCGGCGTGACGGCGGAAGAGCTGCTGAAGGCAGTGAGCTCCGAAGCCAGGCGGGAAATCTCTAACGCGGAGGCTATGCCGGGCGTGATGAAGGTGCTGGAAGACGCGGAGGATCGCGGGCTTCATCTGGCGGTCGGTTCCAGTTCGGAAGAATATTGGGTGCATGGTCACCTGAAACGCCTGGGGATTTTTGAGCGATTTGGAAGTATTGTGAGCTCTTCAGACGTCAAGGACGCCAAACCGGCGCCGGATATCTTCCTGAAGGTGCTCGAGGATCTCGGGGTAGAGGCGGAAAACGCGCTGGTGCTTGAGGATTCAAATAACGGGGTCGTTGCCGCGCACCGCGCCGGTATTCGCGTGGTGGCGGTGCCTAACGAGGTTACGCGAGGGCAGGATTTTTCCCTCGCCGCAGCAATCATCCCCAGCCTTGAGTTGCTCGACCTGGACGCGTTTTTTCCAGAAGGATAGATCGGTTTTCTAACCGTCAGTTCTTGACAGGCTTGTTTTTCTGTACGGGAGTTGGAGAGCGACTGAGGCGATATTAGAAACCAAATGACGCTCATGTCAAATCTCAGTTAAACTGGTCTCAATACACCGCATGGCGATGCGGAATTGATCATGGCGGGGTTCACCCCTGTTGTTTTCAAGGGCAATCCCAAAACAAAACCGCCTCCTGGTAAAAGGAGGCGGTTTTACTTTTAGTAAAATTCGACGGAACAAGCTTACTGTCTTCGGCGGGTAATGCGGTCGAAGATCACTGCCAGAACGAGCACCGCGCCACGGACGATATATTGAATGGAAATATCAATGTTCATCAGGTTCATGCCGCTGGTCAGAGACATCATCAC
>Ga0255343_1002642_pt1 | contig 20372 bp, 16 predicted proteins | sample wastewater_treat_4_FD_192413 | JGI IMG/M metagenome (GOLD analysis project Ga0255343, IMG submission 192413) | Wastewater microbial communities from Lulu Island WWTP, Vancouver, Canada - plant16 | ecosystem: Engineered > WWTP > Wastewater > Unclassified | place: Canada: Vancouver, British... | reverse complement strand
CCACATAGGTTTCCAGTACTTCTTTGACTTTCACCAGAAGGTCATCACCGATTTTCTTGTCTTCCTCTGTTTGCGCCGGGAATGGGTGCATCAGATCCCAGCCAAAGGTTCCCCGGAACATCTCTGCTGTAAAGCTGCGATATTCCCAGTTTGACTCGCGTGCATCTTCCGCCAGGTCCATTGCCAGATCTTTTGCTTTTGTGTCTTCAGCCATGATTACTTCTTCCTTTGTTCTGAAATTGGGTTCCTTACCTACCGTCAAGTATACTCCATTGTATCACGGTTTCAACTATATTACCAGATTTTATTTGCTGAGTCGATCCAAAAACAACGGGGCTCAGTCGGCCTCGTCCGAGGGGTTGGCACTGTTTTTGGACGCTGTCTCATCCAACCAATGGTAATGTGTGATTTCCTGCCCGCGGCGAACCCGCTCAAGCCGCTGTCCGAGAATCACAACAATATTCGCAAGAAGTTGTGTGGAAACACTCTGGGAAAGCGATTCCGTCAGTGATTTAAAGTCCACCTTCATAATGCTGGAGTGGGCAATGACTCTTGCCGACTCACTGCGCACCTCTCCGCCACGCAAGGCTGTTTCACCAAAGATATCGCCGCGGCGCAGCACGATGGGTTCAGCACCCGGGGCATGCAGCTCAACACAGCCATTCAAAATAATATACATTTCATTACTGAATTCCCCTTTTTCATATACTATCTGCCCGAACTCGTATACCTTGACCTGGCCATGGGAAAAGAACTTGGTGACATCCCGTGCTTCTATCCCATGGAAGAAAGGGATTTTCCGTGCAAGCAATTCATAGGAATTGCGCATGCTCTCCATCATCATTTCCGTGTACTGGCTCACCAGATCCTGCTCGCTCGAAAACGACTTGACAATCTCGTCTGCCCGGTCCTGCGTGTTGGAGAGTTTGAATTTGCTGGTTACCGGCGTGCTTTTAAATTCGGACAGTGCCTGCCCCACCTGATTATCGGCATCAAAAAAGACATGATCCACGAAGCTGTCGTTTATGCTGAAGTTAATTTCGGAGCTGTGCATCTCGGGCGCCTGTGCCTGAGCAGGGATGACAGGTGCCGCCGGAATAACAGGTCTCGGATCGGCGGGCGATGGCGATGTATCGGCTTTTTCCGGCGCACCCCCGGTGGAGGTGGGCATCATGTTTTGCGAGACACGCGTCCAGTGCTTGTCCGACTTGTCCTGGCGCGGCCCGAAAATGCGGGCGGCAACGGTTTCAAAGTCTTTATGAGAACAGAGAATCGGTTTGACACGCAAAGTCGGGCATTGGCGTGCTATTTCAGCACGCGCCTCCTCATTCAGCGGGTTCACCATAGCAACCGTAAGGTTGCGTCCCATTTTATCGATGGCAAGCACGTAATACTTCCAGCAGACTTCTGCGGGAAGCAGGTTCGCCGTATCTTTGTCAACAACATAATCCAGCAGACTCAGATGCGGAATCTGGCAGTACTTGGACAGAAAACCAACCAGATGCGTAGCGGTGACAGCGCCCATATCCGCCAGCGCATCTCCAAAAAATACGCCGTTTTCCTGCTGACGCCGCAAGGCCTCATCCATCTGCGCGGGAGAAGCAACGCCCTGCATCACAAGAACTCCGGGAAGAGAATCCTCTGTCATTTCCTCTGAAGATAACAGGGCGCGCTGATCCGGATTTAAAGTCGCCGGCTGATCGGAAACGTCTGTACCATCAGGCTGAAGCGCAGGAGAGGGCTCGGCAAGGGGGGCTTCATCGGAAGGCGGGTTGCTTTTTCTTAATTTTGTGGTCAGCCGCTTCACCAGGGAACTCTGTGGCCGGGCGGACTTCGCCGCATAAGGATTCAGATTGGAATAAAAAGACTTTTCAGATTCCGGGTCTTTTTTATTTTTATTCCAGAACATAAGAACAACCCTTTCGCCACTTTTTCAGAACGCCAAAATCTGATGAATGGCGCTTTCACTCCATATAAAGCAGTTAACAAAATAAACAGGTATCTTGTTTCCTTGTTAACAAGCACGCCGGTCTATACCTGCAAAATTAACCGTATTTCATTATGCACAGCAACATTTGGCGCAGCCGGTGTGCGGTAGCTGCCCGCGCCATACAGTTGCTCAGCAATCAGAGTATATTATAGTAAAATCAGCATAAGAACGCAATACAAGTAAGAAAAGTGACCGATCCAGAGGAAAGTGTGAGTCAAAAGTACAGCCGAAGAAAAACGCTCCTGCGCCGATCCGAATCACAACGGCAACTTGACAAATCCGGGGGCAAAAAGCGTACTATATAGCCTGCCCGCCGGAAATTTCCGGTGCGCATCCCCGTCTTCCTCCTCTTCAAACCCGGACGCTGACCATACAGCCTCCCATTCGAAAGGCAAAACATGTCGGACACACCCTCTTTGCGTATTGCTGTCCTCAAGGGCGGCATGAGCCTGGAGCATGAGATTTCTCTTTTGTCCGCACAAGGTGTTGAGGCGGCTCTGGAAAGCCTCGGGTATGATATCGTACCGGTGCTGATTACCAGAACAGGTGAATGGCAGGTGGAAGGAAGGAAAAAAGAGCCGGCACTGGACGGCCTCAAAAGGCTGAAAAAGAGCGGTGTAGACTGCGTCTTTCTTGCATTGCACGGAGCAAATGGAGAAGACGGCCGCATTCAGGGAATGCTGGATCTGCTGAACATGCCGTATACGGGATCGGGATGCAGCGCCAGTGCGCTTGCCATGGACAAGCCGCTGGCAAAAACAGTGGTTGCCGCTGCCGGTGTACAGGTGGCACCGCATCTCTGCTTTACGCCGTCCCTGTGGCAGAAAGAAAAGCGGAAACTTCCGACCATAAGCAAAGCCTTGAGTTTCCCCATGGTCGTCAAGGCACCCTGTCAGGGGTCCAGCTGCGGGCTTGCCATTGTTGCCAATGAAAAAGAGCTCGCTCAGGCCATTGAAGAGATTATGCCTATGGAACAGCGGGTCATGGTGGAAAACTTTGTGAAGGGAAGGGAGTTCACCTGCGCTGTTCTGGATCTGATCGGCAGCAATGCGATGGAAGCGCTGGCAGTGACAGAAATCCGGCCGATTACATCCGCCTTTTTTGATTATCATGCCAAGTATACACCCGGCGCAACGGAGGAAATTACCCCGGCTCCTCTCCGTGCGGCGGTGACAAAAGCAATAGGTGTCATGGCGTGCGCTGCACACGCGGCATTGGGCTGCAGCTCCTGGAGTCGCAGCGATTTCATCCTCGGACCGGATGGGCCTGTCTGGCTGGAAGTAAACACGCTTCCCGGGCTTACCCCGACCTCGCTCTTCCCGCAGGCTGCCGCATATCGCGGGATTGACTACAGCAAACTGATTCACCTGCTGATTCTGGATGCACTGGTCAGACGCGGGCACAGCGCTCCCGGCTCCGACGCAGCTTCGCGCACAGCTTCGAGAAAAAAGAAAGCATAAAACTATGCCGATTCCTTTCACAAAAATGCATGGATTGGGCAATGACTACCTGTATATCAACACAGAGATCAGCCCTGTTGAAGACCCGGCGGCACTGTCCCGCGCCATGAGCCATCGTCATCTGGGCGCCGGTGCAGACGGCATCATTCTGGTAATGCCGGGCGATAATAATCCGTTTCGCATGCGTATTTTCAATGCCGACGGAAGTGAAGCAGAAACCTGCGGCAATGGCATCCGCTGCTTTGCAAAATACGTGTACGAAAGAAATATGACGCCCGAAAAAGAGTTTGTTATTGAAACCCTGGCAGGCCCCAACCGCGTCCAACTGTCAGTGGAAGACGGAAAAGTGCTTTCCGTCCGTTCCAATATGGGCAGCCCCCGTTTCGATCGTGCTGAGATCCCTATGACGGGTGCGCCGGGAAAAGTGCTCGAAGAGCCGATTCGCCTTGCTGACGGAAGAGAGTTCCGGGTGACTTGTGCGAATATCGGCAACCCCCATGCCGTCTTTTTCGTGGATGATGCAACAGCAGTCGATTTGACTGATCTGGGGCCTCTGGTGGAGAATCATCCGTCATTTCCGGCGCGCACCAATGTGGAATTTGTGACGGTGCTGGACAGGAATAATATTGTCATGCGCATCTGGGAGCGCGGCAGCGGCATCACCATGGCGAGCGGCAGCGGCTCCTGCGGTGCGGCGCTGGCGTCCATGATTACCGGCAGGGTGGATCGTAAAGTGCAGGTGCATCTTGTCCATGGCGCCCTGGAAATCCACTGGTCGGAAGAAGACAACTGCGTTTATCAGCAGGGCCCCGCCACAGAAGTGTACGAAGGTATCTGGCCTCTTCCCTGAGGAAGAGTTGCGTTTTTTTCGGCGGAGACGGAACCGCTCCATGAATAGGGGCTTCCGCTTTTCGTCTTGTTATTGTAACAATTGGTACAGGCCCCGGAACGGGGTTTCAAACAACAGGTGAAAGGAAAGAATTGATGAAAACCTGGAAACTTGCAAGTGTGTTCGTAATTGCGATGTTGGTATTTGCCGGTACTTTCAGCGCTGAAGCTGCGGAAAAAGGGATCAGTGTTACCGTGACCGGTGAATGCGTGAACCTGCTTAAAGCGGTTGGCGGTGAAAATGCCCCTGAAGCGGACGGCACCTTCGGTGCGCTGAATGCCCTGCAGGTAAAAGAAATCACGGATGCCGACGGAAAGGCCGTGGAAGGCGTTGCCGGAAAACTGCTCCACTTCCTGCCCACAGCATCTGCTTCCTCTCTTTTGGGCGGTGAAGCTGGAAAAACAGTTACTGTAAAAGGACTGCTGTTCAAAGATGCGGCAACCCTTCAGGTCAATGAAGTCGGCGGCGGTGCCGATGCGGGCGGCGACTTTGGCGATGATTGGGATGAAATCGGCATCACCACCATGAGCCAGCAGGCCATCATCTGATCGCGCTGCAACTTTATTTTCCGGACTGACAATAAATCCCCTGCCTGAAACAGTAATCGGGCAGGGGATTTTTAATGGCGGCTGCGGCTCATCAGCCATGAAGAGCGGCGGACACAATCTGCTGCGCTTCGGATACCAGCACCGCAAGATGGGCGTCACTCAGGAAACTTTCAGCATAAATTTTATAAAGATCTTCCGTCCCCGACGGACGGGCGGCAAACCAGCCGTTTTCCGTTGAAACTTTAAGACCGCCCAGAGGCTCTCCATTGCCCGGCGCCCGGGTCAACTTGCTCACAATCGCTTCGCCGGCAAGTTCTGACGCCTGAACGTCTTCCGGAGACAGGGCTTTCAACCGGCTTTTTTCTCCGGCAGTGGCGGGCGCATCGAGGCGGATAAAATAAGGCATGCCGAGGCTGTCGGTCAGCTCATTGAAATAGATGCCCGGGTCTTTGCCTGTGACGGCGGTAATCTCAGCGGCGAGAAGCCCGAGAATCAGCCCGTCTTTGTCTGTTGTCCAGACAGAGCCATCGCGCCGAAGAAAACTGGCGCCCGCACTTTCTTCGCCGCCAAAGCAAAGGGAACCGTCAAACAGCCCGGGAGAAAACCACTTGAACCCCACGGGCACCTCACACAGAGAACGCCCTGCCCGCGCCACAACTCGATCAATGAGGCTGCTGCTCACCAGTGTTTTGCCTACAGCAGCGTGCGGGCTCCATCTGGAGCGGTGGGTAAGAAGATAATCAATAGCAACGGCGAGATAATGGTTGGGGTTCAGCAATCCCCGGGAAGGAGTGACAATGCCGTGCCGGTCGGCGTCCGGATCACTGGCGAAAGCGACATCGTAACGCTCTTTCAGTTCTACAAGCCGCGCCATCGCCCAGGGGCTGGAGCAGTCCATACGGATTTTGCCGTCATGATCAAGAGTCATGAAAGAAAAGGTGTTGTCCAGAACAGGATTGACAATGTCAATATCAAGACCATACACAGCATTGATAGGCTCCCAGTAAGGCAAGGAAGAACCGCCCAGCGGATCAACCGCAAGACGGAGTCCCGCCTCCGCAATCCGTTCCATATTCACCACCTGCCGCAAATCTTCCACATAGGGCGTGATCATGTCGGTTGCAGAGGGCGCTTTGCCCGACAGAGACGCACGGCGCACTTCCTGATTCCCGCCTTCCAGCAGAACATTGGCGCGATCCTGAATCCAGCCGGTCGCCGCCTCATCAGCCGGACCGCCCGTTGGAGGGTTATATTTGATTCCGCCGTCTTCAGGCGGATTATGGGAGGGAGTAATGATGATGCCGTCCGCAAAATGCTCCTGCCTGCCTTTGTTGAAAGAAAGAATGGCGTGAGAAATGACGGGCGTAGGCGTCACGCCCCCGCCTGCCTGCACCTTAACATCCATGCTGTTGCCGGCAAGAACTTCCAGCACTGTTTCCTGTGCAAGTGCTGACAGAAGATGAGTATCCATCCCGACAAACACAGGACCGTCCAGATGCATAAGCCGCCTGTAGTCGCAAATAGCCTGTGCAATCGCCAGCACATGCGCTTCGGTAAAAGAGCCTTTCAGTGAAGAACCTCTGTGCCCGCTGGTACCGAAAGAAACACGCTGCGCCGGATCGGAAAGTTCGGGGAAAATACCATAATAGTGCTTTGCAAGTGCATCGGTATCAATCAGCAAATTACGGGGCACCGCCTTACCTGCCAGAGGTGAGGATGCGCCGGCATCATTCTTACTCATAGCATCTCCTGTACTCGCCTGCCCGGGGAACGCTGCAGTCAAAATGCGCCTCACACGGAAGAAACGCCACAACTTTCATTGTACGATATAATAACACGTTCCGCCAGAAAGTAAAGACAGGGCTCCCATGATCTCTTTTTTTTAATTTTCCTCCGATCATGCTATACTCTTGTAATTCCGAAGGGACCTCTTCTTTTATCCCCTTTCAAGAGATCACCTCTTCCCCACCCCGGGGCGGTTAGCTCAGTTGGTTAGAGCACCTGCCTTACACGCAGGGGGTCGCAGGTTCGAGTCCTGCACCGCCCACCATTTCCCACCTTCACTTTGCCCCTGCAATCATTGGCTATAATGCCATTTCGACCCCTCAGAATATTTGTAAGCCTTCTGTCAACAATAGTGCCAAATATACCCCTTCCGTGACATGAAAAGCCATACTTTTGACAAGTATACAGACAAGTGTTCACGGGGGGTATTTTGGGGAACTTACTCATCACTGGAAACTTTCTTTGCTTCTCTGATGCTTTCCATTTTGGGAAGAGCGTTCACCGCTTGCTCAGTGTCTGTTAATTCCAAGACGGTGTAAACGTTTGCGGTCAATGCGGGGGTGCTATGGCGCATCAATCGTTGTGCCGTGGTGATTCCGACGCCCGCCCGGGCAAGCATGGTTCCGAAGGTCGTCCGGAGAGCATGAACATCCAACACCCGCCCCGCTCCATCCTTCTTTGAAATACCAGCCGCTTCTAAGTCCTGATTAAATACCTTGGACATTTTAACCGGCAACTCATCAAAGAAGGGTTCATGATCAAATGCGCCGGGGAACGCCGTACAATCTCCGGCAAGCCGTTTGATGCGGTCTTCCCTGTATTCCATCAAGGCAACTCTCAAATCTGCATGAAGGGGAATTCTGGAGCCCTTACTGTTCTTTTCATTTTCAGATTGAAGCAGGAGGAACGCCGGTTCAGCGTCCAAGAAAGCCGTACCGATGGTGATGCTCCTTAGTTCGCTCCAACGCAAACCCGTATAAGCAAGGGTACGATAAGCAATTGCTCTTGTCCGCCCTAACCATTTCAGTTTGTCAATGGTCGCCGGGGTCAACTTGGCTTTACTTCCCCTATTGGTAAGCCGTTCCTTTAAGGGACGTTCCTCAGCCGTCTTAAAAAGTAATTCCAATTCCGGAAGGGTGAATGCCCGCCGTTGGTGTCTTCGGTCTGCTCTTTCGTCAAATCGCACCAAACCGGAAACGGGATTAATGCCTGTCCTGTCGGTAGCCATCAACCAATTACCGAAGGCAACCCAAGTAACTGCATAAGCATTACACGATCTGGCGCCCCTTCCGTTTCTCCGTTGGTCTTCCAGATAGGCATCAAGAGCCGCTTTGTACATCCTCGATCAGTCGTTTCAGCGCGTCACGCCCGTCCAGACGCAGGCCGCTTTTGCCCTCGTCCGCGTAGGTGCGGACGATTTCCATGTTGTGTTTGGCCGCGTATTCCCGAATGACGTCGGACTGGTTCTCCGTCGAATACTGCTGATGTTCGGTGGACATTCGCGCGTAAATGGCGGCGCGGATCGGCGGCCCTGATTCTCCTGACAATATGATTTCGTGCATTTCGCTTCGACTCCTATTCCGTTGCACGGAGAACCGGAAAGGGGCCTGAAACGGTTCCGCGGCGGACTTGGTGTCGCCATTGCCGTGCCACTATTGACGTTGGAAACGCGCTCCGGGTTCGGGCTTCCTGATTCTCCTGACTTTTGTTTCGACAGAATTCTACCGCGCCTCCGCTCGATTCCTGTTGCCAACTCGGGGATGGATGTCGTGAGCATGAGAGCGACTTCAAGACGAGTCACCTCGGAGCAGCTTCAGGCACGCTTCAAGAATTTGACGACGTTCTTCGCTCCGGAACTTGTTGGGCGACACCGGCCCTGCCGAAGGCAGAGTTTCTGTCGAAGTGGGATTAACACAATCGAGGCTTGCAAGGGTTGTCAGCCAACGATAAAGAGCGGTATGCGATAGCGCGGGCGCGTCCGTGTCCGGGTCGACTTCATCTTCGCTGGCGTTCTTCCACCACGAAGGGTCTGCCTCTTTTTCCGGGTAGAACAACGGCATCCCGTTGTCCGAGACGGCATCACGATAGGTAGTCCATTCCAGATTCAAATATCTTTCGCATAGCCCGATGATTTCCTGACGGGTATAGCGTTTGTAAGGCAAGGCAAAATCAGGATAGACCGTAAACGTCTTCTTGCAGAGAGGGCATTTCCATCGAGCAAGGTGTCCAGTAGTCCTGCAGACCATTTCCTCAGTGAGAACAAGGAATACGCGTTCTCGCGTGCCGTTTCGTGCGAACCGTTTCGGGACACCATGGCAACATGGGCAGGAACGATAAGGACATACTCGACCGTCACGCGCCAGCGCTCTATCGTGATCGGCGATTGCTGCCTTGGTTCGCTCATCTGACATGGGCACCTTTTCTGGGTCGTTTTCACAGAAGTCATGCCTAAGCCCTTTGGCTGCTCGGTCTTGTGACGATGGTTCCGACACATGATCTTTTCACCTCGCATTGATTAACGGATACGTTTGGTGAAACAATGGAGTAGGTCAGTCTGAGATCCTTGCCGAATTGTTCCGGGGAGACTCGGCGTCAGGCTTGTTTGAGCTGTCAGCCCCAGCAACTATTGTCCGGTCTCCCAGGATGTAGATTGAATGGAGCGCCCGACGATGTGGTCTGACAACGAAACGAACCGCGACTTTCTGAATTTCAGGATTGTTGCCGACACGGCAGCCGAAATGATCGTCCAGGCTCAAGGACAACCCGTATCGCTTGGTGTGTGCGGTAGCTGGGGTGTCGGCAAGTCGAGCATGTTGGAATTGATTAAGGCTGCTCTCTCTGAACGCGGGGACGGCTCTTTCCTGTTCGTCGATTTTGACGCGTGGCTCTACCAAGGTTATGACGATGCACGCGCTGCTCTCATGGATGTCATCGCTCAAAGCCTGCTCAAACACGCAGAAGACAACAAGACGCCAACACAGAAAGTGGTCGCCTTGCTTCGGCGTGTGAACTGGCTGCGAGCGGCAGGTCTGATATTGAGGCCAGCCGCGGAGATGGCGCTTGGACTTCCGCCTACAGGGATCATAAACGCCGGTTTAAGTCTCGCGCAGAAAATCGCGCAAGGGAACGTGGATTCCGAGTCCGTGGAGACCGTTGTCGAAGACGGAAAGAAAGTGGCAGAGGAAGCTAAGGGGCTTATCGATTCCCCTGTCGAGACTTCCCCGCCCAAAGAAATCCACAACCTGCGGCGTCAGTTCAAGGAAGTGTTGGAAGAACAGAAAGTGACGCTGGTTGTCTTCATCGATGACCTCGACCGGTGTCTGCCTAACACGGCTGTCACCACGCTGGAAGCAATCAGACTGTTCTTGTTCCTCGACCATACGGCGTTTATCATTGCCGCCGATGACAGGATGATACGAGAGGCCGTCCGTACACACTTCAAAGGAGTCTCGTTGGACGACGACCTCGTCACCAACTACTTCGACAAACTCATCCAGATTCCCATACGAATCCCCCCGCTTGGGACACAGGACGTTCGCGCTTACATGATGTTGTTGTTCATCGAGAACAGCGGTCTACCAGCGGACAAGCGCGAAGACATACGAAAGCAGATATGCAAGCAGTTGGGCGAATCATGGCGGGGCAAACGTGTAGACGGCACCTTTGTGATTCCGTTGATCGGTGAATGTTCGCCGGAACTCAGAACCCAACTGGGCATAGCGGATCGTCTGGCTCCGATCATGGCCACAGCGACCAAGATAGCAGGTAATCCCCGCCTCATCAAACGCTTCCTCAACACGGTGTCCATCAGAATGTCAATCGCCAAATTGCAGGGTGTGACCGTCGACGAAGAGGTTTTGGCAAAATTGCTCCTCTTCGAACGTTGCGCGGATGAGTCGGCCTATCGCGAACTCGTGAAAGCCGTGAATGAGGACGACGAAGGCAAGGCTCGGTTCATAAAGAAACTGGAAGAAGCTGTGGCGGCAGGAGAAGAATGTGACGATCCGCCAACGGGTTGGAAGAGTGATTTTGTACGTGATTGGCTGGCATTGGATCCGTCTTTTACTGATTTGGACCTGCGTCCTGCCATGTACGTAAGTCGAGAACATTTGCCTCTGATAACCCCGGCTGACCAGATGTCGCCCGAAGCGGTGGCGTTGCTCGCGGCAGTATTGGACGCCAGGCAGGTCTTGGACCCAGTCGTTGCCCAGATTGGAGCGTTGTCCAAGGCTCAGGGGCAGCAGACTCCAAACACAGTTCCCTTGTTCGCAACCTTCCTCATAGACATCTTCAGGAGTTCGGAGTGCTTGGATGCCGGGGGTATCTGGCAACGGCGAAGGGTAAAAGGTAAGCCCCAGTGCTTCAATCTCCTCCGGAGTCAGATGTTCGGCTTCGGCGACCAATAGCCGTTGAATCCCACTCCGGGTATGAAACACGGCGGGAAGCTTAGCGAGGAGCCTCTGCTCTTCCAATTCCAGACAGGATTGGAGCTTCAGTGCTGTATCGGGGTGCTTGTCTTCTTTTCTGTCGTCAACGATTTCGTGCAAGATGCCATTGGATACCCGCTCAAGCAGTTTCTTTTCGGCCGCTACGGCCATGCAGCCAAAGTTGATTTCAGGAAGATGCCGGAGACGTTCAACAACCGGCATATCACTTAATACCTGTCGAAACCCCGTGAGCAATCCGGCGCGGCAGGCCCACGGCTTCACTTTTCCCATTAATCGAACAACTCTCTCGCTGGTGATTGGAAAGCCAAGATTTTCCAGAATCGCCGCACGTTTTCTCCGCAGTAGATCATGGACGGACTTACTGGATGACGCTCCAAACCTTTCCCCATGTATTGCCAAGAGAAACGCGAGCGGCGGATTTGTTTCTGCCAGTTCAATACCATCTGGATACTCCGAAAAGAATTTGATCAAAGAGAAATGCGCCTCCGGAAAGCGGCGAACCAAGCCGAGTGTACCGGGCGGGATCGCACTCAGGAATTCCTCTCGCTGTTCGATACGCCGTTGAATTCGCAGCAACGATTGTAACGCGATGGGAAGCTCGTAACCTTCAATGAATTGTTGCCGTTGCACGATGGAGGCGGCAAGACTCGGGTGGCTTAGAGCAAGCTCTTTGACCGTCTTGTCCCGCGCTTTCACAAGAGCTGTTAAATTGAAATCGTCCTGTACATCCTCGATATCGCTCCATGAATTTAGCGGGCTTTCCCGCAGGAAAACCGGATCGGGCCACAGACGCAAAAAGAAACGATGACCATCCTTCTCGCGGAGGATGCCCCGGGACAGGTCAGGATTGACATGAATCACTGTGCCGCGCCTAGTGGAGTTGAAGGAATTCCATTTCCCGCCAGATAGCATCGCGTCTAGCGAGTACTGATTCTCGAACGCGTTCCAGCGCGCGATGAGCGACATCGCTTATGGTGTCCTTGTCGCAGTCTTCGGCAATGCAGGCAAACGCATCAAGAAACGAAGATGTTATTGAAAGCCAGCCATGTTTTCCTTCGAAAATCCTGTCCCATAGTGCTGAAAGAACAGGCGCATGCTTGGTCACTATGAAACGGTCTTCCGGGTGGTGTGGGCGCCGCGGATTGTCCGTGATAATGATTCCAAGCCCCGCAAGTTCTCCGCGCTTGTTTGCTTCCGGCGATATAGCACTGAATTCGTTTTGCTGTAGAAGGGTTTCGATGCGCCGCAACGTGGCTTCCAGGGCGGCACATTCCAATCCCAATTCGCCCGCTCTTTCGCGTTCGAGGCGATTGACGGCGTCTTCCATTTCCCGCATCGCGATGTTCTCAAGCAGCGCCTGGAATGTTGTTTGTCCATCGGACTCCGCCGCGGCATCGAGCGCCTTAAGTATAAGCGCGTCGCGCTGTAGTTTCAGCAAGCGCGACAACGTCTCCTTATGGTTCCCGATGCTCCGGGAAAATTCGCAGCCGGACTTGACCCGATTCACGAGTTGGTTGAAAAACTTGAACGTGGCCTTCGTTGGCCATGCCTTCAGCATGTGTTGGTGGCGCTCGGGAAGCTCGTGAAGTTCCGCAGCGGCGACAATGCGCTCTAGGTATCCCTCCCTCGGCGTACCAAGGGTATGGTTCCGGTGATCAATGTAAACCAGCGCCTGGAATTCGTTGCCCGCCACGTCGCGTACGATCCTGTATCCCTTGTCGTACAGGCCATGCGCGTATCCTTCGTAGCTGTCGAGAGCGATTTCATCCGAAGGTTGCAGACACCACAGAAGCCCTGGCGCCTCGAATCCGGGGGCGGGACATACAGTGGCGTAACCTCGCTCGTTGATAATGAAACGATAGTCTGGAAGCAACGTCGTTCCAGCGTATTCCGCGCGCGGACAACGGCTGGACATTTGCCGCTTGTCCATATTCGAGCCGTAGGCAAAGTAATAAGTGCTCATGCGTATCCTCTCTTTCCAGCCATCTTACTGCAGTAATTCGACTTCGACGTAGAGTTGGTTCGCTTCATTAAACTGCGCCAGAAAACGGATTTCTAGTTTGTTCCCATTGGCGAGGAGGAGGTCCGCCAGGCACGTCACGCGCCGGAGATCCTTTTCCCGGGATTCCACTCGTACGTTCTCCAGGCGCAAGTCCATATCCTTCGTTTGTTCTTCGATTTTGGATACCACCTGTTCAATCAGTTCCGATTTCTTGCGGAGGTTTTGCCAAGCCGGAAAATCGAATTCGGGATATCCGAAACGAAGCATGGCGTCGGGTGTCATGCCGGTGACTTGACTTCCCACCTCGGGCAAAAGGGCGTTTTGTATCGCATTCATGGAAACCTTGAGCACCAATTGCCTTACGTCGTTGGATGACGGGTCTGGGGTTCGGCTTCCTCCGCAGGCGGCCAGCAGGACGATGGAAGCCAAAGTGACGCCCAGCAGGGCGCTGGCCAGTTTGTATCCGTTCTGTTTCATGTCGTTTTTCCCTTCGTGCGTTTATTCCATTGTGAAACCGATGGAGCGTTTCGCGGCGTGAGATGTCCATCGCTCTTCCGTTTCCATAGCCAATGCGCGCTCGAAATCCCCTGCTGTGACAACCGCATCCGAAGACCTGCCGCAAGCGAAGCGCGAGGCGTTTAGTATCACGTTCTTGATCTCGCCGCCCGCGAGGTCTGTCCGGCTGAGGCGCGCGATATCCACATCGGGCGCCAAGGGCAATTGCTTAGGTATCAGTTTTTGCCAAATTGATTTTCGTAATTCACGGTCTGGACGCGGGAATTCCACCTTGGCCGCAATTCGGCGTTCCAAGGCTTTGTCCAGCGTTGTTTTCCGGTTCGTGGCGAGAATGCAGACGCCCTCGAAGCGTTCAATTTCCTGAAGCAACACGTTGACGTCGCGCACTTCCCAGGCGCGGCTTGCCGCGTCTCTGTCGAAGAACATCGCGTCGGCTTCGTCCCAGAAGAGCACAGCGTCGTTCTGACGCGCCTTTTGGAAGGTGCTCACGATGTTCTTTTCGGTCTGTCCGACGAAGCAGTTCTGAATCTTGGAGTAATCGGCCACGAGTAATGCTTTGTCCAACTCCCGCGCAATGGCTTCCGCTGTCGCGGTTTTGCCGGTTCCTGGAGGACCGTAGAAGAGCATGGTGATACCGGTTCCGTATGGGAAGGCGCTGCGCAACCCCCACGTTTGCATAAGCTTTTTCGAATTGCGCACCTGGTCGAGTGCGAGATGGACCGATTCGCGGGTGCGCTGGGGTAATGCCAGGTCCTTCAAGGAAATGCGGGGCATGCGCAACGCCGCATCCCGTTTCACGGCAATTCTGCTCGACTGTTCAAGTCCCAGCAACTTTAACGTCTTGCCAGTGAGTTCGTACTCGGTCTCCTGAATGGATTCGGCGCTTTCGGACAGCAGACTACCATTGCCGCCGCAAGGCTGGATGTAGCCGTTCTGGAGCAAGGGGGCGCTCGACATTAGTCTGTCGAGACGACTGCTGAATTGTTCGGGTTTATCACAGATGGTCCGGCTCAAACCTGCTCCGGTAAAGAGTTCGTTGTCTGGCTTCACGTGGCTCAGGGCCTTGCCCATCAGGGCGAGCAGGACAGTCCAATCCTGTTTGGCGATGCCGATCTCCGTACGGGCGCGGCTGAGCTTCCAAGTGGGCTTTAACCGGAGCACATCATCGAGTTGGCGAATCAGCCAGTCCTGCTTTCTACTCCATTTCTGAAAATCCGCCTGCCGGCAGTAACCGCGCATGACGTCGTTCAGTTCTTCACTTTTCTTCTGCATCGTCCGAGTCAATCGCGCCAGGACGTCGCGCAAATCGTCCTCCCGGTTGAGATCTGTCAGAACGGAGCCCGTATTCTTGTTTTGAAGAACAGACTGGACGATACCTGGATCAATAGACACATTCCGGTCGCGCAAATCGTCATCAGGTTCGTTATAGAAAATGATGTCTTTCTTGTACAGCTTCCCGGTTTCCGAGAGGGCTCGCAAGGCGGAGAGCGACGTCGAAGCCGGAAGCGCAAGGACACGAAGAACGTCTCCGACATCGCTGATGCGGTGTTCGCAAAGACCCAAAGGATCAAGTAAAAGAGCCAGCAGGATTTCAGTCTCAATGCGGTTAAGACGCAATCGCTTGCAGGTGTCAGCCAACAGTACGGAACGGGGCGTCAACGCCAGCCGTCCATGAAAATGCAGCGACAACCTGTGGGCCGCATGGCTGATCGCTTTCACTTTCGAGGAATCGTCATCATGGAAAAGCCGTTCCTTACCACGCAACTCTTCCCGTGTGCGAAAAACAACGAGTATGGACTCCAATATCTGGTCATTGCTGCAAAAGGGAGCAGGGATGCATGACGTTTCTGTCAATCCGGTGGAAACCCCGGCGGAAACGTTGTCCTTTGTTCCGCCCGGGAAGCATTTTGTTTGCGACGCCATATTCCTTATCCTTCAATGCGTTTGCGGGTTTTCTTTCAGGATGTTCTAAAGCACTCTTCGTGCCAAGTCTTCGTCAGAACGTACAGGTTCTTTTGTAAGACGATAATTCTGTAAGAGTTACGCCGATGACGCCCGGCTTGGGACTTGTATTGCGCAAGGAAGATGTTCAATAATTGAATTGGCTACATGCAAATTTTGAAGGGCTCTATCATGCGTTCGCTTCGAACAGATAAACGCCACATGATTCTCACCGTAAACGGGCTGATGGGTGCGTGCGCGGCCGCGGCCGTTCTTCTACGGTATCCAGATGCACGGCTTCAGTTCACAAGCCCCCGCCATCTTCCGAAGGCGCTGGAATTCCTGCATGGGGAAAAGTACGCGGGCACGGTACATATCTGCGGCATTGGCATCAGTATGCCATCGGAAGAGTTGGATGAAATCCTTAAAAGCCTTCCTGACAGCATGTCGCTTGTTTGGTATGGAGGCTCGGACCATCCTGAATTACAGCAGTATGCCAGGCGTCTTGGAGCGAAGGCGGAGTTCCAGTTGAGCGCCGCTCCCACCACCACGAAGGCCATCATTGATTCTCTCGGGGTGCAGGAATTGGCACGGGCCTTGCTTCTTACCGAACTGGCCGAAGAGGCGCTGCGGAACAAAGCGCCGCGCTCGGAATTGCACCGCTTTTGTCACGACACAGTACACGCCGCAAACAGACGGTTCTTCTTCTTCGGCGACGACATACTTAATGAGAAAACCATCCAATATCTTGCTGGAGTGAAAGAGAGGTCTCGTGAACTTGATGAAGCCGTCGAAGAATACCGGCGATCACCGGATGCTCTTTACCCCCTGGGGTCGAGCCGGGCGATGAAGGGGTTGCGGGAGCAAATAGGCCGTCTTGGACCGGTCCCTGAACCCGTACTCATCACCGGCCCGACAGGGTCGGGTAAAGAGCTGATGGCGAAGGCTTTGCATATCACCAGCGGACGCGCTGGCGCGTTTATTGCGGTCAATTGTGCTGTTTTGGGCGGAAATCCAACATTGGTTGAGGACCGTCTGTTCGGGCATGTAAAGGGGGCATACACTGGTGCGGACACCGCAACGAAGGGAGCTTTCGAGGAGGCGAACAGCGGCACGCTCTTTCTGGATGAAATCGGCGAGCTGCCCGCCGGGGTGCAGGCGCAGTTGCTCCGGGTGCTTGAAGATAAGGAGGTTCGTCCCGTCGGCACGATGAAGACGCGGCCGGTGGACGTCCGCATTGTCGCGGCCACGCACCGGAATTTAGCGCGCATGGTGACCGATGGCGCATTTCGACGAGATCTTTTTTACCGGCTAAACGTTCTCGCGATTCGCGTCCCGCCCCTACGCGAGCGGCCCGAGGACATGAAGAGCATAGCCGCCCATGCCGTCGGCGAACTCGAGACGCACGGGTACGAGTTAAAACTCACCAAGGCGGACTGGGATGCGATCCGGACATTCGACTGGCCGGGAAATGTGCGTCAGTTCCTTAACGTGCTAAAGCGCGCCGCGTATCTCGGACAGCCCGTGGCCGAGTTGCTCGAAGAAGAACATGAAGCCGAAGAAGAAGGTGTTGTAATTGATAAAGAACGATTGTTGCGTCTATATTGTCCAGACAACCCCGATGATGTGGTTCCGGTTCAGGAGATCTATGCCGCATATTTGCAGCATGTGCTGGGACTCTTCGAGGGTAATATTACGCGGACGGCAAAAGTACTCGATATTGCGCCCAACACGTTGCGGAAACATTTGATGACAGGAGAATAAGAGATGGCAGACAAGTGTATTTTCTGTAATGCAACTTCATATGGGTCGTGTTCTCGCAGCCCCCATAAGAAGCACGAGCACCTTGGAGACGAGAAGCATTGTGTCTTCTGTGGTTCCTCCGCCTACGGAAGTTGTAGCTACAGCCCTCACGGGAAGCACCAACATGGCCATGGCGCCAACAAGTGCGTCTTCTGTGGTTCAACGTCTACGGGTTCCTGTTCTTACAGCCCACAAAAAGTACATCAGAAGTAATCGCGGGAATTGAATATCGAGAACTTGAAGGAGGATGAAGAACATGTCTTTTGTGCGAAGTTTCAGACCATCTCAAATCACTCACCTGCAAGAAAGTCCCTTATTCCGCTTGCTCAAACGTGATGTAGAGAAGGGTACCGTCTTCCCAGCTTTTCGTAAAGACCGCATCGACTTCTATCACCGCGGCGGCAAACTGTTTTCCTTCGGAAAAAACGGATATCGCAGTGACATTACCGATGACCATTTTTGGACCCATATCAAATATGCGTCCGTTTTTCTGAGCCAGAAAAATCGAGATTACGTGGCCGAACGGGATTTGACTGACGCGACTGAGATATGTCCCATTCGGAATTTTGCCGAGGTGGAGGCGTTTGAGCAGATTAAGAAGAACTGCGCCATGTACGCACGAGAAGAGGCAAGCGCCGTCAGTTCCGTATACTCTGCATTTTCGTGGGCAAAGCAAGCAGCGCAATCACTGGTTGTCTTGGACATCGAGGTAAGCTTCGAAGTCGATGCCGACAGTGGACGCTATTTCAACGGAAAGAAAGAGAAACAGGACCGCGTCGATTTCGTCGTGCTGGATAAGACGAGTGGTCTTCTACGTTTTGTGGAAGCCAAGCTTTTTGTCAATCAAGAATTGGTCTCTCCGGAGGACAAGCCTTCGATCGTAGGGCAAATCGGAAAATATCAAGGGCAGATTCACAAGAGACACGGTGAAATCCGTGAAGCATACGGGAACTATGTGACGCTTGGCCATACTGTGTTCGGAGTGGAACCTACGCCCATCTCGGGTATTGATGAAACGGTTACTTTGCTCGTGACGGGCTTCAATGAGCAGCAGAAGTCTGATGGATTAGATCAGATCATCCGAATGTTGTCTTGTCATCCACATGATTTGGACATCTGTACCAAGGGAAACCTCAACGACAAGAATTGGAATCTCCAGCGGATTTGGGACAGCCAGTTCTGGAAGGCTGATGCGCTCATCGCAAACGGTGGCCAATTCAATAAATCCTGCAAGCTTACCCCATCGGAAATCCGGAGGTTGGCCAAGAAATGGCAAGGGGCGTTTTATGTTGGCTTACAAGGCGGAAGCAACATGTTAAGGCAAAAATTGTCGAGAGAAGAGCGCGCATCTTGGGTGATTTCTTCCCACCCAAAGCGACAAGAGAATTACGTGTCCGGCGATGAAGTTTATCGTGTTGCCAAAGAGTATATTCGGAACCAAGAAGAACTTATCGGATGAAGATTTGCATCCATCGAGGCAGCCGAGAGATTGGCGGCACGTGCATTGAGCTGTACGAGGGAGACACACGCATCATCCTCGACGTGGGCATGCCGCTGGTCAGGCCGGACGGAACCGAGTTCGACATCCGGGATTACGATGGACTCACCGGAGAGGAGCTCGTTGATGAATCGGTGCTTCCAGTAGTTGACGGTCTATATGCGTGGCAGAAGCCATCCGTTGACGCCGTGCTTATTTCTCACGCTCACATGGATCATTATGGTCTGCTCAACCATGTGCATCCGGAGATTCCGGTATACCTGAGCGCGGGTACGCGAAAACTCATTGAAATCACGGCATCATTTACAGGAAAGGAAAACCCACTCAAGAACACGCTTTGCTTTTCCTGGCCATCCCGGTTCCGGATAGGCGCGTTCACAATCAAACCTCATCTTGTCGACCACAGCAGTTTTAGCGCGTTTGCCTTTGAAATCGAAGCCGAAGGAAAGCGGCTATTCTACTCGGGTGACTTCCGCGCACATGGTTATCTCGGCAAGGCTATGGAGATTCTCTATCGGGAAGTCCGGCCGGGTGTAGACGCGTTGCTCATGGAAGGCACTATGCTGGGGCGCGATACGGAACGGGTTCAGACTGAGGAAGAGCTTTCGCTGGATGCCACAGAACTCTGCAAGATGTCGGAGAAGGCAATTCTCATCTACCAATCCGGCCAGAACATAAGCCGCGCGGTTTCCTTTTTCAAAGCCGCCAAACGGAGCTGTCGTCTTTTTATCCCGGATGTATACACGGTCCATGTCCTCGACGAGTTGGGGCACTGTCCAGGAGGGGAGAAACTCCCCTGTCCTGGCAAGCCCGGCTTCGATGATGTCCGGGTGTGGTATCCAAAGCGGTTGACCAACCGGCTCTTTGATACTGGTCGCGGGGATATCCCGCTACGCTATCAACCAAAGAAGATGACAAAATCCGAAATGGCTTCCGACCTTGGTAAGGTCATGCTATTCGTTCGCCCCGGCATGGAGGACGACTTGCGACACATTGACGGTCTCGCTGGCAGTACGCTTGTCTATTCTCTTTGGGAAGGATACCGGGATAAGAAAAAGACCCGGAAATTCCTGGATGTATTGAAATCGCTTGGCGTTCAAATCACCTCACTCCACACCAGCGGTCACGCCGACATCCCAGCACTCCGGTGCATGGCCAATAAGTTACAGCCCAAGCAAATCGTTCCCGTGCATACTTTCAACCGTGATGAGTACGAGGATCTCTTCGGTTTTCCTGTAAGCAATGAGTCTCCTGTGAAAATTTAGCGTCTTTCTAGTAGAAAGATCCCCAGAAGGAACCCTCTTCATAACGTCGCTCGGGAAACCCCGTCACGTTATAATACCAAGCATGCTGCCACCATCTCCACGAATCAAGCCCTCTATAATGTTACCGGAAGCAGATACGTCAAGCCATATAAAATCTTAACAGGATTTCAGTAACCCTGGAGATAGTAATATGGCTGGAGAACGCTTAAAAAATGCATTGAAGAAGT